>ENA-OPSK01002087-OPSK01002087.1-human-gut-metagenome-genome-assembly--contig:-NODE-2087-length-12749-cov-4.381991_pt1 | contig 12749 bp, 10 predicted proteins | sample MGYA00241807_ERZ501905 | MGnify/ENA primary metagenome ERZ501905 (study PRJEB25962, sample SAMEA2042111) | human gut metagenome | biome: human gut; feature: human-associated habitat; material: faeces...
TCATTGGAAGGGATCTCAAACAGCTCTCCGGCAACTTTCAGGTATAAACTATTTTCCTCGGGCACGCAATCAAAACACCAGCCGAAGTTATCTTGCTTTTTATCCAGATCACAGACCTCTTTCATCCATTGGCCGCCCCAAGGAGCCGGATCAAAGAAAGGTACTACCCGGAACGGGGTATGCGCCGTTTTCTCCAACCCTTCTTTCAAGATCTCCCCGGAAATCATCTTAGGTGTTCCGACGATATGGGTATCCAACCAATAATCGACCTTAGGAAGGACTTTCTTCTTCAGATTATCGCAAACAATCCAATCAATAAAATATCCTCGCTTATAATGGTACGACGGGGCTTCCTCCCGGTTTTCCACACCTAGCCCGTTCACCTCTTTTCTACGGGAACGCATCTGGATCTCCCAACGAGCCATGTCTGCGTAGATCAATTTGTCCGGAGCGGGAACGATCTCGGCGGCGGCATGGCCATAAACGATTGTCCAGCCTTTTCCATCACGCAAGGACTCCCGGCAGGCGTTCACCTTCTCCTCATCCAAGAAATCCGTATAAGAGAAATGAGCCCGGCGGCCAAACAACCGGTCATCCGTCAGATAAGGATAGGTCATCGCTTCTATATCTTCTGCCGATTTAAATAAATCTCGCGTATTGATAAAACGATCGGGCGCGAGCGCTTGCAGTTCACGCATTAACTCCTCGTGATGAACCCCTTGGTAGCATTCCACCACCCAAACTTGTGATCCATTCGTTTCTGCATGTATCTCCGCCAATCGCTTCCGTATCGATTCCCAGCCTTTCCACAAGGTACCGTCTACAACGGTGGCCGGCATTTTATCATAATTACTTTTTCTCATCTCTTTTGATATTTAATATTGCACGCTTGTATTTAACTCTTATTTTTCTCTGCCCAATCCCTTAATAATTCAATCGCCTTAGATAACACTCCGGCCGATCCCTTGAAATTACCAGAGCCGCTGGGGACACCGCCTTTGCCATACCATTCGTAGAATCCGTCATTTTGGATCACACGCTCGATCATCGGATGAATCTCCGCATAAGCCTCCTCAACCATTCCATTAACGACAAGCTGCTGGATCATCCGACCGCCAAACCAAGTCCAATCCCCGCCATTCTGATACAGATAAGCCTTTGACATTCCTCCATGGAAAAAACCATCCGGATACACGGGATATAAGGTAAGACCAATGCTTGGCATACCCGACAGGCGAACATTCTCAAGCATCTGGGCATTTACGGTACGTATCTCATCTTCCGACAACAAGCCGGCCTCTATAGCGATAGCCGTCCCACCATGATAATGAATGGCAAGTTCATCAAAACCTTCCGGAATCGGAGATTTCTCCGGATAAATATGAGGAATGAACTTCTGGCGCTTTACATCCCATAGATGAGCCCGCACATTTCTCTCGATTCCCTCACGCAGACTTTTCCAACGGGAGGCTTGCGGAGAATCAGGAGCCATTTCCAACAAATAATCCAAGGCGATTATGAACATAGCGTTATCATATACATCGATAGCTGGATCCGACAAATCATTCATATCACATCCGAAATCGTCATTCGGCTGTACATCGCCCCAATCAGCGGTCATTGCTCCATAAAGCAATCCATATTTCTCATTATATCGTTCCCGCATCAGATAATCTACCATCGCGTTCATTCGCTCGAGAACGGTCTTCCCGGCAACTTTCTCATTCAATATCTCCCGATCACCCGTCTTACGAATGTATTTACCTACGATCTGAATCAAGGAAGATTCTTGGTCCGTCTCTACCGTATTCTTAAAAGCGACATGTTTCGGGGCGGCATTCGAATAATAAGGCGTATCATCATACCATGTAAAATCTTCTTTCAGCACATAACCATCGATCATCTCATCATTCGGCTGTTGAAGAGCGAAAAACAATAAGATAGCTTCCCGCAGTTCGTGTGGATCACTCTCCTCGCAAGCGATCTCTATAAACGTATTCATATCACGAGCCCATATCTGGGAATAACCACTCCCTGCGTTAAAGCCACTACGAATGGTCGCACGAGCCATACTATCCACCTTATGTAAAGCCGTGTCGGACAATATTTGATCGGCCAATCGCTGTTTCTCGGTCAATCCCGTACAGGATAAAAAAGATACAAATACAAAAGAAGTTACAACTAGAATTTTATTCATGGCATTAAATTATGATTTATGGCGGCAAAATTATTTCAATAATTCAGAAAGGAATACTACATTTGTTCCGATTTACTTGTACAATCTTATGATTTATAGATTATGGTCAAGATAAAAGAAGGATTTAAGGGGGAACGGCTCGTCTCTTTGCCCGAGGAACTATTGACAAGCTATCAAAGGGAACCGCTCATCAATAATTTATATGTACGTAAGATCGGCTTCTTTCCACGTGTAAAATACCATTTTGTACAAAAAGAGCAAGGGTGCGATTATGCCATGTTGATTTATTGCACCGAAGGAAAAGGCTGGTATCGTATCCTTGGCAAGCAATATATCATAGAAAAACATCAATATATCATTATCCCTCCCGATATTCCCTATTCCTTTGGGGCGGACGAAGAAGATCCATGGACTATTTACTGGTTGCACTTCCAAGGAAGACTCCGCGACCAGTTCCTACCCTCGCATCCGGTACCGGAAACCATTTTGCCCAATGAGTATTCCCGGCTGCAAGATCGCCTCCGACTATTCGAGGAGATATATAGCAGTTTCTCCATGGGATACATTAAAGAATATATGATTTATTCCTCTACATGCCTGTATAATTTTCTGGCATCCTTTATCTATCTGGAACAATTCCGCCACATCATGATCCCCTCGCAAAAAGAATATCCGTTCACCGCACGGGTCATCCACTACATGCGTGAGAATATTCAGCACAACCTTACGCTAAATAAGCTAGCGGACTATTTCAAGTACTCACCTTCCCACTTCTCCGCTCTTTTCCAAAAAGAGACAGGCGTATCGCCCATGAATTACTTTATTCGACTAAAGATACAAAAAGCGTGCGAGTATATCGAACTTAGCAACATGAAACTGAATGAGATCTCCACGCTCCTAGGATTCGAGGATGCCGCTTATTTCTCCCGCATATTCACAAAAATAATGGGTATCTCACCTTCCCAGTACCGCAAAAAAGAAAAGGGAAACTAATCTATCTTCCCTCCCTGCATAAAAGGACTAGTCTAAACGATCGTTTAGACTAGTCCTTTTGAACATATAGAAAAAATAGAACCAAAGTAAACAAATTATGAGCATATTTTACGAAGAGGTACATACGACTTGTTATAATCACGAGTTACCCACCAACGCGACATTCAAGGTTCTCGAGTTCGCGCCAAGCAACAAGACAAAAATAATAGAAGTAGATCGTTCTGTCATCATTTTCCTATTAGAAGGAAAAGTGCAGGTCTCTTGTAACAGCTATAGGGATAAAATACATCAGAAAGGACAAATCGCTTTATTGCCAAGAAATAGCAGTTGCTATATCAAGATATTGGAGTATGCCGTGGTTGTCAGTTGCTCATACGTACAGAGTATAAACTTTTGCGACCGCCTTTTTTTCATGACACTCCAGCGTTTCCTCCCTGAGAAGTTCAACTACGATTTCTGTCTCTTGCCCATCACGGAACGTATCATGGAATTCGTGGTATTGATAAAAAATTGCCTAAACGATAACTTGGGCTGTTTGCATTTCCATGAATTATCGAGTAGGAAGATGTTAATCCTTTTCCGGGCCTATTACCCAAAAGAAGAATTGGCGGCCTTTTTCTATCCTCTATTGGGAAAAGAACTAGACTTTAAGGATTTCGTGCTAGCGAATTTCTTAGAGGTAAAAGACTTGACGGAATTCGCGGATCTCGCGAATCTTAGTATCGACACCTTTAAGCGCCGTTTCAAGGAAACCTTTGATATGCCCGCCCATAAATGGATCGCCCAGCGGAAATCAGAGTTCATCTACCGCGACTTGATCGCCTCAAGCAAGAGCTTCGCCGACATTGCTATGCAATATAACTTATCTTCTCAAGCTTATTTAAGTACGTTCTGCAAACGTTTTTATGAAAAAACGCCACAAGAAATTAGAAATTCATCCCTATAACCGCACAAAAGTATCATCTACTAACTAAAACCACAAAAAACATAAAACTTCTCCCCTTTTTCAAAAAGAGGGGAGAGCGTAGCCTTTGTACTTTTGCAACCAGAAAAAAGCAGTGTTATAAACATAACAAAGATTCTTCTTAGAGACACCTGTTCTTTAATAACAAACTGCTTGACTAATAAAATTTAAAAAGATGAATACGTTAAGGAATAGGACTTTATTAGTCATGCTCTTCATAATTAGTTTATATATGGAGACTTCGGCACAAGATATCGCCATAAAGACAAATGGTCTTTATTGGCTTACCACGACCCCCAACATTGGAGTAGAGCTGGCTATCAGTCGAAAGGTAACACTAGATCTTTCCGGGGCTTACAACCCTTGGACGTTTAAGGATGACAAGAAGATGCGTCTCTGGCTCGTGCAACCAGAGCTTAAATATTGGTTTTGCGAGAAATTCGAGGGGCACTTCGTTGGGCTTCATCTGCATGGAGCGCAATATTTCGGCGGGTTTAAGGATAAACGATATGATGGTTATTTGGCAGGTGGAGGATTCACGTACGGATATGACTGGATCCTCTCCCCCCGCTGGAATCTAGAGACTGCCATCGGACTAGGCTATGCCCGGTTGTGGTATAAGGAAAGCGACCGGATCCTCTGCCTGAAATGCTATGAGAATAAGCATAAGAACTATTTCGGCCCGACGAAAGTCGCCCTTTCCCTTATTTATAACTTTTAAATGACAAAACGATGAATATTGGCAAACGATATATATGGATCCTACCGGCCTTGGCCGTCCTTGGGACATTGGAAGGATGTGCCACCGCACGGCCGGGTACAGAGAAGAGAATACTCGTCTCCCCGGACTCATTAACGCTAACCGCGGATATGGAAGGACGTGCCGACGTGGAAGTGGTCTTTCAGCTCCCGGGGCATTACTTGTCAAAGCGCGGCAGGCTGGTTATCACGCCCCAATGGATAAAAGGGAAAGAGACCGCATCCGAATACGTACCGATTGTACTAGATTCCCCTATCTATACAAAAAAGATGGAACGTAGGGAGAAACTGGATAAATACACCGACCCATACGCCGATATCCGGGAGCGGGTAGAGCAGACCTCAAGCCCCATCAAACGCCCCTACCGGCAGTTGGTGGAGCTACCTGATGGCACAGACGAGATGCCCCTCGTGGCGGTAGTCTCATCAGACGGGTGCGGGCAGTGCACGGGGATCGATACGATCGACATGGCCGTGGTTCGCCGTCCCGAACCGGTAGTGGTAGAGCCTACCATCGAGTTGGCATGGATGGAACCGGAGTTCGTGATCCGCCCGAAAGTAATAGAGGGCAAAGGGGTGGCCCACCTGCAATTCGTCATCAATAAATCAGAGATAGAATACGCGCTAGGCAATAACCAAGAGGAGCTGGAAGGCATGACACGCACGCTGGCCCCACTTCTTGGGGATACCTTGGCTACCGTCACCTCCTTTACGATTACGGGTATGGCTTCCGCCGACGGTTCGCTTGCCTTCAACACCACCTTGGCTCGCGATCGGGCCAACGCCGCCAAGGAGTGGCTGGTGGAACGCTTCCAGATCGGCGAGACCGTACGGCGCTTGATCCGTGTAGACTCGCGGCCGGAAGGCTGGGAACCTGTATTAGCCGCCATGACCGCCGCCGGAAACCCAGACTCTACCGCCGTGAGAAAGATACTCGACACCTATGCCGCTGCCGGTGATGACGTGCAAGAGCGTTATATACGCCGCCTGCCTTGCTGGAACACGATAAAGAAGAATCATTTGCAGAAAGATCGTAAGGTGGAATACGCGTACAGCTATACATTGCGTAGCTTCACTACGGACGAGGAGCTGCTCGATATGTACCGGAAACGTCCCGATGCCTTCAACGAGGAGGAGTTGCTACGGGTAGCCGCCTTGGCAGAGTCGCCCGCGGGGAAACGGGAGGTTTACCAAACGATACTGCGCTACTTCCCCCACTCGAAGGTAGCGAGAAACAATCTCGCCTTCCTTTACGTGCGGGAGGGCAAGGAGCAAGAGGCCAGGGAATTGCTGGGAGTATCCGAGAAATTGATCATTAAGGAATGATGAGGATGAAGGAAAGAGAGAGAAATAAAACGACGTATGTCTTGCTAGTCATGGCCGCGTGGCTCTACCTAAGCTCCTGCGTACGCGATGAGATAGCGCCTTGTCCGCCCCTAAAGGTTATGATCGGTATCGAGGATAAAAACTATGCCAATATAGATGCCGTGGAGAAGGCCACGGGATTGGAGCATCGGGTGGACGAGACCAAGTCCTTCCGCTCCTATATCCAGAAGCTCTTTTATATAATGTACGAGGCGGAGACCGGCAAGGTGGTACTGACAAGGCATCTGCACGATGTGCAGGGCGACGCTTTCCGGGCCACGGGACATATTCCCGAGGATCTGCCTTTCGGCAAGTACGTGTTGGTGGTATGGGGAAATATCCTCGATGAGGCCCCCATCCTCGCTGAGCGAGATTACCGCGTGTACAATCTGCACATGGGCGAGATAGAGGGCTTCGATACCTACATGACAAGCGACACGATCCTTTACGACGAGGCGCACTACAATTACGAGGTAGACCTAAAGCGCGTCAAGGGAAAGCTCATCATACAGGTCTCGAACCTGCCGAGCGACATCTGCTGTTCGGAGAAGGAAGTGAGCGGCGTATCCTCTTACGTAACCGATCAGTTCAATTACGCAAGAAGTACTGTCGTGCGCACCTTTACCAACTGGAAACCGGGGGATGACCCCGTATCGAAAACCGTGCTCTCCCCCTCCCTTGAGGATAAGGGCACACAGGTAAAGATCCAGTTTTATGACGACCCGCAGAGGGAGATAGCCGGCATCGTTCCACCGCCAGCCAACGTGACGATGGAGAGAAACAAGCTAACCCTACTAAGGTATGTGTACGACAACGGGAAGTTTACCATCTTTATATTGATAAACGATAACTGGACGAAACTCCATATTATGGATATAGAATAATACAATCACACTTATATGATGTTTAATTTAAATTTTATCACAATGAAAAAGAAGTATTTCTTAAGCGCTATCGCCCTATGTGGCTTGATGACACTCGCCTCTTGCGGAAGCGATGACGACCCTATCCCTGAAAAAGGTGGAGACAACCAGGAAACAGCTGCCGGAGAGCAGGTAATCGTACTTGATATGCAGGACACGGATGTGCTGAGCACGAAGTCTCGTCCTTTATATAGTACTACGAATCAAGGATCAGAGAAGGTTACAGACGTGAAGTTGTTGGTGTTTCAATCGACAGCTGATGGGAACAAGCTGATAAAAGTGATCTCTGTCCCCAACTGGAACAACACTTCCTCTGACTATAATTACGGTCGCAAAAGGACTATTAAATTAACAGGGAATGATAAGATCGATAAAACTCTAGGCACTATCACTATCGTTGCGGTAGGACAGGATGAGACAAAAGATCTGATCCCGGCTCCTTTCCAAGTGAATGGCAAAACTATACCCGCATTGGCAACCGGAGCAGGCTTAACAGAGAATGCTATTTGGAACGCCGCCGCAAAAGCAGGCGAAGGCCTCTTGAAAACAGATGCGGTTACTTATCCTACGTATGAGAAACTTTCAGTAAAAGACAATAAGGCAGCCTCCGTTGTCAGCGAAATCTTCTCCGGTCAGTCTAAGCCCGTACAAATACAACTAGAGGGAGGTTTCTCTACCACTGTATTATTGAAACGTCAGGTAGCCGGTGTATTAGGATACTTTAGCCGTATTCCGGCTTATGTCAAAGAAGGAACTGATGGTGCCTACAAATCTGTTGGAGCGATTCGCTTAGTCTCTTCCGCACGTAACACACAAGTGGACTTGACCACTCAATTGGATCAACAAACCGATGATACTACGAATGGTACAAAGCTGGAAAGAGTTATGAATGGATTTTCAGCATCAACGGCTACCGCTGACGCTCATTTCGGCATAGGAGAGACGACCAAGCGTACGAAAGACGCTTATACCATTTATCAGATAGATTTGACAAAGTGGTTTACAGGCAGCTATACTACGGATAACACAAAAGGTCTCTGGGAAAACAGCAAGGCTTTAATTACGACGGATGAAGGTGGAGCCAAATTAGACGTCCCCTTATTGGGAGCCTCCGAAGGTTGGGTGAACGGTATCAAATCAACAAACGACTTTCCTACCGTAGCTACAGGTTCCGTATTGGCCGGTGAGTTTATGATACCTATAGCAAGCAATATCGCCCAAAACACACCTACTCTTGAATTACAATTGTTAGACTCTATCGCAGCCAATGTACTGAAAACTTGGACAGTTAAATTGGACGCTGTTTCTCAAGATCCTACAGCAGGGGATGGAGATAAGGTGTATAATATCTATCGTAACCACTTGTATCAACTAGGTCTTCGTGGCAAGGGCGATTCTCCAGAGAACCCGGGTACCGATCCCGATAAACCACAACCGTTGGATAAAGATCAAGAGTTGGTAATCAAGATCAACGACCGGTGGGAATTTATCCACGATATGGAGATTGAATAATTATCAATAGCAGTTATTTTTATCAGGGCTTCCCTTTTCCGCTTCTTGCGGTGGGGGAAGCCCTTTCTTTACGAAAAGGAGCGATACTCGCGGAATAGCAAAATGACATTTTGTAATCTGAAGTCCCGGAGAATCGCTTTTACCGTACCCAAGTACGTCTCGTTCCCAAAAACGAGAGAAAAAAACAGCAATCACCTAGCCATTAATCCTTTACCGAAAAACGGCCTTTTGTTCTAGCGAAAACAATTCATGATAATTCATATTTATCCTTACAATCGCAGTCGTTAGGAGGTAACAATGCCCATTATAAGGAGGCTTCGATGCCCATTATAAGCAGGTGTGTAGCCCATCGCGACCGTATGTGTAGGCCAACGCGACTATACGTGTGAGTTTACGCGACTATATGTATGGGTTTACGCGACCATATGTGTAGGTTGATAGGCGTATTTTACTCAAAAAACAGGGCTTTTCGAGTAAAAACAAGCATTTATTACCCATTCCGATCCCTAGGCATTCTCTATTTAACCGTTCCCAAAACAAGGGCATGTCACAAAAAAGAGCATATTCCTGTTAAATAGCATCCATATACGCCATCTTACTTTCCTAGCGGCAAGTTGACATCGCCCTCCCAATTCGGGTTGATAGATCGCATTGTTGTTAAAATAACATTATATACAATATACATACTGGCATATCTTGTTTATTCTGCGTATTTTCGTACTAAAATATTTTGAATATGGAAACAACTGGTTATTTAAAACAGAGGAAAGCCGTGGATATCCCGGTTGATGCGATTCGCAGCTTAGCTATAGCTGCCGCCGCAAAAGGTATCAGCTTGAAAAAATACATGGAAAATATAATTTTAGAGCAGGCGAATAACATAAATGCGGCCTTGGGTAACCCAAGCCCATCAGGAGATCCTTATTTTTCAGATGAACGGAATGTAAAACGCATTCTTCATTCCAGTGAGCAAGCGAAAGCTGGAAAAGTGACTACCGTCAGAGAAAAAAGCGATCTATTAAAACTATTGGAAGGATTATGAATTATAGTTTGACCTATACAGATGATGCGCTGGAAGATATCCGCTTATTGAAAAGAAACGAACCACTGGCATACAAGAAACTGAAAAAGTTGCTCATAGAGCTAATGGAACATCCGGAAACCGGTACAGGCAAGCCGGAAGCATTGAGGGGTAATCTTTCCGGCAAGTGGTCACGACGGATAACGGATAAACACCGTTTAATATACGAAATACGAAATGATCATATTGATGTGCTTGTTATCAATACGTATGGTCATTATAATGATAAGTGAATACTTTTTTCTTCAGACTGTCTCAATTTTACTTCCCTAGCGGCAAGTTGACATCGCCCTCCCAATTCGGGTTGACGGAAACTTGCAATATGTATTCCATGGTGACCAAACTCTGGTAGTCTCCCTTGATGCGGTAGTAATTGTTGCGCAGGAAGCATACCCGGAAAGGGTTGACGGGAGCAGGCTGGTCCGGGTCATCGGGATCAGGGTTGTCGGGCTTGCCGGGGATAATGCCGGTACCGTTGCCCCCGTCGTCCGGCAGGGAACGCAGCTTGGGAGCGTCGGAGTTGCATTCCTCATCCTTATCTTTCAGGCGCAGGCTGGTATATTCTTCCCTTCCCGATCGCGTAGTGACCCGCAAGCTGAGCGAGGTACATACCGGAAGGAGGTTGGCACCTACGATATGAGCGCTGTCGCCCATAACCTCGTCAGTCCATGTATCCTCCCCTTCCATCAAAGAGTCCACCCCGATCACGTAATGCTTATAACTCCCGTCTCGCTTCATATCGTAAGGAGAAAGGAAGTCCGCGTAGGTACGTGCGTTCACGGTCGTATGAATCGAGTCCGCCAGCAGCTCCACCTTCCGGATAGAGTCCGGCATATTCCCGAGCCTCAGCTCGATACCCGCCACGCAGCGGTAGAGCCAGCCGGTCAGCAAGGCCCGTCCCTTATCTTGATCGATCCGCTCGTAAGTAAAGAGAGTATCTCCCCCGGCATACTCCTCCCCGCTACCTCCGTAAACCACCGTGCCGAAGAACAACTCCGGAGTCTCCAGCTCCGGCTCGTTCACCAGCGAGAGGCGGGTATGGTCGAACCGGTCGCCCTTACGCTCGAACCATTCCCGCTCCCCCTTCGCCTCCGAGTAGGCTACGGCATTGATGCGATACTGGTGGTTTTTCCGCAAAGAGACACGTCCCTTGGCGGTAAAGAAGGGGAAAGAGGACTGACGCTGGCAAGGCAGTACCTTCCCGGCGTTGTCCGGGCTCAGGTAGAAACCCTCCTCGTTGTCGGCATATACGCCATCCGCCTTCCGCTCGTACACGTAAAGGGCCACACGGTCCACGTACACCTCCCGGGCATCCACCGCCGGTTTGGTAGGCTTCCCGTCCACGTCGCCATACGCCTTGGTAAGCGCGCTTCCGGAAGAGAGCAAGTTGAAAGATATGGGTATTTCTATCGGTTCCGAGGCATCCGTCGCCTCGTCCTCCGGTGAGCAACCACCGGATATGCCCCCCAGCAGGAGGAGTAATAAGCTATATTTTACAAATCGTCTCATTCGTCTTCAGATATGCTATAAGGGAGGATCAGAAATAGGCTATTTTCAGCGTCTCGCTCCGTCCGTCCTTGAAATATATTTTGATGATATTGACACCTCTGACAGCAGATAGGTGATACTCATCCGACTCGAATCGTGCCAAGCCGCCCAGCTTCCCACTCTCATTGAAAAGCTCGCAGCGGCACATCGTTTCCGAGGATGACCGCACGACCAGCCGGTCGCTCCCCGCCTCCCGGTAGGCATACACCTTGGCGGGCGAGGCGGTAATCCCTTCGTTCGCGGTAGGCGAGGCACCTTTTAAGTAGAAACGCCCTACGTTGGTAGTCAGCTTGCCAAGGCGTACCACGTTCTCCCTGCCTCCGTCCAGCGGGTAAGAACGAGGCGTGTCGAGATCCTCCAATGTCCACCCGTCACAATTCTCCGGCAAGAAGAGAGACAGCGTCACGTCGCTTCCTCCCGGTTCCGCCACATAGAATCCTAGCGGGATCTGCCCGCCCCGGTTACGTTGCTGTATGTCGAGCGCCTTCTCGCCGGCAAGGGTAAAAAGCGTTATGGGAGGCATCGCCCCGCAGTCGATCAGTATCTCCGCATCTTCCGCTTCCCGGAAAGCGTCGTATGCCGCCGCAGAGAAACGGAGTAATGCCCACGATTCGGCACTACCGACGGAGGCTTTCAAACGTATCGAAGCCTGATCGACCCCGGTTAATACCCTACTTGTACTTTTCAAACCGTTCCCCTTACCCGGAACGGATTTCAGCATCGCTTCGGTAAAACTGACCTCGCAAAGTTCGTTCTCCGTCTGATCGTTCGTCGTGACGAAAAAGGACTGTGTGGGGGCAATAGCCGGATAACCAGCCACGCTGCCGGGCTTGGCCACAAGCAGACCTTCCGCATCATCGGTGGCGAAGATCAAGGAATTGCTGCCAGTGCCGTCGTACACCTTCACCGAAGTGAGGTGCGTGTTTTCTTTTAGAAATTCCTCCACGTCGATATGCGCCATAAAGGGATTGGCTATCAAGTAAGTCTTGTTCTCGTAGCCAATATTCCTCACCCGTTGTTTCACGGGGAAATGGGTAGAGCCATCCTCTCCCTCATGAATGAAGCGTCCGATATAAGCGGGATCTCGCCGCATCTGCTCCTTCACGTCAAGGACATTCCCTTCCGGATCCATATAATGGTAAACGGCATGCTCCTTGGGGAAGCGGAAGGTATAAGATTTATTTATGTCTCCCTCAGTGTTATCCGAAGGCTTTGCGTGATGTACCCATACCGAGAGGGCGTAGCCGTCCGCATTGTCGTAATAGGCCGCCAGCAAATTGGCGGGTGTCGTCCAACGGGTCTCCCCCGGATATACGGTCTCTCGCCCGCCGGAAAGCAAGCGGTTGTAGGTGGTAGATTCCCAAAGCCGCTGATAAACGGTAGGATAGATCCGATTGGCAGGTGCGG
>ENA-OPSK01002089-OPSK01002089.1-human-gut-metagenome-genome-assembly--contig:-NODE-2089-length-12734-cov-3.061835_pt1 | contig 12734 bp, 8 predicted proteins | sample MGYA00241807_ERZ501905 | MGnify/ENA primary metagenome ERZ501905 (study PRJEB25962, sample SAMEA2042111) | human gut metagenome | biome: human gut; feature: human-associated habitat; material: faeces...
GTATCCTGCGTGATCAGTACAGTTATTTACGAAACGATGTACTAGAATGCCGGGATAACGGAACCGCTGTACTTTTCTTCAATGTATTTCTTTACATCATCATTCTGTAATGCTGCGATCAGAGCCTTGGTCTTAGTGCTTTCTTCATTTCCCTCTTTAACAACCAGATAGTTAATGTACTTATAGCTTTCGTCACTGTCTGCAAGCTCTGCTGCTAAAGCATCCTTCTCAGGATTTAAGTTTGCTTCCAGTGCGTAGTTTCCATTGATAACTGCTGCATCCACATCGTCCAGGGATCTTGGCAGGTTTGCTGCATCCAGCTCAGTGATCTCGAAATTGTGAGGATTTTCTGCAATGCTGGTCAGGTTGTAAAGATCCTCTGTTTCAGCCAGAGTGATCAGTCCATTGTCTGCTAACAGCTTAATAGCTCTGGATTCATTTGATCCATCGTTTGGTACTGCAATGGTTGCTCCGTCAGGAAGCTCTTCCAGGCTCTTGTAATTCTTGGAATAGATGCCCATTGGCTCTAAGTGGATGCCTGCAACTTCTACTAAATGAAGTCCTCTTTCCTTGTTCTGCTCTTCCAGATAACGGATAGTCTGGAAATAGTTTGCATCGATCTCGCCATCTTCCAAGCTTGTGTTAGGCTGAACGTAATCATTAAACTCAACTACCTCTACAGTCCATCCAGCTGCTTCAAGCTTTGGAACTACTACATCATTTACGATCTCAGCATGTGGAACTGGTGTTACACCGATAGCGATCTTGTTGTCATCACCTTCCGGAGCAGGAATTTCTCCCTCTGCTGCCGCTTCTGCTTTTGTTTCTTCTGCACTGCTTTCAGCTGCCTTGCTCTCACCTTCTGCTTTAGCCTCACCAGCAGCTGCTGTTGTGGTAGATGCGGAACCTGAGCCGCCGCATGCTGTTAAAGATGCTGCCATAACTACTGCTAAACCAGCGCTTAAAAATCTTTTTTTCATAATAGTGTCCTCCTCACATGACTGTATCTGTTATGTCTTTCATACAGATACATTTGTTCTTAAACTTTTTACATTATAAAAACTGATAATTGCCTTGTCAATACCTTTTATAAAAAAATGTGAGAAAGATTGACTGTTTCATAACCAGTAGTTATGACAGTTATTCCTTATCCCAGATAAGACTGGTATTTTCCATACGCTTATCCCGCAGCATCAACTCTGCCAGAGCATCCTTTGCGGACTTACCGTCAAATAAAACCTCGTTTACCTGTTCTACAATAGGCATGGTCACATGATATTTTTCTGCCAGTTTTAAAGCTGCCTTTGCAGAATAAACACCTTCCACTACCATTTTCACTTCTTTCATGGCCTCATCCATGGTATAGCCTTTTCCAATGAGGATACCAGCCCTTCGGTTGCGGCTGTGCATACTTGCACAGGTGACGATCAGATCACCGATTCCGGTAAGTCCGGTAAAGGATTCCAGCTTTCCGCCCATCTTTACACCAAGTCTTGATATCTCGGCAATTCCACGGGTAATTAATGCTGCTTTGGTATTATCTCCGTATCCCATGCCATCTGCAACTCCTGCCGCAAGTGCAATAACATTCTTAAGCGATCCACCAAGCTCAATTCCCAGAATATCCGGACTAATATATACACGGAACACTTCATTCATAAAGAGCTGCTGTAAATACTTTGCAGTCGCCTCTGTATGTGCTCCAATGCAGACCGTCGTGGGAAGGCCTCTTCCTACTTCCTCGGCATGACTTGGTCCGGAAAGGACCGCCACATCTGCCTGCGGTATCTCTTCTTCAATTTGCTGAGACAGAGTCATCAGCGTATCTTCTTCTATTCCTTTTGCTACATCCACTAAGATCTGTCCATCTTTTACATATGGATTGATCTTTTTTGCGGTATTTCTTACATGGATTGACGGTACTGCAAGTACAACTACATCCTTTTCTTCTACTGCCTCTTTTATATCCGCGGTAAAGAATATTCCCTCTGGAATCTTTACTCCAGGAAGCTTACTCACATGTTCTCTCTTCTCACTCAGCATGCGGACTTCTTCTTCCTGATATGACCAGACTGTCACATCATGTCCGTTTTTATATAAAAGCAGTGCCAGCGCTGTTCCCCAGCTTCCGGCTCCGATCACACTTACTTTTGCCATAAGAGCCTGTCCTTTCTTTTATCGTCTCTGACTATTTTTTATCTTTTCCCCCGACACTGATCTTATTTTCCGTGCCGCTTAAAAGTCTCTTTATATTCGCTCTGTGTCTCCAGAATGCCAGTATCATCAAAAATGTTGCAATCCCATACATCTCATGCAGATACGCTACATTTTCCACATGAAATCCTCCGTGTTGACCATATACAATCACACTGATCAGATAAATCGTAACAACTGTCATAGATCCAAGTGATACATATCTTGTTGTTGCGACGATTGCAATAAATGCTGCAAGACAGATCAGTACGATCCATATATTTGTTGTACTGATGATAAGTCCTGCCGTTGCCGCAATTCCCTTTCCACCTTTGAACTTCAGATAAAATGGATAGTTATGTCCAAGAACCACGCCCATTCCTGCATACATAGAAAGTAACGGCATCATATCCGTATGAGTCTTCCCATAGATCATGTGTACAACCACTACTGCCGCAACACATTTAAAACAGTCTCCCAGCAGCGTAACTCCTCCGGCTTTCCATCCCATAGTACGGAGTGCATTTGTTGTTCCCGCATTTCCGCTTCCTTTTTTTCTTAAGTCAACACCATTCTTTTTCCCGTATAGATATCCGGTCTGAATCAGTCCGAACACATATCCGACAAGCACACATATCAACCGTTCCATGATTACTGATCCTTTTCCTTTCTTTCCCTGATGAAGAATTTCAAAGCTGTACCACGGAATCCAAAGGCCTCACGAATCTTATTCTCCAGATATCTGGTATAAGAAAAGTGCATCAGTTCTTTATTATTTACAAAAATTACGAATGATGGTGGTTTTACCGCTACCTGTGTAATGTAATACAGTTTCAATCTCTTTCCTTTATCTGACGGTGGCTGCTGCATCGCAACTGCTTCTGTCATAATCTCGTTCAGGACACCGGTCGCAACACGCAGTGTCTGATTCTCGATCACCATATCGATCATATCATATAATTTGTTCAAACGCTGTCCTGTCTCTGCTGACACATACATAATCTCTGCATATGGCATGAATGAAAGCACACGACGTACGTTATTCTCATACTCTCTCATGGTCTTGTCATTCTTTTCAATGGCATCCCATTTATTTACAACAATAATGATACCTTTTCCTCTTTCATGTGCGATACCGGCAATCTTGGCATCCTGTTCGGTGACACCTTCTGTCGCATCGATCACGACCAGTACTACATCTGCACGTTCTACCGCCGTTACAGTACGGATGATACTGTAACGTTCCAGTTCTTCTTTAATTTTGCTCTTTCTTCGAAGTCCGGCAGTATCAATGAAGACATAATCTTTTCCGTTATACTTAACGTTTGTATCAATTGCATCTCTGGTCGTTCCGGCTACGTCAGATACGATCACACGCTGCTTTCCTGTCAACTTGTTAATGATAGAAGATTTTCCTACGTTCGGTTTTCCTACGATTGCCACTCTCGGACGTTCATCTTCTTTTTCTTCCGCTTCATGTTCCGGGAAATGTGCGATCACTGCATCTAACATATCACCGATTCCCAGTCTGGAAGCAGCCGATACCGGCACCGGATCACCAATTCCCAGATTATAGAATTCATATACATCCGGCATGAACTTATCAAAATTGTCAACTTTATTCACAGCCAGTACAACTGGTTTCCCGGATCTTCGAAGCATATCCGCAACCTTGGAATCTGCATCTACAAGCCCCTGTCTTACATCTGTGATAAAAATAATCACATCTGCAGTATCAATGGCAATCTGTGCCTGTTCTCTCATCTGAGAAAGGATAATGTCCTTGCTCTCCGGTTCAATACCCCCTGTGTCGATCATAGTAAATTCTTTATCCAGCCATGTAACATCGGCATAGATACGGTCTCTTGTTACTCCAGGCGTATCTTTGACGATCGAAATCATCTCTCCCGCCAGTACATTAAAAAGGGTCGACTTACCGACATTTGGTCTTCCCACAATAGCAACTACTGGTTTACTCATCTTAACTCTCCTCTATATTTCATTCTATATTTGTCACTTAACGATACTATTATACATTACCTTTGTCAAATAGTCCAATCAGTAGTTGACCTTTTTATAGAAAAAGTGATATAAATAATTAGGAGTAACTTATCATATAAAATACACAGGAGTTTTTATTATGCCAAATATCAAATTAATGGAAAGCGGGCTTCCTGTTGCGCCACTAAAAATCGGTGCTCTGGAATCATGCCGCGAACTTGGTGAAAAAGTAAATGATTACATTGTACAATTCAGAAAAAGCACAATGGACAAGAACACAGATTCACCATTATATTATAATTACATGCGTGACAATTACCTGATCGATTGTCCGTGTCCACGTTTTGGAAGTGGAGAAGCCAAAGGACTTCTGACAGAATCTATCCGTGGGGCAGATCTTTTCCTCATGGTAGATGTCTGCAATCATAGTCTTACTTATTCTGTAAATGGTCATTTAAATCATATGTCACCAGACGACCATTTTCAGGATTTAAAAAGAATCATTGCTGCTGCTAACGGAAAAGCACGCCGTGTCAACGTTGTAATGCCTTTCCTCTATGAAAGCCGTCAGCACAAGCGTACCAAACGTGAGTCTCTGGACAGTGCCCTCGCACTTCAGGAACTGATCGATATGGGTGTATCTAATATCTTTACATTTGATGCCCACGATCCACGTGTTCAGAATTCCATTCCACTTCACGGATTTGACAGTTTCAATCCTCCGTATCAGTTCATGAAAGCATTGTTAAAAGCTGAGCCGGATCTTAAAGTAGACAAAGAACACTTAATGATCATCAGTCCGGACGAAGGAGCTATGCAGCGTGCTGTATACTTCTCTAACGTTTTGGGCGTGAATATGGGTATGTTCTACAAACGTCGTGACTATTCAACGGTTGTAAATGGTAAAAACCCGATCGTCGCTCACGAATTTTTAGGTGAACATCTTGATGGAAAAGATGCGATCATCATTGATGATATGATTTCTTCCGGTGAAAGTATGCTCGATGTTGCAAAACAGATTAAAGACCGTGGAGCAAACCGCGTATTTGTCTGCACTACATTCGGACTTTTTACAGACGGATTCGAGAAATTCGATGAATATTATGAAAAAGGATATATCGACCGTGTGATTACTACCAATCTTACTTATCTTCCTGCCGAAGCAAAGGAAAAACCTTATTTCCTGATTGCAGACATGAGTAAATTCATTGCATTGATCATTGATTCTATGAATCATGACATCAGTATCGGAAAAGTTATGGATCCAACTGAGAAGATTCACCGTCTTCTTGAGAAACACAACGGTACTTTGTAAAAATACAGAGAACTTGCCACCGGCGACTTCTCTTGCATACTGTGATAACAAAAGAACCTGCCATTGGCAGGTTCTTTTGTTTAATTTGTAAAATCACTGTAAGCCGTTCCGTCTTTCAGATCTTGTTTTTTTGCCGCAGCCATTTCCGAAACCGTTACAAGCTGATAACCTTCTTCTTCAAGCTTCGGGATAAGTTCCAGTGCTGCGTCAATCGTCTGACTATGAATATCATGCATCAGTACAATATCCCCATCTTTCAGATTCTTCATTACACTGTCAATCGTGCTCTGCGTGTTCCTTGTCTTCCAGTCCAGTGTATCTACATTCCAGAGAATCATTGGCATGCCCACATTCGACTTTACCGTATCATTGATTGCACCATACGGAGGTCTGAGCAGCGTTGCCGGACTTCCACAAATGTTTTTTATATTCCGGTTCGTATCATCAACTTCTTTTTTTACTGCCGCACCATCAATCTTTGTCAGCTGCTGGTGATCATATGAATGATTTCCCAGTTCATTTCCGTCTTTCAGCATCTGCTTTACAGCATCAGGATATAATTTCACATTTTTTCCAAGCATAAAAAATGTCGCATGCGCATTATACTTTTTCAACTGATTCAGAAGTTCTGACGTTCTTGGACCCGGACCGTCATCAAAAGTAAGTGCGATCATTGGCTTTTTCGGATCTATTGCTACTTTTTCTTTCGAAATCAGCTCACCCTTTTCGTTGAATTTGCATTTCTCAAGTCCGATCTTTACCTCTCCCGTTGCTACAATCCCTTTGGAATCAAAATAATATTCTTTTTCATTGATTGTCTGCCAGCCGGTCAGTGCTTTTCCTTCATCTGTCAGATAAGCCTTTCCATCATCTTTGGCCACCCAGCCGGATCTCTGCATAATTCCTTTATTATCAAAGCAATAAAGTGCACCTTCTATCATCTGCCAGCCGGTTACTTTCTTTCCATCCGAATCAAAATAATATGTATTTCCTTTTGATACCACAAAATCCGATGTTATATATGTTCCATCGTATTTTTTAAATTTATTTCCTTCCCATACACCAGTCGGATTCTTTACCTTACATGTTCCGTTCTTTATTGTAACCTGTACCTTCTTTTTCCAGTCTCCTTCCAGATTTTTTTTAATATTGGAATTTAATTTCGCAATGATCACATACGTTCCTTCTGTATTCGCATCCGCTTTGCTTAAAAATGTAATATTCTTTCCTTTTTTCAGATCTTTAGCGAAATCTTCTGCTGTATAATCTTTTGTTAATTTGTTTCTATCTTTATCCCGGATCTTTATGTCCGCCGAATAAGCCGGAAGCTGTTCTCCCTGCTTAATCTCTACATCCGCCACCTGTATGGTTATCTGCGCCGGTTTTCGCAGGATTCCTCTTACTACCGGTATTGCAATCGCAACTATACAAATAGTAAAAAGAGCAAGACCCACCCGAATGTTTCTTACTCTTCTCCGATTCCTTCGTCTTCTTCGAATTTCTGTATTATCCATCCCTAGTATCCCCCCAGATTTCATATCATTGCACAATCCTAGGATACTCTAATTCGACATATTTCGCAATTAAGGGATTCTTACAAATTTATTAAGTTTTGTTTAACATATGACACGTACACGTAACACTTCACCAATCTGTTTTAATTCCTCTACAACACCATCCGGCACCTCAGAATCTACATCGATCATCGTATATGCATATTTTCCCTTACTCTTATTTGTAAGGTCTGCGATGTTCATATTGTCTTTGGCAAGGATCGCTGATATCTGACCGATCATATTCGGCACATTGTGATGTAATACCAGAATACGCGTCTTATCGCCTCTCAGTCCCATATCACAGTCCGGATAGTTCACGGAATGTTTGATATTACCATTTTCCAGATAATCCATCACTTCTTTGACTGCCATCTTCGCACAATTATCTTCGGACTCTTCTGTAGAAGCTCCGAGATGAGGAATTACAATCGCGCCTTTGACACCTGCGATTTCCGGTGTCGGGAAGTCTGTGACATAATGTTTTACTTTTCCAGCTACAAGTGCATCTACCATTGCCTCGGAATCTACCAGTACATCCCTTGCAAAGTTCAGCACGATCACTCCTTCTTTCATAAGACCCAGTGCATCTTTTCCGATCATGCCTTTCGTACTGTCAAGTGCCGGTACATGCACCGTGATATAATCACAGTTTTCATAAATTTCATCTACATTTGTTGTATGATGGATACTTCTTGACAGTCTCCATGCAGAATCTACGGATACATACGGATCATATCCATATACATCCATACCAAGATGTGTTGCCGCATTTGCAACCAGAACTCCAATTGCACCAAGACCGATCACACCAAGCTTTTTGCCTTCCAACTCCTGTCCGGCAAATGCTTTCTTGGCTTTTTCTGCATCTTTGGCAATGTTCCCGTCTTCTTCGTTCTCCTGTACCCAGTTGATACCGCCGATGATATCTCTGGAAGCAAGAAGCATACCGGCAATTACCAGTTCCTTTACACCATTCGCATTGGCTCCCGGTGTGTTAAATACAACGATTCCCTGTTCTGCACATTTCTCAAGCGGAATATTGTTCACACCCGCACCGGCTCTTGCAATAGCTTTCAGATCCGGTGCAAATTCCATCTCGTGCATTGCCGCACTTCTTACCAGGATCGCATCTGCTGTTTCTGGTGTGCTTACAGGTGCATAGTCTTTTGTGAATTCATCCAGTCCTACCTGTGAAATTGGGTTCAGATTATGATACTTATACATGATTACAGATTCTCCTTTTCAAATGCTTTCATAAATTCTACCAGTTTCTCTACCCCTTCGATCGGCATCGCATTGTAGATACTTGCACGCATACCGCCGACACTTCTGTGTCCTTTCAGGTTCTCGAATCCGGCTTTTTTTGCCTCTTTCACGAATTTTGCATCCAGGTCCTTATCACCTGTTACAAACGGAACATTCATAAGCGAACGGTCTTTTGGAACAACCGTGCCCTTGAACAGTTTGCTTTCATCCAGATAATCATAGAGAATCTTTGCTTTCTTTTCATTGCGCTCTTTGATTGCTTCCAGTCCGCCCTGTTTTTTCAGCCATTTAAACACTTTACCACAGATATAGATTCCATATGCCGGTGGTGTATTGTATAAAGACTTGGCATCTGCATGCGTCTTATACTTCAACATAGTCGGTGTACCTTCTAATACATCATCTGTGATCAGATCCTCACGGATAATTGCGATCACAACACCTGCAGGTCCGACATTTTTCTGAACACCGCCGTAGATAACGCCGTATTTTGACACATCTACCGGTTCAGACAGGAAACAGGATGATACATCTGCCACCAGTGTCTTTCCTTTGGTATTCGGAAGCTCTTTGAACTTCGTACCATAAATCGTATTATTCTCGCAGATATATACATAATCTGCATCTTCAGAGATATCGAGGTCTGAGCAGTCCGGAATATAAGAAAATGTCTTATCTTCGGAAGATGCGATCACATGGACCTCTCCGTATTTTTCTGCTTCTTTGGCTGCCTTTTTCGCCCACTGTCCGGTTACGATATAGTCAGCCACTTTATTCTTCATCAGATTCATAGGAATCATGGCAAATTGCTGAGACGCTCCGCCCTGTAAAAATAATACTTTATAGTTATCCGGGATATGCATCAGTTCACGGATATCGGCTTCTGCTGTCTCAATAATCTCCTGGAACACCGATGAACGGTGACTCATTTCCATAACCGACATTCCACAGCCCTGATAGTCTAACATCTCTGCTGCTGCTTCTTTTAATACTTCTTCCGGCAATACGGCCGGGCCTGCTGAAAAATTGTACACTCTGCTCATTGTTGTTCCTCCACTTTCCTTTACTTTTTTCTTTTACTATTCTGCATTTTTTGCTTCCAGGTCTTTTTCATCAAAAGCTTCATTGATCGGGGCGCCAGGGGCAACCATCGGCCATACCTTGTCATCACTGTCAATCTGGCAGTCGATCACCACCGGATGTCCGCTCTTTAACGCGTTCGCAAATGCTTCTTTGAATTCTTCCTGGGTTGCCACACGTACTCCTTCTGCTCCCATAGCTTCTGCAAGTTTTACAAAATCTACGGCATCATTTAGTACAGTAGCCGAGTAACGCTGTCCGTAGAACAGGTTCTGCCACTGGCGGACCATACCAAGTACATGGTTGTTAATCACTACCTGGATCACCGGAATATTATGGCGTGCCGCGGTAGCGATCTCATTCATATTCATACGGAAACATCCGTCACCTGCAATATTGACAACGGTCTTTTCCGGTCTTCCGACCTTGGCTCCAAGTGAAGCTCCAAGACCATATCCCATGGTTCCAAGTCCTCCTGAGGTAAGGAGTGTTCTTGGCTCTGTATATTTATAATACTGTGCTGCCCACATCTGGTGCTGTCCGACTTCTGTCGAAATGATTGCTTCACCATTTGTCTGACGGTAGATCTCTTCTACAACAAACGGTCCACTGAGCACATCCGGATGATAGGTCATCGGATATTTCTCTTTGTAAGACATGATCTGTTCTACCCATGCCTTGTGATCCTGCTGTTCCAGACGCTCATTCATCTTCTGAAGAACGACTTTCAGATCACCGACCACACCTTCTGTGATCAGAATATTTTTATTCATCTCTGCAGCATCTACATCAAACTGTAAGATTTTTGCATTCTGGGCAAATTTCTTTGCATTTCCTGTTACACGGTCACTGAATCTTGCTCCTGCGACAATCAAAAGATCACATTCACTGACTCCGTAGTTGGATGCCTTTGTTCCATGCATTCCGAGCATTCCGGTATATAACGGATCTGTTCCCGGGAATGCTCCTTTTCCCATCAGGGAATCGGTAACCGGAGCATCTACCTTCTTTACGAATTCATATAATTCTTTGCTGGCTCCTGATAATACCGCTCCGCCACCGACAAATATGTATGGTTTCTCTGACTCCCGGATCATACGTACTGCACTTTCCAGATCTTTTTCACAGATATTTTCGGATGGTTTTACAACCTTTGGTTCCTGTGCTGTAAATTCTGCTTTGTTCGCAGTTACATCTTTCGGGATATCGATCAGGACCGGTCCCGGTCTTCCTTCTTTGGCTATCACGAATGCCTTACGTATCGTATCCGCCAGATTATTGACATCTTTTACAATATAATTATGCTTGGTGATTGGCATTGTAACACCTGCAATATCGATCTCCTGGAAACTATCTTTTCCCAGAAGTGATACTCCTACATTACAGGTAATTGCAACGACCGGAATCGAATCCATGTATGCGGTTGCAATTCCGGTTACAAGGTTTGTTGCACCCGGTCCGCTGGTTGCAAGACATACACCGACTTTTCCTGTCGCTCTTGCATATCCGTCTGCCGCATGAGCAGCACCCTGCTCATGTGACGTAAGGATATGTGTAATCTCATTTTTATGTTTATATAATTCATCGTATACGTTCAAAATCGCTCCGCCCGGATAACCGAATACGGTATCGACGCCCTGCTCTTTCAAACACTCAATTACGATCTGTGATCCTGTTAACTGCATACCATTCATTCCCCTGTCATGATTTATTTTGCTTTTGGAACTTCGAGAATTGCTCCTCTGTTTCCAGAAGTAACCATTGCCGCATATCTTGCAAGATATCCGGTTGTAACTTTTGGTTCTCTCGGAGTCCAGTTTGCTTTTCTCTTCGCAAGTTCTTCATCGGATACATCCAGATGAATAGAAAGGTTCGGAATATCGATCTGGATCAGGTCTCCTTCTTCTACCAGTGCGATCGGTCCACCAACAGCTGCTTCCGGAGATACGTGTCCGATAGATGCCCCTCTGGATGCACCACTGAAACGTCCGTCTGTGATCAGCGCTACACTTGAGCCAAGTCCCATACCTGCGATTGCAGATGTAGGATTTAACATCTCACGCATTCCAGGGCCTCCCTTTGGTCCTTCGTAACGGATAACGACAACGTCGCCGGCAACGATCTTACCACCTTTGATCGCTGCAATTGCATCTTCTTCACAGTCAAATACTCTTGCAGGTCCTTCGTGTACCAGCATCTCGTCTACAACAGCGGAACGTTTTACAACGCTTCCGTCCGGCGCAAGATTTCCTTTTAATACTGCAAGCCCGCCTGTTGGTGTGTATGGATTATCAATTGGACGAATTACTTCCGGATCTTTGTTGACCACACCTTCGATATTCTCTCCAACGGTCTTTCCTGTAACTGTCATACATTCTGTATGCAGAAGGCCTTTCTTATTCAGCTCTGCCATAACTGCATATACACCGCCGGCTTCGTTCAGATCTTCCATGTATGTCGGGCCTGCCGGTGCAAGGTGGCAGAGGTTCGGTGTCTTTTCGCTGATTCCATTTGCAAAATCAATCTCAAAATCCATTCCAATCTCATGCGCGATTGCAGGAATATGAAGCATACTATTTGTAGAGCAGCCCAACGCCATATCTACTGTCAATGCATTCAAAATTGCATCCTCTGTCATAATATCTCTTGGTCGGATATTATTTCTCACAAGCTCCATTACCTGCATTCCTGCATGTTTTGCAAGCTGAATTCTTGCAGAATAAACCGCTGGGATTGTTCCATTTCCAGGAAGCCCCATACCAAGAACTTCTGTTAGACAGTTCATACTGTTTGCTGTATACATTCCTGAACATGATCCGCATGTCGGACAAACTTTATTTTCAAATTCACAGACATCTTCTTCTGTCATCTTACCTGCTGCATAAGAACCGACTGCTTCGAACATACTTGACAAACTTCTTTTTTCGCCCTTTACATGACCTGCGAGCATTGGTCCTCCACTTACAAAAATAGTAGGAATATTTACTCTTGCAGCTGCCATAAGTAATCCCGGCACGTTTTTATCACAGTTTGGAATCATAACCAAACCATCAAACTGGTGTGCCATTGCAAGTGCTTCTGTCGAATCTGCTATCAAATCTCTTGTTACCAGAGAATATTTCATACCAATATGTCCCATAGCAATTCCGTCGCACACTGCAATTGCAGGAACCATAATTGGCGTACCGCCAGCCATTGCAACTCCTAATTTTACGGCTTCTGTAATCTTATCCAGATTCATATGTCCCGGAACAATCTCATTATAAGAACTTACAACTCCAATCAATGGTCGTTCTAATTCTTCCTTCGTTAATCCAAGTGCG
>ENA-OPSK01002091-OPSK01002091.1-human-gut-metagenome-genome-assembly--contig:-NODE-2091-length-12724-cov-2.997711_pt1 | contig 12724 bp, 12 predicted proteins | sample MGYA00241807_ERZ501905 | MGnify/ENA primary metagenome ERZ501905 (study PRJEB25962, sample SAMEA2042111) | human gut metagenome | biome: human gut; feature: human-associated habitat; material: faeces...
AAAAATATAAACAAATTGTTCAAAAGCAGGAATATCAACATAAATACCATCATAAACCGCACTTCTTTCAGTTTGATCTTACTCAATCGAAATGCCACAATACTCACTGCAAATAATCCTAACAATACCCACGTATTATATGTAATCATACTCGCAAATGTAAACAATAAGAAGAATGCAAGTTTTGTTGTTCCGGTCAACCGATGTATGACACTTTTTCTCGGCAGATAATTTAATACAGTTTTAGCAGCCATGTTTTCTTACCTCCCGGTCTTCTTCTATAAAGCATTCTACAAATTCTTCCGGCGGTACAATACCGCATCGGTTAGCCAGTGTAAATAAGCTCGTCTCCTTTAAAGCTGCATGACCTATCAGCTCCGGGTCACACAGCACTTCTGCCGCACTGCGGTCTGCGATCATCTTACCATCTGCAAATACCACTGCCCTTGGCGTATATTCCAGCATCAGATGCATATCATGTGTGATCATAATGATCGTTACACCCTGCTCGTTTAGCTTTCTTAAGAACTCCATAATTTCTGTATAATGACGGAAATCCTGTCCTGCTGTTGGTTCATCTAAAATAATAAGTTCCGGATCTTGTACCAGCACACTTGCGATTGTCACACGTTTCTTCTGTCCAAAGCTAAGTGCAGAAACCGGCCAGTTACGGAATGGATACAACCCACATATTTTCAAGGTTGCTTCGACTTTTTCTTTTATTTCTTCCTGACTAAATCCTTGATTCTGTAAGCTCAACGCCACTTCCTCAAAAATCATCGTCTTCGATATCATCTGATTTGGGTTCTGCATTACATACCCGATATATTTTGCACGATGTCGGATGTTCTCTTGCAGCAAGTCCTTTCCTTTAAACAGAATCTCACCAGAATTCGGTGTTTCAAAACCACATATCAATTTTGAAAATGTTGATTTTCCGGCACCATTCTTCCCAACAATACTTACCATCTCTCCTTTGGAAATGGATAGACTGACATCACTTAATATCTTCTGCCCTTTCACATATCCAAACTCCAAATTCTTCACTTCCAACAATGCTTCTTTTTTATCATTATTTTTTAATACCGGATGTGACTCAAACCATTGATTGAGTTTTTTTGTATCTTTCTCATCTAATACTACCGAATCTACGTGAGATGCTTTCTTCTGTACGGTTATTTCAATTCCTGCATAACGCATAGCAGTAACATACAACGGCTCACGAATCCCATTCTCGATCAGTAAATTAGACGCAAGTAATTCATCCGGAGATAAATCTGCCAGAATCTGTCCGTCATTCATTAATATAATGCGGTCTACATCTCGCCAGAGCACATCTTCTAGACGATGTTCGATAATCAATACTGTTGTATCTGTTTTCTGCTGGATTTCATCAATCAATTCGATGGTCTGCTTTCCTGTCGCCGGATCAAGACTTGCAAGCGGCTCATCAAACAGCAAAATCTTCACCTGATCCACCATAACTCCGGCCAGACTTACTCGTTGCTTTTGTCCTCCGGACAATTCATGCGGAGCATAATCCAAATGATGCTCAATTCCTACCAGTTCTGCCACGTGTTTTGTAATGGAATGCATCTCATCCTGCGGTGTACAACTGTTTTCTAATGCAAATGCGATATCTTCGCCAACTGTCAAACCGATAAACTGACCATCCGGGTCCTGCAGCACAGTTCCGACATGGGCAGACAATTCAAAGATACTGCTCTTGGTGGCATCTACTCCATTCACCTCCAGTGAGCCCTCACATTCTCCTGGATTCGAATATGGATTTAACCCGTTAATACATCCGGCCAATGTACTTTTTCCACACCCGGAAGGTCCTGCGATCAACACACGCTCACCGGGATATATATCTAGATTAATTCCTTTCAGTGTCGGTTTTTTCTGTGCACGATACTGAAAAGAATAATTCTTAAAAGAAATAATCGGAGAATTCTCGTTTATCATTCATGATCCTCTTTCCTATGAACTAAATATAGCTGTCATTTCATATGATAGTTATTCTACCACAAGAAATGACAGCTGTAAGTCTTTTTTTCAAAAAAATCTTATTCCTGATCCAAAGATCCTTTCTTTGCAATTGTCTTTGTATAAGCCAGGATCAAAAGTCCTCCAACAATTACACCTGTAATTGTATTAGAGATTGCTGCAAATACACCCTGAGCAAATACTTTGTTTGCCGGTTCTGCATAGATCAAGATATCAAGTACAGGTGCTACAACTACCCATCCAACTACATGTGCAATTACATTAGCCAGAACGAAAATAGTCATCTTACCTTTTCCGAAATCTCCATCTTCTACTTTTAATTTCTTAGCAAAGATTCCAATCACTACACCTACAAATGCTGATGTGATAACCCAGCTCCACCATGGGCTTCCTCCCCATGACAGGTCAATCAATGTGTGACCGATGAATCCGATCAGTCCACCGGCAACCGGTCCGTACATTGCAGCTAAAAGCGCAAGTACTGCATACTGAAGACTGATATTAGTATTCGGCACAGGACTTGGAATTGCTACAAAACGTCCAAGTACAAAGAATAGTGCTGCACCGATACCTACCGCTACAACTGTTTTGATACTGCTGTTACTTTTCATTTGTATATCCTCCTCTACATTTCTCTCATACTAGGCTCTATCAAAGCCTTTTCATAGTATACGATTATTACAGGCTTTTTTCAAGATACAAAATCTGTAATCAGTTGCTTTTCTACTTATTTACAAGTAGAAAAATAACCTTTCAGAGATTTCCTTATAACAGTTGACAAATATTAGTAAAACATTTACGATAAAATTTAGCAATACCGAAGAGGTCTATTGCTTTTATTTTGGGAATTTTTCTTTGATCCGGTTCACAGATTCCGGATTATTTCTATGTTGATGGGGGACATAATTATGGAGAAGAAAAAAAGGGGGTTTTCCCACACAATTGAGATGACCAGCGGGTCTTTATGGAAGAACATTTTTTTATTCAGTCTTCCGCTGATGTTTTCTCAGATATTGGAGGTTTTATTTAATTTAAGTGACGTAGCGATCGTTGGCCGGTTTTCCAGCTATCAGGCTCTTGGTTCGGTTGGTTCTACTACTCTTTTAGTCACACTGTTTACCGGTTTTCTGATTGGCATGGGCGCTGGTGTAAATGTACGAACAGCTCATGAACTTGGAGCAGGAAATCAAGATAACATTACCAAAACCATTCATACTTCTTTACTTGTATGTCTGGCGGTCGGGCTGATCATCTGTACCATCTGTATTCTCTTTTCGGAAAATATTCTTCATCTGTTGAACACAAAGGATGAATTGATAGATGGTGCTGTATTATATATGAAAATTTATTCACTTGGTATGCCTGCCATGGCAATTTATAACTTTGGTAATGGTGTATTAAGTGCCCGCGGAGATACAACTAAACCATTGTTTTACCTCTCTATCGCCGGGGTATTGAATGTCATTTTAAACCTCATTTTTGTTATTTATTTCCACATGGCAGCAGAAGGAGTTGCACTTGCAAGTGCAATCGCACAATATGTTTCTGCCGCATTGATCATCATTGATTTATTACGACGCAATGACGAATGTAAATTACATCCTTCTAAGCTTCGTTTTCATAAGAAGGCAAGCCTTGCCGTATTAATGCTCGGTATTCCTGCCGGTATTCAAAATGCGATTTTTGCACTGGCAAATCTGTTCGTACAGACCGGTCTAAACTCTTTTGATGCCGTTACTGTGTCTGGAAACTCTGCAGCGATCAACGCTGATACCCTGGTTTTCAACCTGATGTACGCGTTTTACATTGCCGGTTCAAGCTTTATCAGTCAGAATTATGGAGCAAAAAATAAAAAACGTATGCTGCAAAGTTATTTCATCAGCGTCTTTTATGCATTTGCTGCCGGTGCCATATTCGGTATTTTACTACTCCTGTTTGGAAGACAATTTTTATCCTTATTCGCTACAAATCCAGATGTAATAAGTGCCGGACTTCAGCGAATTAAGATCATGTGGTTTGCATACTGCATCAGTGCATTTATGGATGGCTCTATTGCCGCATCTCGCGGAATCGGCAAAACAATTGTTCCGACTATACTCGTAATCATCGGTTCCTGCGTGTTCCGTGTTGTCTGGATTTATACAATATTTGCCCATTTCCACACAATACCATCTTTGTATTTATTGTATTTCTTCTCATGGGTATTGACATCAATTGTAGAAATTATTTACTTTGCGATAAGCTTCCACAAAGTAAAGATGGATTAAAAAGGGAAAACACAGGAGGTAGAATTTCTATCCCCTGTGTTTTTCATTTCCCTTATATATTTTTCATACTACTATTTTGCTAACATCATGCGGTCATTTGCAAATTCTCCACCGCTGACTTCTTCAAATTTTTTCAGAAGATCTGCCACTTTCAGATTTTTCTTTTCCTCTCCTGATACATCATAGATTACTTTTCCTTCATGCATCATGATCAGTCTGTTACCATGATTAATGGCATCCTTCATATTATGTGTAACCATCATGGCTGTCAATTTGTTTTCATTGATAATCTGATCTGACAGAGCAAGCACCTTTGCCGCTGTCTTTGGATCCAATGCTGCTGTATGTTCATCTAAAAGCAACAGCTTCGGTTTCTTTAAAGAAGCCATCAAAAGTGTGATTGCCTGTCTTTGTCCACCGGACAAAAGACCTACTTTACTGCTTAGTCTGTCTTCCAGGCCAAGATCTAATTCTTTGAGTTTTTCTCTGAACTCTTCTCGCTCTTTTTTAGTAATTCCCCAGCCAAGCCCACGACTCTGTCCTCGTCTTGCGGCAATCGCCATATTTTCTTCAATTGACATTGTCGCTGCCGTACCTGTCATCGGGTCCTGAAATACACGACCTAAGAATTTTGCTCTTTTGTGTTCAGAAAGCTTTGTAATATCTACGCCATCAATAATAATCTTGCCTTGGTCAACACCCCACACACCTGCGATTGCATTCAATGTTGTCGATTTTCCGGCTCCGTTACCACCGATGATCGTAACAAAATCTCCCGGATTCAGATTGAGATTCACTCCATTTAATGCGACCTTTTCATTGATCGTTCCTGCATTAAATGTTTTATGTATATTCTGGATTTCTAACATATAACTCATTATGCAGTCCTCCGTTTCTTGAAATATTTTTCTTTCATATAAGGAACTGCCAGGAAACATGCAACCACGACTGCTGAGAACAGTTTCATATAATCTGATGGCATCTTCAGCCATAATACAAATGCAATTACGATGTAGTAAATGATTGCTCCGATAAATACCGCTCCTAATGTAAGTGCAAATGCAATTTTCTTTCCTGCACAGAATTTCCCGAAAATAACTTCGCTGATGATAACTGCTGCAAGTCCGATTACGATTGCTCCACGACCCATATTTACATCGGCTGCGCCCTGATACTGTGCATAAATTCCACCACAGAGACCTACAAGTCCATTGGAAATCATAAGTGCAAGAACTTTATTAAATGATGTGTTGATTCCCTGTGCGCTTGCCATCTGTGGATTACATCCTGTAGCACGGATAGCGGCTCCAAGCTCTGTTCCGAAAAACCAGTAAATAATTGCAATCAGTACAATTGCTGCCAGAATCAGTTTAATAAAGAAAAATCCGCTTCCCTCTCCTGTAACATATCGAAGAGATGCAACCAGTTTGTATTGAAGCACATTGATTGCCTGATTTGATTTTCCCATAATCCCAAGAAATTCTCCTTCGCATACATCAAAACTAATCTCTTTTAAAACTTTAACATCCTGATTATCTTTTCCCATTTCTGCTATTTTATAGTTTCTTACCAAATTATCAATTTCTAATATTTTCATCTTTTATTTCCTCTACTTTTATAGAAAGCACTCAACTTTTAATCTCTTTTAAAACTTTTTTTTCATATATTTTTTCACTTATTTTTATAAAGATTACTTCTATTCCAATATATATACTTACTATAATTCCCAATAATATAAATATCATATTTTTTTCATTTACATTGGTGTTCTCATAATATCCAAAGATAAAAGCACTACAAAAGCCTGAAGCCATAAGAACACTTCCAAACAATGCCATATATAATGTACAACAATAATCCATTCTTAAAATTTGTTTTATCATTTTATTTTTCATTCCAAAGAAATTTAAAAAAAGAATTCTTTCCTTATTATATTCTATTTCAGAGTATAGATTAATCCAAATCAAGACCATGCCAGCCGTTATTAATCCTACTATTAATATACATATTGCAATTCTTGAAACCGTATTTTCATTCCTATCCATTTTTTCGAATTCTTCCTTGCAAAATGCCTCTTGTATATAATTTTCTATTTTGAATTTTTTTACCACTTTGGTTGCTTTATGAATATTCTGCCGATTCGTCTTTATCAAATACATTTCCTGATCAAACTTTCTTTTTTCTCTAATATTCTCAAAAAACTCATCTGATAATACAGTTATACCGGTGAATGAAAATCCCAATATTTCTGTCTTTTCACTTTTAACAACTTGTAATTCCGTTGTATATTCAACCTCTTTATCTAAAGAATTTAAACACTCCCCTAAATATAGTTGCTTTTCTATTTTTTTATATTGTGGTTCTGGTCCTTCTTTTCGCCAGACATTTATGCTCTCATTTGATTTAAGTCTTTCCTTTTTTTTGCATAAACGATTATAATCACTTACAGCCATGCCAACTCTTGTATCGCCACTATAATCATTAACCCATATAAAAGGGAAAGATTCACAATTTGCATTAAATTTCCTTTCTAGTTCTCGAATCATTGGTTTTCCTTTATCCTCATTTTCAGCAATACATAAAAAATCATTTGGCATAAGTCTTTTTCCTAATGTCCCTCGAAGTAAAAAAAATGTGCTACAGATAATAATTATTCCAAATGTCATTAGACAAATAATGCTCGTTTTTTTCTTTTTATTTTTATAGTCAACCTCTTTCCAATAAAAGAAATTTTTATATTGAAATTTTTTATTTTTTTTGTACAAAATTATATTTAATCCATTGATTACGCAAAGAAGTCCCCCAGCCACCAATATTATTAAAGCTATTGGAACCATTGCCGGGCTTCTATATACCAACATTATACTTATTAAGGACATCATAATACCTATTATAAATAACGCCTCTGTATTTTTTTTAGATATTTTTTTATCGCTTTTTATATTAGTTTTTAATATTTCCGACAGATTTTTCCCATCTAATACAATTTGAATGGAAATCACAACACATAAAATGAATATCATATACAATATTAAAGTATAAAAATATATTTTCCCCATAGCGATATTCCGAATCAATGTATTTCCTATTAACTTTGATAATGTAACCTTTTCTAGTATAATAAAAATAGTTCCTGTTCCGAAACCAGCAATTCCAGAGCTTATAAACCCCAAAATATATTCCATTAATATCAATTTCTGCAATTCTTTTCTATGCATTCCCAAAAGTATATATATTCCATAATCTTGTACCCTTAATTTTACATAAAATTTAAGTGAATATACTACTGTAATTATCGAAATCAAAAATAAAATCACAAAAATCATTTTGAGAAAACTTAATATTTCACTTCTATATTGAAACTCTAATATTTTTGTTTCTACTCTCTTGATATTGGATGTAGCTTTTTGAATATATATCATTGCCATTAATAAGCCACATGTACTCATAATACTTATAAAAAAAGTCCAAAAACTACTCTGATTATAAAAAAAATTTTTCCAAACAATCCTTTTCATTTTTCCCATCCTTACACAATAGAATAATAGGCGCTTTATTATCTTCTTATTTCATTATTATTTTCCTTGTTCTATACTTGTAGTTGCCCCTCTATATCCGTATGAACACCCTACACTACAGCCATCTCTACATGCCGTGCCACATCCACTTGAGCATTTACTACCACATAACAAACAACCCCTTGCCGATAAACTGCTTGCATTCTTTTTAACTTTACTTCCATATTTACTCATAATGATTCTCCTTTCTTAAATGCCTATTATTCTATTGTTATTTATAATAGAAAACTAATGTATAGTTTCTATTCCCTAAATAGTGTATTATCTTTAAAATTGATTATCCATTTTTCATTTTCCAATTTTAAATTATATTTTTCAGCAATCTCATTCCACCATCTTTCTTCTGCTTTCGTTGTCTCTATTAGATTTATTCTTAACCTTCTATAAAGAACATTCGAAGAATCTATAATTTTTTCTAAATTTATTAATGCGTTTCTCTTTTCAAACAAATCATAAAACTTTTCCTTTTCTATCTCTAATATTTCAATTGTTTTATTCATTCAAATCATCTCCTACACTCATACCAATTAACTCTGAATTATGCTTCAAACAACTATATGGATCAAGATACTCTATCTTATCTAGATGATGTAATACTTCCCCTGACTTTTCAATTTCGCTTTGTATATAAAGCGAAATCATTCTTTCTATATGCGCTTTTTTACATTGGAATTCCGGGGATACATTCACTTCTCCGGTATATAACTTATTTATATACACACATCTTTCACATTGATAAGTATCACAATTTTGGCATATAGGAAAATATTTCACAGAATATAATTGTTGATTTAATATGTTTACTGACCCTACATCACCAATTTCTTCCATCCCTTGAGAATAATACGCTGGACAAATGTAAAGCTTTCCATCTGGTGCATATGTTAAATTCTTTTCACCGGCCTTACATCCTTCATGCTCTTCTAACCACAATATATCTGTAAGAACATTTATTTCTTTTTCTTTTCCATTATTTATATTTTCTTCAATGATAAAGTCAGCAATCCTTTTCAATTCCTTTTTATATAAAAAATAATTAAATTTCGATGTAATATTTTGTATATTTAAGTTTATTCTATCCGTATATTCATAGCACTTAGTAATATACTGCGATAAGTTTTCCATTTCTTCTTCGCATATATTAAAGATTACATTCTTACATTTTCCATTCCATTTTTCTAAGTTCAAAATATTTTTCGGTGAAACTACTATTATGTAATCTTCATTTGGATATATTTCATTATTCATACAAAAATCGCTTGGTACAATATGTAAAATTTCATATGAATCATATTCCGCTTGTCTTACGAAGCGTTCTCCTTTAAAATGCACAAATATTGGTTTATAAAAATTATTATGACAATATTCTAATCCCTTTTTTATAATATTTTCACTCATAGTTTTTTGTTTGTTAGCTTCATTTAAATATGAGCAATACGAAATATAATTATCTCCAAGGATAAAGTACATATTCTTTTCAAATTCTCCTCTTTCGGCTCTAATTCCCTTAATATTTCTTAATTTTGCAAAATAATAATTATTGGCCCTAACTCTCGCTTTATGCATTTTACATATATATGTAGCTCTTTGAAAGTTTGTGTCTGTATCTGCATCATCATAACTAAAAGCTTGACAATACATACATCCCGAAGCCACTTCACATTTTTGACATTTTTCAGAACATTGATATTTTTTTGCTACAGTTCCAAAAACTCTTAATCTATTTTTATCTAAACCATGCTCTATATCTCCCAAAACATAGCCTTCTCTCTTATTTAACGAATCAGGATAATATCTTTGACATGGATATATTTTTCCGTCAACTCCCAATGCTAACATTATTCCAGCTCCACAGCTTGTCTGATTTAGTGAATCTTCTGTTTCCGGGAAGCCAATACTATCAACAAACAATGTGCATTGATATTTATCATATAATTCATTTTCTATTACGTAATCTGCTAACTGTTTCAATTGTTGTTCAAAAATTATATCGTCATTTTCCTTCCATACATCTTCAAATACAACATTGGCTGCCACTTCATTTATTCCTATATTCCATAAATGAATAATACTATCCTTTAAATATTTCAAATCGTCACTAGAAAACGTAACTTTAGTACTTCCTACAAACTCATTTAGCCATAAAGGAACATTTTTCATTACCGCATCATAAGATCCTCTTCCATCTGGAAATACCCTTTGCATATCATGTTTCTCTTTTATTCCATCAATAGAAATAGTTACTGATAACTTCATATGATTTTTCTTTATAAAATTTTGTATTTTCTCGGCATTATAATTAACGCCATTCGTGCACACATTAATTCTATAATTCCAATACCATTCATCATTTAATTCAAACGCCTTAATTTTAAAGTAATCACATATTTGATCAATCAGATCTATTTCCAAAAAGGGCTCTCCTCCTATAAAATCTAGAATCACTGCATGTTGTTCATTTCTTTTTATTTTAAAAATATAATCGATAAATTTTTTTGCAGTTTCAAAAGTCATTCTTGCATTGCTTGACTTATGTGTTACATAACAATATTTACATCTTAAATTACAATCTTCCGTCACAATAAATGTAAGATTTTGAGCCTTTGCTTCTCTCCATCCCTCAACCCACGTTCCCATCAAATATTTTTTCATTCCACATTCTCCTTTTTGTATATTTTTTTTCATTTTATCCGTTTATCATTGTTAAAATTATATATATTTTTTATTAGAAAGTCAACTTTTTATTATGCTATAATATTTTCATTAATCCTTTTTATATTTTTATTCATTGTTTTTATTGTATTTCTATTAAAAAAAGATTATACTTAACTAAAAAGTCAAACAAAAAAGGGGATATTTATATGGACTTAACCAAAAGTGAAGAAAATATTTTAGAAATATTGTTAGATAGTGATACTCCATTATCTAAATCAGGTATTTTAGAACATGCACCTAAGGATAAATGTTGGAAAGATGGTTCCATTCACATACTGTTGAATAGCTTATTGGAAAAAGGAGCTATTCATGAGGCTGGTTTTATCCGAACCGGAAAAGGCTTCGGAAGAACCTTCGCTCCTACACAAAAGGGACTTTCCTACTTTTCTGATCTCTTGCTTAATATTTCGCAAAAGTCTCAACCTTACAAGATATTTTCTCAATTGATACAAGAAAATGTTTTTACAAATGAAGAATTAGATGCATTAGAAGAATTAATCAAATTAAGGAAATAGTATTATGGGACATTTAAATATAAGTATTTTTTCTATTATCAGCAGTTTAATTTTATTTAATATTGCTTCAATAATTATAATTATGAAACGAAAAAATACAGCTTTTATTGCAAGGTATAGTGTCAATTTACTTTTACTCTCAACACTATTAGCTTTTTTAAGACTACTTTTTCCCATAGATTTATATTATGCCCAAATTATTAATATACATAAAATTTACTGTTTTTTTAAACCATTTTTTACTTTACAACTTTTTAATAATTTTACTTTATATCAGGTATTATTGATCATTTGGTTATTGGGATTTTTTTTATTTGTATTTTACTATTTATTTATTTCTTTATTTGAAATTCACAAATTAAACAAACTAGAATCCATCAATCTCCCTGTTATAGAGAATTTGATTTCTCAATATTCTAACCGCAAAATTATTATAAAGGTATCTACCACCATAGATATTCCAAAAGTTTGGGGATTTCGTGCATGCCATTTGTATGTTCCCAATTTTTCTCTTTCTTCCGAAGAATGGAAGTTTATTTTAGAACATGAAATAGAACATATAAAACTGCATGATACTTTTATTAAAATCTTGTTACTTTTGGTCTCTGCAATATTTTGGTGGAATCCTCTTATGTATATTTTGCGTAAAGATATTGACCAAATGTTAGAACTGAGATGTGATGCCAAGTTAATAGAACACTATTCAAAACAACAACAAACTTATTACCTTGAAACTTTGTTAAAGGTATTAAAACAAAAAAGAGCCTCTATAATTTCAAATTCCCACAATTATATGACAGCTTCTTTTGTAAATTATTCTGCTTATTCGTTAACTCGACAACGATTTGAAATAATTTTAGATAATAATCACCGAAATAAAAAACTGATATTTTGTTATTATGTCTTATCTCTTTTATTATTTGTAGGTTCTTATTTTATAATATTGCAACCAGCTGAAACTGTAGATACTACAAATACACCAACTTTAATCTTACATGTATCAGATGACCAATATGAATTATATGTTAATGGAAAATTTTCAAAAACATTAAATTCAACTGATATCAAAACACCAAAATATTCAAAATATGAAATTATAGAAAGGAGTCAATAATTATGCAACTGAAAAAAATCAAAAAATTTATTTTAAAGGTGTGTCCGTGTATCCTAGGTAGTGCATTTCTGCTACAGGCATATACGATGCCTGTATTTGCCGATACTCTTTCAAATAATTATTCTTCTCAAAGTATATCTAATGCCAGAGTAGAACAAGTCACTTGGAAGTATCGTACATATAAGGGCAAAAAGCAACGAAGACTATGGTCTATTACTTATGAAAAATGGCTGACTGATTGGTTACCAGCATAATATTATATAATTATTTTACATTGTATCGATTAAAAAGTAGGATTAATCCACATTTTCTTTAAGATTAATCCTACTTTTGTTTTACTAATGAATATTTCTCCTTTAATGATATTTTATTTTCTACTTTTCAAACACATTAACAATCATATAACTTTTTACCAACTCCTCCCATACCCCATAATAGCTCCATAATCTACTGCATAATTTCTCTGCCGCACCTGATCACTGGAATTTCCCTCAATCGTGTAAACTCTTCCACCTTCACACTTTT
>ENA-OPSK01002093-OPSK01002093.1-human-gut-metagenome-genome-assembly--contig:-NODE-2093-length-12723-cov-2.006473_pt1 | contig 12723 bp, 13 predicted proteins | sample MGYA00241807_ERZ501905 | MGnify/ENA primary metagenome ERZ501905 (study PRJEB25962, sample SAMEA2042111) | human gut metagenome | biome: human gut; feature: human-associated habitat; material: faeces...
GGCATTAAATGCAAAAATCCTGAAAGATGCCAGAATCTGGTTTAACGAAGGTTCCATGTTTGGCCCGGAAGGAGCGGGATTTATGCGAATCAATATTGCAAGTCCGCGTGATATGATTGTTCAGGCCATGGATCGTCTGGGAGAAGTTTTCGGAGCGTAAGCGGATTCATATGTAATGAGCGCAAGAGAGCCAAATACTGGTATTATTGTTTGTCAGTAGCATGCCGCAGGCAGACAAAGGCAAGTGTGGATACCAGAATCTGGCTGGCCAGCATACCCCAGAGATAGGCAGTAAGTCCGATCAACGGAATGCCAATCCAGATAAATCCAATGCGTAACAGAGCACCTGAGAGGTTGATCAGCATCGTAATGGTCGGCTTGCCAAGTCCGTGCAGAACGCTGCAAAGGGTACTGCTTAAGAATAAAAACGGGCAGATCCAGCAGAGAGTACGGACATAGACACCTGCCAGGGCATTGTGGAACAGATGTATGCCGATCCAGTTTCCATACAATAGAAAACCAAGAGTACAGAGCAGTCCGAGAATGACACATGATTGTGTGATCCTTCGGACTGCTTTTTTGATGAAATCCTGCTGATTGTGACTGCTGGCTTCTGAAATCGCCGGAAGCAGCATGACGGACAGGGAATTACTGAGCACACAGGGAAACATAATCGTAGAAAATACCATGCCGGTGAGAATACCATAGACGCTTAATGCATCTCCATTGGTATAGCCAAAATCCCTTAATTTTACGGGGATCAGCAGTGCTTCGACACTCTGACATATGCTTAACAGAATGCGGTTGCAGGTGAGTGGGATGGCCATGAAACACAGATCCCTTGCAATTTTTACAAATCGAATGGATGTGGGTTGGACAGAAAAGGACTGTGCCACCTTTTTGGTTTCTGATAAAAAACATACCGCAGTGATGGAATAGAGTGCGGAAGCAAACTCACCAAACAAAATACCCAAGACTGCCAGCGCCGGGGTAACAGGCTGTCCCTGCTGTGTCAGAATATCCGCCACCAGCCATACTCCAACCACCCGGACAAACTGTTCCAGCATCTGGGAAATTGCTGGGACATTGGTTTTCGTTTTTCCATAATAATAGCCGTTGATGCAGGCATGGATACAGGCAAAGGGAAGTGCGATACTCATAATGCGCAGCAGAGGAACTGTGCGGGCATCTTCCAGAAGCCGGATCCCAATCAGAGGAGCTTGGAACCACAGAATTCCGACCCAGACGAAGGAGAGAAGCAGGGATGCGGTCAGACCGACCAGAAGATACATCCGTGCCTGCCTGATCGTTTCACATTGGGCACAGTAGCGGGAGATGGCAGTCTGGATCCCGGCGGCGCAGATGGAGATCGTTAAGGCAAAAACAGAAAAAATGAGCTGATAAATGCCAAGTCCCTCTGCACCAATCGTACGGGAAAGGAATATTTTATAGTAGAAACCGATGATTTTGCTGCAAATGCCGGTCAGTGTCAGAAGTAATGTGCCGGAAAGCAGACGGTGTTTGAAAATAGCCTTCAGAGAAATCATAATCTTGGGAATGCAATACACTGATTACATGTGTTTGCCTGAATTTTTTTATAATATATGACAAAGTGAACCGGAATAGAAGGAAGAATGACAGAAAAAAATGATGTAGATAACAATCGCTTTACCGGAGTTACTGCAAAAAGCAACCATAACTAAAAAGACTGGGAGAACTCATGTATAGAAAAAGTCTGAGTGCAGATAGCATCATAGAACGGGAGGACGTTATGAAACGTTTGATATATCTGGATCATGCGGCGACCACACAGCCGTTTCCGGAAGTGCTGGAAGCGATGCTGCCTTTTTATGGCAGATATTATGGAAATCCATCTTCCGGATATGAACTTGGAGAGGAAAGCAAACGGGCCATAGAACGGGCACGTCAGCAGATTGCAGATACACTGGAAGTGACGGCAGATACGATTTATTTTACGTCGGGGGGAACGGAAAGCGATAACTGGGCATTGCGTTATGCAGCCAGCAGAAACAAGAGAGGCAGACCGCATATTGTGACGACTTCCATCGAACATCCGGCCATTTTAAATACATGCAAGACACTGGAACGGCAGGGCGTCAGGGTAACATATCTGCCGGTAACAAGAGAAGGATTTGTGCAGCCAGAAATGGTGGAACGTGCGATTTGTCCGGATACGGTTCTGGTGTCAGTGATGTATGCCAATAACGAGATAGGGACGATTCAGCCTATTCATCAGTTTGCAAAAATCGCACATGACCGGAAGATATTATTTCATACAGATGCGGTGCAGGCCTATGGGCAGATTCCTGTCAGAATTCAGGAAGAAGGAATTGATCTGATGTCGGCCAGCGGGCATAAATTTAATGGTCCAAAGGGGGTCGGATTTTTATATGCCCGTCGGGGACTGAAGCTTCAGCCGATGATTCATGGTGGTGGGCAGGAACGAAAAATGCGGGCAGGAACAGAAAATGTCCCCGGGATTGTTGGAATCGGAAAAGCGGCAGAATGCTCGGCAAAGATCTTAAAGCAGAAGATGGAGTATGAACAAAAACTGCAGCAATATCTGATTGACAGGCTGCGGGAGGAAATTCCCGGACTGGTGCTCAATGGCTCCGAAAGACATCGGCTGCCCAATAATGTGAATGTCAGTATCCGGGGCATCAACGGACCGGCTCTGGTTGCACTGCTGGATCTGGAAGGAATCTGCGCGTCTTCCGGTTCTGCCTGTGCGCATGGAAACGGAAAACCTTCCCATGTCCAGCTGGCAATCGGAAAAAATGAAGAAGAGGCGTATCAGGCGGTACGTTTTACCCTTGGCATTCAGAATACGAAAGAAGAACTGGAAGATACGGTGAATGCTGTCAGAAACTGTGTGCAGCGTTTGCGGACTGCTTATTGATGCCACGGTGTAAATGCGAAAAAGCTGGAACCAGAAATCCGATGCAAGACGGTAGGTCGATTTTCGTCATTGGAGCGAGCATAGCTTCGCCTCCGGGAGTGTGTCTGAGCATCCTGCTGGTTTTGCAGGATGGGAGTTCGCGGGAGGAGGCGAAAATCAGCGGCGCAGCGCAAATAGAAAATCGTCCGTGTCTGCATGGATTTCTGGTTCCAGCTTTTTCGCTTTCACCTAAACAGGAATTTAATTGTTGTATTTACGGACCAGTTTCCGAATGTCCTCGTTTTTTCCCATAACGAGCAGATGTTCTTCTTCGTTAAAACGGTAGTTAGCAGGCGGCATTGCCTGGATACCATCTTTGCCCTGGATGGCAACGATGTTGGTATGATATTTGTTGCGGATATCCATATCTATGATTGTTTTTCCAATCCATTCCGGGAGTGGAGCCAGTTCGTAGATAGAAAAATTATTACTGAGTTCAAAGTAATCAAAGATGCTGTCGGAACTGTACTGTACCGCACATTTTTCGGCAATATCCCGATCTGGATAAACGATTTTATCCGCACCGTTACGCAGCAGAAATTTTGCATGTACATCGCGGGTGGCTTTGCTGACCACGTATTTGGCTCCGAGTTCTTTGAGCAGACAGGTAATTTCCAGACTGCTCTGAAAATCAGTTCCAATGCATACAAAGCATTTATCAAAATTTCCAACGCCCAGACTTTTCAGTACCTCTTCTTTGGTACAGTCACCGATTTTGGCATCTGTGACATATGGAAGCAGTGGCTCTAATAGTTCTTCGTTTTTATCAACGATCATTACTTCATTTCCAAGTTTTGCGAGATTCTGGCAGAGATGACTGCCGAAACGTCCCATACCGATAATTAAAAATGATTTCATACAGGTGCTCCTTTTTCTTTCATAAAATACCATAAGTAAAAATTGCTTATGCGCAACATCTAAGTAAATGATAATTTTTTTCCGTTGTTATATAGTTTTTATCCGATGCTGACATGTTCTTTTGGCTGGCGCACATGAGCCAGACGCTTTTTGTCTGTAAAGGACATGGCAAAGGACAGACTTCCCACGCGTCCAAGATACATCAGAAGAATAAGAATGATTTTGGCTCCGGGAACCAGGGAAGGTGTGATGCCTGTGCTCATTCCTACTGTGCTGACTGCGGATACGACATCAAATACGATGGCGGTGAGATCCAGATTCTGCAGCATAGAAATGAGAAATGCGGCGACTACAGCTAACAGCATGTTGGTAGTAAATACAGCAGCGGCTTTGGATACCGTCTCATCTTCCAGGCGGCGTTTGAATATGTTGACACCATCCGTTCTGGTCAGCACGGAGCGCAGATACAGAAGTAACACTGCAATTGTGGTTACTTTCACACCACCGGCAGTGGATCCCGGACAACCTCCGATGAACATCAGAACAATAGTAAGCAGCTGACTGCTCTGACTTAAGGATGCAATGTCCGTCGTGTTGAAACCGGCAGTTCGCGGTGTCACGGCACAAAACAGCGCATTTAAAATGGCCTGTGAAGTACTCATGTCAGCAAACAGTGCATGCCGTTCCAACAGAAAGAAGAGAACGGTCGAACCGGCAGTCAGAATCAGTGATGTGACAAGAACAATCTTGGTGTGTAATGCATATTTGCGGATATGTAATTTATGTTCTTTGATGTCACTCCAGACAAAAAAACCGATACCACCGATCAGAATCAGAGTCATCAGCGTTACACAGACGACCCAGTTGGAATTATATCCGACAAAAGAGGACATTCCAAATGCTCCCATCAGATCAAAACCTGCATTGCAGAAGGCTGAAATGGAGTGGAAAATTCCATAATAAAGTGCCCGACCAAAGGGCATGTCCCGGGCAAAACAGATGGTGAGGATGATGGCACCGATACCTTCAAATAATAAAGTGCCTGTCAGAATGACCCGGGCCAGACGGACGATACCGCCGGTATTTAATACGTTCACACTTTCCTTGAGCAGACCGCGTTGCCGCAAGGTGATTTTTTTCCTGAGAAAAAGGGAAAAACCAAATCCAAAGGTGATAAAACCGAGTCCACCGATCTGAATCAGAATCAAAATGACAAGCTGTCCGAAGACAGACCAGTGAAGATAGGTATTTGTCACAACCAGACCGGTAACGCAGGTGGCGCTGGTGGATGTAAAAAGTGCAGTGAGAAAATCTGTCCAGGTTCCTGTGCGGCTGGCCAGCGGTGTCATCAGAAGAAAAGCACCGATCAGCACAATACAAAAGAATCCAAGGGCGATCATCTGCATCTGCGAGATATTATTTCTAAGTTTTGCAAACATAAAAATCCTCCTGAAATTGCTCAAGTTAGTATATCACGATTCAGAGAAATATGCTATACTACTGTACAGAAAGTGAGAGAATTACGCTAGAAAATAGAGTTATAATTCACATACGCCATTCGCAAAATACCGGTACCGGGCTTTTCCGTAGCTACGCTACTTTTTTTGCTTATAAAATGGCGGTAGAAGGGAGGAGACATGATGTCAGGAGCAGTAACAGTGGTCTGGTTTATTATTTTGATGGTGATGTTTGTCGGCGGTATCAGGAAAAACAAGAATCAGAAACATCCGTCCGGGCGACAGGGGAAACCGGAGAATACAGACCAACCGGTCAGAACATATGCGCAGCGAGCACAGTCGCAGAAACCTTAGATACAGAGAACGTCTTCCTTGAGTGAAAAGAAACAATCATATCAGGCACAGAAACTGTCTTCCCAGAGTGAAACAAAACAAAGCTATCAGGCGAAGAACGAGACGTTATGGAGCCAATCCGGAGAAATGAGGCAGACACAGAGAAAGAACACACAGAAAGTGTCGGGCCGAGCATTGAACCAGAATGGACGGGATGAGTTAAAAGACAGAAAAAAGAAACAGAATGCTGGACAAAACGAACTGTTTGAGCAGAATCAGATCGTTGCGGCTGCGAAAGCAAATACCCGGGAAGTGGAGCGGGATAATGACATGGATGCGGAAAACGAACATCTGATGGATGCTGTTTATGACGCAATCGTGAAGGGACCGGAAAATACCATGGAATTTCAGCGTGATTTTATTGCAGAAGGGATGGATATGCTGAATTCTTTTGAACTGTAAGCATGTAATAAGTGCATTTGCAAAGAATGAATACAGATGCATCTAACAACGTATCTGAAAGACAAGAGAAACTGAAATTCTGAAAAAGGGGAGTATGAAATCAGACTAAAATTAGTTGGGGCAGAAAGAAGGAAGTAAGATGGCACAGGGAAATCCGTTACCGGGAGAAAAATATTTACATTTTAAAAATAAACTGTATCAGGTCATTGCCGTGGCAAAACACTCTGAAACAATGGAACCATACGTGGTATATCAGGCACTGTACGGTGATTTTGGAGTTTATATCCGTCCGTATGATATGTTTATCAGTGAGGTGGATCATGAAAAATATCCGGAAGTAAAGCAGAAATATCGATTTGCATATGTGGGACAGCAGATGACCCGGATGGAAGATGTTGAATCTGAAAATGCGGCAATGACGGTCAGCCGGGAGAATAATGCCCGGAATCAAGAGACGATGGCGACCAGTCTGGCAGAGGATGCCCAAAACAAAGGGATGATGGAAATAAGTCCGGTGGAAGATGCAGAGATGGCGCAAACAAGTCAGGAGAAAAGGACAGAAGCAGGAAACCAGAGTTTGCCTGATGGGGATATGGAAGCGGGGGAGAGCGTAATTAATCCGTGGTTGTTGAAATTCCTGGATGCTGATTCCATGGAACAGAAGTATCAGATCGTCTGTGATATCAAAAATGATATCACAGACCGTCTGATTGATGATCTGGCTGTCGTGGTCGACGTTGTAATCCCGGAAGGAAAGATGGGCGACCGTTATGAACAGTTAAAATACTGTATTCGAACCAGACAAAAATATGAAAAATCCTCACTGTGGCGAGAGTAAAGAACCGCTGTGTCTTATGTGATGCTAAGAACGCAAAGTATTAAAATGATAGGAAACAAGTTGGTCTTTATAACAATCCGTGTTGCAAATGAGTGCTATTGCAGCGCTTTTTCCGGATGATAACCATGTCGGCTCATATAGCTGTTGTGGTATTTTCCGGAATAGGTGACATCTTCGGCAAACCATTCCGGTGATATGAACGCATTTGCTTCTTCTTCGGAAGGAAATTCTACTTCTGCAAGAATCAGCGGCGCAAGTTCGTTTTCAAAGATATCGAGTTCGATCGTATATGGATCATACGGAATACAATAGCGTTTCTTTGTGATCAGCAAACCATCAGCTTTGGGACGCAGATGAGCATATCCTTCTGCAGACAGCGGGAGATTGTATTCCTCCCGTGCCATGAGACCGTCGGATTTGTAAGTGAGAAAAAAACTGTCATCCTGTTTGCGGATACGCACGACAGGGGAAGTACACAGATAACCCTGCTCAATGGTATGACATGGGTACTGGTCTAGGTGTTCCGGTAATTGCCGGATTAAAAATTTTCGTTCGATTTCCATAAGCATTCTCCTTTGATTATCTATATTCTACAAAATAAATATCACAAACTTGTTACAAAAAAGATAATGAACAAAAAATTCATTATCTTTTTAAATAGATTGTAAAAGTAGAACCTTTTCCATATTCGGATTGGACAGTGATATAGCCTTCTTCTCTAGATAAGATTTCTCTTGTCAAATAGAGTCCAATACCAATACCATCTTCATCTTGCACTTCCTGTGCTCTATAAAATCTTTGGAAAATATTATTATAGTTTTCTTTTTTTATACCAATTCCTTGATCAGTAATTATGATTTTAGAAAAGAAAGTATTTTTTGACATCTGAATTGTTATGGTTGTATTTTTATTTGAATATTTTATACAATTTTCTAAAACATTAAAAATTGCTTCTTGAGTCCACTTTTCATCATATAGGGCAGAGATATGTGTATTTTTGGATAGTTCGATATTAATATGTTTTTTTTCAGCAAGTAAGAAAACATGATTAATTACTTCAATTAGAGTAGAATAAAGATCATTTTTTTCAATATTTAATTGAATGATATCTGTTTCTAATCGAGACATTTTTATAAGAGATTCCATTAGAAAATCAAGTTTATTAATTTGTTGATTAAGCATTATATGAAAGTCAATAGCTTCTTCTTTAGATAAGTCATTACGTGCTAACAAATCGTTAAATATTTTAATGTTGGCTAAAGGCGTTTTTACTTGATGAGAAATATGAGTGACTAATGACTGAATTTCTTGTTTAGAATGGATTGTTTTTTCTTTTTCGATATCTAATTCTTGTTTATATTTATTAATTTGATGTAATAATTTTGATTCAATCGTTTCTTCATATTCTTTATTGCTTTGAGTTGCTGTTTTATCAAAAGTATTAAAAATATAATGTGTCAAATGATTTATTCTTGATTTGAAAGAAAAAAAGTTTAGATAGTATATAAGAATACTTACTAATGCATTTAAGATGATTAGGCATCTTAATAAGATAGAATTTGTTGAAAAGAAAATGATTATTGAAATAGAAAATAAAAATAAAGCATAAAAGGTTGAAATAATTTTATTCATCCTGACACCACCTGTAACCTAAGCCATAAACAGTTTTAATATAATGGTGTTTATCATCTTCTATCTTATTTCTTAATCGAGATATATTAACAAGCAATGTATGTTCATCAACATAATTTTCATTTGAATCCCATATTTTTTCAATGATTGTTTCTTTTAAAAGTATTTGATTTTGATTTTCTAAAAAGAAAGATAATAATTTAAATTCAAGAGGTGTTAATTTGGTTTCTTCATTGTTGATTACTAATTTAGATGTATTTTTATCAAAAAATAGATGGTCATCTTTGTAGAAAATGTTTTTTGTATTTCTTTTTAAAATAACATTTATTTTTTTATGAAGAATTTCAATATTAAATGGTTTTGTTACATAATCTTCTGCGCCTAAATTAAAACCATGTAAAATATCTGAATCAAGATCACAAGCAGATAAAATAAGAATGGGAATATTTAAATTCATAATTTTTATTTGTTCAATAAGATCAAAACCAGATAAATCAGGAAGATTGATATCTAAAATAATAAGATCACTATTATTTTGAGAAAATGTGTCAAGTGCTTCTTGACCACTAAAACAAGAGAGTACATGAAATTTTTCTTTTTTGAAGTAAACTGAAATTGCTTTATTTAAAGCTGTATCGTCTTCAATTAATAAAATATTATACATTTTTCATCACCTGTTAATTAATTATCTATGTTATGACATGATTGTCAACTTATAGATTAACAAAAAAGATAAAAGATATTTTCATAAATAGAATCAATTGATAATAATCTTGTTTTTATTATGATATAATTAAGTAAATAGAAAAGGTTCAAAAAGGAGGAAAAATATTATGAATAATTTTGCAGAGATTGTAAGAGTAGGCATTATTGCAGGACTTGGCGTGGTTTTAATGATTATGGCTCTTTTAATAGCAAATGGGAACTCGTTTCTAACAAAAGGAATGAACAAGAAATATACAAATGAATCTGTTAGAGATTATTGTAAGAGTAATTGTTTAGGGCAAATTATTTTTGCTTTAGGTCTTATTTTAGAGGGAATCTTTTCTAAAGGAATATTTTATTATTTAGGAGTTGGATGTTTATTTTTTGGAGCAGTACTTATGGTAGCTGTTTCTAAGAAATTAGTAAAAAGAGTATAATAGCATGAAGATGAGAAATAAAATCTCATCTTTTTTATTTGAAAAAGAATGGCTAGATGAAAAAATATAAAATTATTTTTGTAATCCATTTTTTATAAAAAACACGTAATATCAAGGGATTCCACGCTTCGTAGACATATTCTCTAGATGGAATGTTGTATCTTTTAAAGAAAGTTTTTAGTATGATAGGTGTAAGGGAGTTGTTTATATGGATAGTAAAAAAATTGGAAAAGTAATTGCAAAGAGAAGAAAAGAAAAAAGAATGACCCAAGGGGAACTGGCAGAAAGATTATCTGTTTCTAATAAGACAATTTCTAAATGGGAAACCGGGGCAGGGTTACCTGATATTTCGATTCTTGTTGATCTTGCAAGTGTTCTTGATATAAGTGTTGATGATTTATTGAAGGGAAAAGAAAATAAAGTTCAAAATACTCTATATGAGAAAAACTTTTTAATAAAAAAGAAATATTATAAAAAATATTTGAGAGATCATTATTTTGAAAGTAAGGCTTATTGGCTATTCAATTTTATAGGAATTATGTTTATTTTAGGGGGTTTTGCTTTTTTACCACTGCAACAATATATTCATCATTATGTAGATATTCTTGGTAAAAGTTTTATTGTTTTAGGAATTATTCTCATATTATTTCCTTTTATACAAATCTTTTTTAAAAGCAACACTTTTAAAGAACGTGAAGTCTTTTATACATTTAAAGATAATGGAATGATCTATCAAGAAGATGAAGAAGAAATCTTTTATAGTTTTCCACAATTTAAAAGAATCAATTATAAAGATTTTATACTTTTAAAGAAAGATCAAAAGATTTTATTCGTTGATCTTAATGATTTAGATCAATTAGAAAATGATATAAAAGAAACAAAGATCAAGAAGAGTTCATTTTTAATTTCTTTATTTACCGGTGTTATAGGTTGTTCATTATTGGTCTTACAATTTGGTTATTTAGTTATCTTAAAACGATTTGAATTTGAATATATTCATTCAATGAATCAAATTATATTTAATCTCATTATTTTATGTTGTCTTTTCATTAATTATTGTTTAATTAAGAAAAAGAAGATTAAGATTCAATATGCTTTAATAGGCTGTTTAGTATTTGTTATAATTTCTATTTTTGGATTTCAGTATTTTCAAAAAGATGAAGAAATTTCATCTTTTTCTTCAAATTTAAAAAACAGAGCCGTTTTAAAATATGATGATAATGACCATCGTTTGGACATTTACCATTATATTTATTTATGCTTTGCTAGAAAAAGTGATACTGTTTCTACAGAAATAAAAGGTTATCATGGAAAATGGCTTACGAATGATTGCTATGTTTTTACTTATAATAACGAAGAAAATCAAAAGAAAGTGTATGTATCTACTTTTGGTGATCGCGGTGATGGAATTTCATATTTTAATATTTTTCCTACATTGCAAGGGGAATGGTTTAATAAAAATAACGGTGAAACAAAAACGTATCTTAAAGAAAATGCAGGACAATTAACTTTAAAAATAAAAAATAAAACGCAGTATTTTGACGCAGATGAAACAAAACAAAATGGGACGATTGCTTTAACTTTATCTAAAGATGAAGAAGCTCAATATATTATCGCCTTAGATGAAAACTGTATTTTAAATGAGGATAATCTTTTAGATAAAAATGGAACAATTCAAATTTATAATCTTCAAAAAGATTCAAGTGTAACTCTTTATTGTGGGACTTATAAAGAAGATAAAAAAGAACAAGAAGAAATTGATAATGACTATCGAAAACAAGCTAAAGAGCTTGTTAATAAAATGGTTGCTTATTTGAAAAAAGACTCAACATTACCTGATTTTGATGATAGAGAATCTCTTTTCAAAGTTCCTTCATCATCTAATGATTTTTATGTTGTGACAAGAGATGCCTATTTTCATTCTTTAAAATTATTTAAACAGGATGGAGCACAAGAAACGGGGCAAATTAAACAAATCAAAGTTTTAGCGGGAGATATTAATGATTTCTATGTTGAAATGACTTATACATCGACAATTACCTATTTAGGTGAAACGGAAACCATGGATATTACATATCATTATCGTATAAAAAAGGGAAAGGATTGTTATTTGGTAGCCTTTGTTGGTTATCGTGTACCAGGGGATATTGGTTTAGTAAAGTGTGATCCTGTTATTGAAAAAGACGTTTCAACAAATGAAGATTATGCATATTCTGTAGGAGGACAGTAGAAATGAAAGATAAAAAGAAATGGATCATTGGAATAAGTGCCTGTGTTTTACTGATAGTTTCTGTGTTTTTTGTGTTTAATCAAGGGAAAAGTAATGAACAAGTTGTTACAGAGTATTTTGAACTTTTAAAAAAGAAAGATTATAAACAAATGTATCAAATGTTAAATCCCAAAATAGTGTATACACCTACACAAAAATACTTTGTTGAAAAATATAAAGAATTTTATGAAGAAATTGATGCAAAAAATATTCAAATAAAAATCTTAGATGAACAAGATAATGTCATTGAATATTTAATCTATATTGATACCCTTGCAGGAAGAATTACTTATCGCAATAAAGTAGGGGTCAAAAATGAACAAATCCAATTTAATAAAGAACTGATTATGGATGGTTACACTGATGGGTGCAAAATAAAAATAACAACATATAATCCTGAAAAAAGAGGACGTATTTTAGATAGAAATGGAAAAGTTCTTGCTGAAGATGGAAAAGGTTATTCTGTTGGACTTGTAAAAGGAAAACTAAATGGTGAAAATGATTATGGACAAATTGCACAGTATTTAGAAACAGATGTTGAAACCCTTCAAAAGAAAATGAGTGCATCTTGGATTAATGATGATTCTTTTGTACCTATCAAAACTGTTTCTGAAGCAACTAAAAACGATTTAACCAATAAGAATATTTTAGGTATCAACGGCGTTAAAATTTCGACAGTGAGTATTCGTACGTATCCTTACGATAAAGTGGCTTCACATATCGTAGGTTATGTTCAAAATGTTAATGCTGAAGATTTAAAAAAACATAAAAAT
>ENA-OPSK01002095-OPSK01002095.1-human-gut-metagenome-genome-assembly--contig:-NODE-2095-length-12698-cov-4.372222_pt1 | contig 12698 bp, 10 predicted proteins | sample MGYA00241807_ERZ501905 | MGnify/ENA primary metagenome ERZ501905 (study PRJEB25962, sample SAMEA2042111) | human gut metagenome | biome: human gut; feature: human-associated habitat; material: faeces...
TTCAACAGCATACTGGTATCAGACACTGCCAACAGCAAAACCAATTACGATTCTTCCTGTAGAAGAGAGAATTCCAAATGTACCGGTACTTCCAGAACGCAATCTTCAGATGCCGGAATTAACAGAAGAAATGAAAGCAGCGAGAGAATCATGGGCAAAACGCTGGGAAGAGTATAAGCCTGCAAGAGAAGAACAGTTCAGAATTAAAGAAAATAAGGCCCGCCGGGAATCAAAGCTTAATACTGAATTTGCAAAGAAGCTTCGTGAAGAATATAAGTAATAATATCGGAGGCACAATATGTCAAAAGAACTGATGATTGAAAGAATAGAAAAAGCCCAGAAAGAAATTGAAGCAAAAAGAGAAACCGTACAGCAGGGAAAATTTCGTCAGGACTATCATTTTATGGCAGAAACCGGATGGATCAATGACCCAAATGGGTTGATATATTTTAAAGGAAAGTATCACTTTTTCTATCAATATAATCCATATTCTGGATTTTGGGACTGTATGCACTGGGGACATGCTGTCAGTGCAGATATGATTCATTGGGAGTATCTGCCATTAGCGCTTGCACCAAGTGAAGTATATGATGATCATTTGAAGGGGGGCTGCTTCTCCGGCAGTGCGATTGAACATGATGGAAAGTTATTCCTGATCTATACAGGAACCTGTAATAATGGAAATGGGTTTGAACAGGCACAGTGTATCGCATATAGTGAAGACGGAATCCACTTTGAAAAATATGAAGGGAACCCGGTGATCACAGCACCGGAAGGTGTTCCAACAGATCTGTTCAGGGATCCGAAAATATGGAAACACGATGATACCTATTATGTAGTCTGTGGAGCAAGCAAAAATGGATTTGCACAGGCAAGACTGTATAAATCGACAGATATGTTCCACTGGGAATTTGTCAATGTCCTTGCAGAGAGCAGAGGCGAATGGGGCTATATGTGGGAGTGCCCGGATTTTTATCCGGTAGGAGATAAATATGTGTTGATGTTCTCTCCGATGGGAGGAAAAGAGCGCACCAGTGTTTATCTGGTGGGAGATTTTGACTATGATACCGGAAAATTTTTCTATACAATTTCAGGGGAAATTGACTGGGGATTTGATTATTATGCACCACAGTCATTCCTGGCACCGGATGGCAGAAGGATTCTGGTAGGATGGGCGAATGCATGGGATTGGATGCCATTTTGGAAAGACTGGGGTCCGACATATCAAGAAGGCTGGTGCGGATTCTTTAACATTCCGAGAGAGGCGGTATTAGCAGAAGATAATACATTAAAGTTTATTCCTGTAAAAGAATTACAGGATCTCCGGAAGAATAAGCAGGAAGAAGCGGACATTCTGATAAAAGAAGACGAGAAAAAAGAACTTCGGAGTGGCTGTGTTTATGAAACGGAAATGCGGATAAATCTGAAAAAATCAACTGCAGACAAGATTAGGCTGAACTTAAGAATGTCTCGGGGAAAGAAGACAGAGATCCTATTTGATCTGAAGAGAGCGGAAGCATATTTTGACCGTAATAATTCCGATGGCTGGAGTAAAGGAGTCGCAAGATGTCCATTGAATTTAATGGGCAAAGAGCATCTGGATATTCATATTTATTCTGACAAAATTTCATTAGAAATATTCAGCAATGATTATCAGAATAATTTTTCTTGTAATATATATAATGTGGATGATGATCAGAAAAATGAAATGACAGCAATTGGTGGAGATCTGATGATTGAAAGCATTCGGTCATGGGAACTTGAAAAGACAATGAAATAATTATTCTCTCTCTGAAAAGGAATAACAAACCAGATTAGCAAAGGTTTGTTATTCCTTTTTGCATATTATTTATCTAACTTAAGTCCCGCCAGTGCCTGGGCAAATGCGTTATTCACCGGTTCGTCATTTTGCTGCTGCTGTTTCTTCAGATATTTCTGGACATCGCGCTTAGATACGCCGGCACCTTCTTTGGCACGACGGTTCTTGAATGCTTCCAGCTTCTCTTTGTAGCCGCAGGAGCATACAAATGTCTCACTGTCCCCCTTTTTGATTAGTTCCATCTTCTTGTGACAGTTCGGACATCTTGCATTGCTGGTGCGTGCGATCGTCTCGCGGTAGCCGCATTCACGGTCCTGGCAGACCAGCATACGGGAGTTCTTGCCTTTGACAGAAAGCATACGCTTGCCGCAGCGCGGGCATTTTGTATTAGTCAGGTTATCGTGACGGAAAGTTCCGTCGGAAGTCTTGATATCCTGAATTAATTCTTTGGTGTAGCTTTCGATATCTTTGATAAATACCTGTTCTTTGTGTGCTCCTTTGGCAATCTTGGCAAGTTCCATTTCCCAGGAAGCGGTAAGCTCCGGTTTTTTCAAATCTTCCGGGACTAATTCCAGAAGCTGTTTTCCTTTGGATGTCAGAAGAATCTCATTTCCCTTCTTTTCCAGCAGGAAAGAGTGGAACAATTTTTCAATGATATCGGCTCTTGTCGCTACGGTTCCGAGTCCGCCGGTTTCACCGAGAGTTTTTTTCATCTTATTATCATCAGAAGACATATAACGTACCGGATTCTCCATGGCGGACAGAAGTGTCGCTTCTGTAAAACGGGCGGGAGCTTTGGTCTTACCGCTTGTGATATTCGTGCGTGTGACAGTCAGGGTGTCGCCTTTGTGGAGAACAGGAAGTGCCTGCTCTGAAGCCTTTAAGTACATATCATTATTTTGGAAATCTTCTCCAAAATCTTCAGAATCTTCATAATCCCCGTAAGCATCATACTGTGAAGCAGAGGAACCGGAAGATGCAGCATCGGCATATACGGCCTTCCATCCGGCGGCTTTGATGACCTTTCCTTTTGCAGTAAATGTTTCACCTGCGGCTTCAGCTTTTAGTGTAGTCTGCTCATATTCAAATGCCGGATAGAGGACGCTGATAAAACGGCGTACGACCAGATCATAGATCTTGCGTTCATTGTTCGACATATGTTCCATCTGGACATATTCTTCCGTCGGGATGATCGCATGATGGTCGCTGACTTTTTTATCATCTACGAAGGTTTTGCTTGTCTTAAGCGGTTTCTTTAAGAGCTCCGGAATATATTTCTTATAAGGTCCGATATTGCAGGCTTTCAGGCGTTCTTTGATCGTTGGCACAATGTCCGTACCGATATAGCGGGAGTCTGTTCTTGGATAGGTGAGGACTTTGTGGTGTTCGTACAGACTCTGCATGATATTCAATGTCTCCTTTGCGGAGAAGCCAAAGCGCTTATTGGCATCGCGCTGTAATTCCGTCAGATCATAGAGACCCGGGGAAGGTGTCCGCTTGGATGAGGTATGCACATCCGTCACGGTAAGTGTCTGGTTCTTTGATTTTTTATCAAGGCCGGTTATCAGGTCTTTGTTAAAGGAGCGCAGGGAACCGCTTTTCTTTTGCTGCCATGTCCATGTGACGATAGAAGCCATAGTGCCGACAGAACCACCGGTAACAGAAGTTGTACACCGCAGTCCATAATAATCTTCCGGTTTAAATGAACGGATTTGCTGTTCGCGGTGTGCGATCATGGAAAGTGTCGGTGTCTGTACACGTCCGCAGGAGAGCTGGGCGTTATACTTGCAGGTCAATGCACGGGTGGCATTGATCCCGACCAGCCAGTCTGCCTCTGCGCGGCTTCTTGCGGCATGATATAAGTCGTTGTACGCACGACCGTCCTTCAAGTGGGCAAACCCTTCTTTGATCGCTTTATCGGTAACAGAGGAGATCCACAGACGGCGGATCGGCTTATGACAGCCGGATTTGTCCAGGATCCAGCGGGCAACCAGTTCTCCCTCACGTCCGGCATCGGTGGCAATGATGATCTCAGAGACATCTTTCCGGAAAAGCTGTGTCTTTACATTATGGTATTGTTTGGATGTCTGTTTGATCACGACGAGCTCCCATTTCTTTGGAACCATCGGGAGATAAGACATATCCCAGGCTTTGAACTTTTTATCATATTCTTCCGGGTCGGCCAAAGTGACCAGATGGCCGAGTGCCCAGGTGACGATATAATTGCTGCCTTCGATCGCACCGGAAATGTTCTTGTGACAGCCGAGAACACGGGCGATATCGCGGGCAACAGATGGCTTTTCAGCCAGTACGAGTGATTTCATATATATACTCCTTTCAGATATAGAAAAACCCCGAAAACATGATGTTTCCGAGGTTATATAAGAGGCGCCAACCAGATTTGAACTGGTGATAGAGGTGTTGCAGACCTTTGCCTTACCACTTGGCTATGGCGCCATGCCTTACGTACTGTTAAGTATAACAAATACGTAAGATGAAGTCAAGAAAATCTGTATGTTAAAATCCGAGATCTTCATTTACCAGAATGACTTTGATGCGCTGCGGTGTCTTGGAATATCTGGTGATCAGGATCTGACAGCAGATCGTATCCGGTGTTTTGCAGTCGAAACAGGCACCTGTTTTGCAACAAGGAGTGCTCAGGTTGAAACGCTGTGCGTTGATCGGCGCGGCTTCATTTCTTGCACGGGACATGGCAGAATCTACATCGCGTGTAACTTTATTCATTCCGATGATCATCAACACATTCCGTGGTCCGGCAGCGATAGAGGATACACGGTTGGAATGTCCGTCGATATTGATCATAATTCCATCTTCCGTGATCGCATTTGCACTGGTCAGGAAGTAATCACAATCATATGCCGCAAGCTCGATCTTGCGCTTATCTTCCGGTGTCGGTGCGGTATCGCGGTTGTATACCTGATAATTTCCCTGACAGACAGCTTCTTTTAAGCCGATCTCATTGACAGACATGGAACCGCCCCAGGAGATGCTGCTTCCTTCCGGGATTAATTCCAATGCTTTCTTCAGAGCCTCTTCTTTGGAGTCTGTATAATAAGCTTCCATGTTGCGGGCTGTAAGTTCTTTTACAATCTTTGCGCCTAACATCTGGTTTCGTTTGATTCGATTCTGATCCATAATGAATCCCTCCCACGTTTATGTTGTTTAGATATTTCTACTTGAAATTATAACATAGATTCAGGTCTGCAGTCTTTGAAATAACGCAGAAGATGAGAAAATGAACATTTATATACTGCGCTTTTCCAGTCTTAAAATATAAAAAGAAAGCATGATGTTTGTCCGGTTCTCATTGGTCAGGATATCATAATCCAGAAGTTCTTTTATCTTATTCAGTTTATACGACAGCGTATTCTTATGACAATAAAGTGCATCTGCGGTATGGATGATACTACAGTCATGATCAAAGTAGACTTCCAGGATATGCAGATAATCGGTATGATGCACAGCGTCATAGTCAAGAATCGGGCCAAGTGTGGAGTTCAGGAAATCCGTTGTCAGAGATTGATTGTGGATATCGGCCAGAAGTTTGTATACACCAAGCTTATTGTACTCAAGGAAGTTCTTCGGGAGAGCAGTTTTGGTGAGCTGATAGGCGGTAAATGCGGTCTCGTAAGAGCGGTGAATGTCTGTAAGCTGCGAGACAGTAGTTCCGATCCCGGCATAGACATCGGAGTTATTCTGACAGACATCGTAGAGCTTCTGAGATATATCGTTTACAGATTCACCGGCAAACAATACGATCAGATGCTTCCCTTCTTCATATACGATCCCTTTAGACATGAAATAACGGATCTTCTTTTCCAGCTGTTCCAGGTAAGAATTACCGGAATCACTGTCATAAATGTGGCAGCTGATCATGAGGATGGTATAGTTCATATCGCGGAAGAAGCCATTGCTCTCGAGAGGATTCAGATAGGAGTCTTCATTCTCAGGGTAATAGATCGCATTTTTCAAAGCAGCGGCAAGACTGGTCTCGCGGTGTTCGTTTTTTAACAGAATCTCAGAAAAGATCCGCATGATATCAATGAACGGAGTGTCCCAGGAAGTGGAGAACAGCGGAAGCTGTATTTCATTGCAATAGTCGATAATCTCCTGGGAAAATGCAGGACGTGATTTTACAGAGATGATCAGTCCGCTGGCGTGTGCGTCTTTCAATGACTTTAAGAACTCTTTCAGCCAGTCCTGAGAGGTAAAATTCAGACCTGAGTTAAAGATCAGTTCATCACCATGGAGCAGATGGGAGAATTCACCCTGTTCGACGGTATGGATCCAGGTTACTTCTTTATCATAAAAACTATTGGTATGAAGGATGACATCAAATTGGTTGTTAATTGCTTCATACAGGGACTGTAATTTAATTGCCATAAGTGTGGTCCTCCTGATATATGTTGATCAGAGTATAGATATATTTTATCATAATTGTGTGCGACACACAATTTATAGAATAAAATCTGTCGATTAAAACTATATTCATAGTGAATTTCATATGATATATTGTATGAGAAGTACAAAAGAATGAATATTCAACCCCGAAAAATGTGCTTCTAAAAAAATCCATTCTCTAGATTTTTAAAAGAAAAGGCTCTCTGGCAAATGCCAGAGAGCCTTTTCCTGTAATGCGTTTGATGATGTAGGTTCTAATGGATTAAAGTCCAAATCTACCAGGTAGTGAAAAAATCTGTACACATCAACTATTGATTGCTCATTTCACCAGAATGGTCTGGTGTTCACGTTTGTGACGGCTCTTTCGATATTCAGTAGGAGATATTCCATGATATTCTTTAAATATTTTTGAAAAGTAAGAAGGAGAATTGAATCCACAGATCTGACTGATATAGTCTACAGACCAGTCAGAGGTGAAAAGAAATTCTTCACTCTGGGTGATGCGAAAATCCAGTATATATTTTTTTAATGGAACACCCATCTGCTTTGAAAAAATCTCTGAGAGATAGGAGCGATTCAGGCCCAGTTTGTCTGCAATATATTGAACAGTCAGATCCCGTCCGTAGAAATCTTCTACAATGGAAATTGCCCGTTGGACATGACTTTCCGAATTTTGACGACTTTTTCTTTCTGGAAGTTCTTTGGAATCTTCGATAAATGTACCGACTTTTGAAAGAAGGAGAAGAAGGATTCCATTCGTATACAGATCATTTTTTGTATTGTTATTTTTTATGGAAATCAGAATATCGAGGAGATCTTTAATCTCTTCAAAGACTTCTGTAGAAAGTTCCTTGGTAAGTGAGGGGTAACCGAATCCAAGACGATGCATGAAATATGGTGCAAGTTTACCATTGAAACCGACCCACGAATATGTCCAGGGGTCTTCCTTATCGGCCTGATAGAAGACCATCTGATCTGGTTCGACCAAAAAGAGTTGATTTTCTGTAATCTGATATTCTGTTTTATTTACTACAAGGCGCCCTTTACCGGAAAGAACGAAATGCATAAGATAATAAGGTCTTGTTCCAGGGCCATAGGAATGAAGTGGAAGGCATTCTGAGTGACCACAGAAACGAAGTTTTATATCATTCCAGTTGGTGTCTCTGTATAGATTTAATTTTTCTATTTCCATATAAACTCCTTTCAGCGATGTGAATATCAGACAAAATTTATAAATTACCCAACAAAAGTGACTAACATGATAATAAGATTATAGTATATGATATCAATGTAGACAAGAGAAAGAAAAGACAAAAATAATCTAAAAAATCAGACACGAAACGAATCGATTCAAAATCACAGAAAAAGAAAAAGCTATAGTTATGAGAAAAAAAGTCAGTTTGCAAAAAGTGACCTGTATTTTGTGCACCCGAAAATAATATAGAAAGGTAAGGGAAAAGATATGTTAGAATTTGCAAAAACACCACCGAAAGGATGGAATAGTTGGGACGTGTATGGAGCGTCTGTCACAGAAGAGGAAGTAAAAAGAAATGCAGATATTATGGCAGAAAAGCTTAAAGTATATGGATGGGACTATGTTGTCGTAGATATTCAATGGTATGAGCCGGGGGCTGAGTCTGCAGCATATCGTAAATTCGCAGATTTGAAAATGGATGAATACAGTCGTGTACTTCCGGCCGAAAATCGCTTTCCAAGTTCGGCAGATGGGGCAGGATTTGCGCCACTTGCGGAGTATGTACATAAACTTGGCTTGAAATTCGGTATTCATATTTTGAGAGGAATACCAAGACAGGCTGTTCACGGAAGAATGCATATCAAAGGTACGGACAAAACAGCAGATCAGATTGCTGTTAACAGCATTTGTCCATGGAATTCAGATATGTATGGAGTGGATATGTCAATTCCGGAAGGACAGTTATATTATGATTCTCTTATGGAACTGTATGCTTCATGGGGAGTTGATTTCATTAAGGTAGATGACATTGCATATTCAACGATTTACAGAGATTCTCATAGAAAAGAGATTGAAGGTATTCGAAAGGCCATTGATAAAACGGGACGGGAGATTGTACTTTCCCTTTCACCGGGACCGGCAAGACTTCAGGATGGAAGCTTTCTCCAAAAGAATGCCAATATGTGGAGACTTACAGACGATTTCTGGGATGAGTGGGAATTGCTCTATGATATGTTCGATCGTTGTAATTATTGGTCGCCATTTATCCGTAAAGGAAACTGGCCTGATTGCGATATGCTTCCGCTTGGACATATTGGAATCCGTTCCGGTGAGCGTGGAAAGGCAGACCGTATGACTTGCTTTACGAAACCGGAACAAAAGACAATGATTACATTATGGTCTATCTTCCAGTCGCCACTAATGTATGGCGGGGAACTGGCTGATCTGGATGCCTGGACTCTTTCACTGCTGACGAATACAGAGGTAAATGAAATGCATCGCACGCTGGAAGGACAGAGACAGGAGTACAGAGATGATGAATGGATCGTCTGGTCCGGTGAAAATAAGGAAAGTACATATATTGCAATCTTTAACGTATCAGATGAAAAGAAAGAAATTCCAGGTAAATTGACAGAGCGATATCTTCGAAAAGATGCAAAAGAAATCTGGTCAGGAAAAAAGGTAACAGAAGGAACAGAAGAAGTAGAAAACCATGGCTGTGTACTGTATCAGATGAAAAGAATATGATGAACGTTAGATAGGAGGAATGAAGTGATGGACACAATAGGGAAGAAACTTGGTCTGAAAGAGAAGATGGCCTATGGCTGTGGTGATGCGGCAAGTAATATTATCTGGGCATCTACGGGAACATTCCTGATGTTCTATTATACAGACGTGGTAAATATCAATGCGGCAACGATTGGAGTCATTTTTCTCATTGCCAGGGTGATCAACGCAGTTGTTGCGTTACTTACAGGATGGTTGATTGACAATACACATTCTAAATATGGAAAGGCAAGGCCTTGGCTTTTATGGTTTGCAGTTCCATTTGGAATCGTAACATTTGCAATTTTTGCAGTTCCGGATGTAGCAAAGCTGTATCAGATTATCTATGTATTTATTGCATATAATGCGATGATGAGTGTTTATTCTCTGATTAATATTCCATATGGATCTATGGCTACAATGATGACCAAAGACCAGTATCAGAGAACATTGTTAAATATCTTTCGTCAGTTGTTTGCACAGATTGCAAGTCTCCTTGTTACAGCAGGAACACTCCCATTGATAAACTTTATGACAGAGTATGTGGGGGAAAAGAAAGCGTGGAGTATCGTATATGGAATATTTGGAGTTATTGCAGCAATTCTGTTCTTTTTATGTTTTGCAGGATGTAAAGAGAGAATTCATGAAAATGAAGAGACGAAGACAGAAAAGATTCGTGTTGTTGACGGAGTAAAAGCAGTGTTGAAAAACAAATACTGGCACATGCTGATGGTGATATCCATTTGTATCAATATCTTCTTTCAGGCCATCAGTACGGTAAACACATATTATAGTAAAGCGGTTCTTCATAATAGCAGTATGATCAGCATATTGAATACGGCTTATATCGTTCCTGCAATTGCAACCTTTTTCTTTGTACATCTGGTTGTGAAGAAGTATGGAAAAGGAAAGACTACGATGTTTGGATGGATGATTATCTGTGTCAGCTATGTGATACTTTTACCATTTACAGAAAATACAACAGTACTGATAATCACAGCTGCTATGCGTGGCGTGGGATATTGCTTCCTGCTTGCAGTGTCTTCTGCAATGGTAAGTGATGCAGTTGAATATGGAGAATGGAAAACGAAAATTCGTGTCGAAGGTCTGACATTCAGTATGCAGGGATTTGTAGGAACAATTGCGGCAGGTATTGTTACGGCAGTCATCGGATGGGTACTCAACTTCAGTAAATATGATGGAACACTTTCATTTGCTGATACACAGGCAGGATCTGCAGTACTTGCAATTAAACTGTTGTTTATCGCAGTTCCGTTTGTTGTTGGAGTATTGAATATTATATTGTTAAAATTTTACAAACTTGATAAAATGTATCCGCAAATCATTGAGGATTTAAATAAGCGGAACGGAAAATAAGTGGGGAATGTATATGAAGACAAGCATATCAGAAAAAATAGCTTATGGTATGGGAGATGTTGCGTGTAATGTAGTATATGCACTCACATCTGGTCTTATCGTATATTTTTATACAAATGTAATCGGAGTATCAGCAGGAGTAGTAGGTACGATCCTGCTGGTATCTAGAGTGTTTGACGGTGTCTCAGATCTTTTGATTGCCCAATTGATGGATAAGATTAATTCCAGACATGGAAAAGCAAGAGCGTGGATTCTGTGGATGGCCGCGCCGTATGCGGTTTCAGCTACGGCACTATTTGCAGTCCCATCGCATGCGGGCAAAATGGTACAGGCAATCTATATCTTTGTTACTTATAATTTGTGTACGACAGTTGTCTACACGGCATTAAATCTTCCATATTCGGCAATGGCGCCGTTGATGACAAATGATGAAGAGGATCTGGCTAAATTAAATATTTTCAGAATGTCTATGTCGCCTGTCAGCAACATGATTGTAACCGCCTTATCACTGCCACTGATTAACTTTCTTGGTGGAGATCAGAGGGCATGGATTATAGTAACGGCGGTATATGGAATTATTGCGTTTGGAATGCTAATGTGGACCTTTTTAGGAACAAAGGAACGTTTTCACACGAAAGCGGCAGCAGAAGCGGAAAATCTTCCGTTCCTGGTTCGCCTGAAAGCAGCTTTACAGAATAAATATTTTATTATTATGTTCTTGATGGTAATGGCACTTGCTTTATATCAGAATGTCAATGGAACAGTATCTACTTATTATGCGCAGTATGTGCTTGGAAATGCGGAAATTATGGGAGTCATGCAGACGTGTGAGAAAATTCCGTGGATTCTTGGGATTATCTGTATGGCACCATTGATTAAGAAATTCGGAAAGCGTAATCTGGTCCTGGGAGGAGCTATCATATGTATTGCTGCTCAAGTTATTTTGATGATTAATCCGGAAAATATAAAATTAGTTTTAGTGGCTTCCATTCTGCGGGGACTCGGAGAAGCTCCGATTAACGGACTTACGTTCACCATGTTGGCGGATGTGATTAATTATGGCCATTGGAAAACAGGAATCCGTGTGCATGCGTTGATATTTTCAACCTTTACAGTCGGGCAAAAATTTGGTGGCGGTGTGGCCGGATGGGCAATCGGTCAACTGATGCAGCTATCCGGATTTACCGGAAGTGTTACAGAGACAGTGGAAGCTGTCGCAATGATTAAAAATTTGTATATTTACGGAGTGATATTGGCATGGGGATTAATTGCAATTTGTATGTTGGCATATCATCTGGACAAGGAATATGATCAGGTGCTGGCAGAATTGAAATGAAAAACCAGTTGGAATGGGGATTCGTCGAGAAAGCTGATCAGATGTAAAAAATCGTTAATATTTTAATTACTTTTGGACGTGTTGCATTTTATATCGTCCTATGTTACATTGACAACAGAGTACAAAAAGAATCAGAAAGAGCCAAAAAACAGTGCCCCTCTAACAACAGAGACCGGAACAGGATAACCGGCAGACAAGTATGTCTTAATCATGACAAATATACATCGGATATGCCGGTTGTATCGAATGCATCATGTACTACGAATTGTCTTGCACCAATCTGTAAAGTTCTGGAAGATAATTATGGAATCGAATATGGGTTGATGTCAACGATTCATGCTGCAACTGCAAAACAAAAGGTTGTGGACAGCCGTTCCCAGAAAGACTGGAGAACCGGACGTTCGGCATTTGGTAACCTGATTCCATCTACAACGGGAGCCGCAAAAGCAATCTCGCTTGTCATTCCGGCTTTAAAGGATAAGATGAGTGGTATCTTCAGATTTTATCGGAGATTCACATGCATCGATCTTTGATGCAAGGCAGGGAATTCAAGTGAATTCCCACTTTTTCAAGGTCATTTGTTTCTATGACAATGAGTGGGGATATACAAGTCAGATATTCCGGCTGATTGAGCATATGGACAGGATAGATCACAATCGCTAATAATTAAGATGACGACAGGGGCATATAAGATCTGATTCTGATGTAACACGTTTGATTTTATATCATACACTTCTGTAAGGGACATATGGATTCGTTATTACGATTATGAACCGGACAAGATGCGGACAGAAAAAAGCAGGCAAAGCTTTTGCTGTCCGCAGAAAATAAGAAAAAATCTGAAAAATAAAAATTTTTTGGAAAATTCAAAAAAACACTTGCCAAACAACCGAGTTTATGATATATTAAATCTCGGTCGTGTGAAAAACACAATGACAAATAAATATACGGCTCCATGGTCAAGCGGTTAAGACATCGCCCTTTCACGGCGGTAACACGGGTTC
>ENA-OPSK01002119-OPSK01002119.1-human-gut-metagenome-genome-assembly--contig:-NODE-2119-length-12559-cov-6.066539_pt1 | contig 12559 bp, 9 predicted proteins | sample MGYA00241807_ERZ501905 | MGnify/ENA primary metagenome ERZ501905 (study PRJEB25962, sample SAMEA2042111) | human gut metagenome | biome: human gut; feature: human-associated habitat; material: faeces...
CTTTTTGAAATTCCTTAATTGCATTACGAGTAGATTATACTTCCGATAAGGAAAATTATCGTCACATGGTGAGAGAGGGGTGGAAGAAGGCTTTTGGAGTACAGAAAATACAAGGAAAATCACAAGAAGAAAACACCATATACATTGCGTATTTAAGGGCAAGATGATATACTGTACAACGTGAAAATTAATATACCACATAGAAGTAAAGTCGAAAAGAGGTTAAAGATGGAACAAAATCAAAGTTTGTATTCAATGGAGGCTCAGATCTGTCAGTTCAGAGATGAATGGCGTAAGACAAACAGCAGGATTGTCGGTGCATTTACACTTCTGATTCTGGCAGGGCTTCCTATCATATATCAGGATTATTATTTTAATATTCTGGTTGTAAAATATTATTATTACTGTGCAATGATTATCGGAATGGCAGCATTTACAGTTATTGCAGCGTTTGTTTATATTCGCCGGGACAGACTTCTTTATGGCGGTGAAGTGATGAAGACGATACGCAGTGAGATAAAAATATCATCTCTCACGATTGTAGACTGGGCTATGATTGCGTTCACACTGTCAGCGGTCATTTCTACCCTGCAGTCAGAATATTTTTACGAGTCATTTTGGGGAAATGAAGGCCGATACTGCGGACTGTTTCTGATTTTATTGTATACAATATGCTATTTTCTTGTAACCCGGTGTCTGGAATTTAAAAAATGGTATATGGATGTATTTTTAGGAGCCGGATTGATCGTCTGCCTTTTGGGGATTCTGCATTTCTTCAATCTGGATCCGCTGGGATTCAAAAAAGAGATCTCTCAGGATGATTATAATATCTTTGTATCCACAATTGGAAATATTAACACATATACGGCATATCTTGCACTTCCTATGGGAGCAGGCGCCGTTATGTTTGCCACGGAGAAGGACATAAAGCGCAAAATATGGTATTACATCTGTATGACATTTGCATTCATGGCGCTGATCATGGGAGTCAGTGATAATGCATATTTAACATTATTTGCCTTGTTAGGTTTTCTGCCGCTGTATCTTTTCAGAAGCAGAAAGGGAGTCTATTCATATACAGCAATTCTGGCTACGTTTGTGACTGTTTTGTTGGGAATTGACTGGATTGAGTATACGTTTGGCGAGCGTGTTCAGGAAATCAGTGGTATTTTCAATTTATTTACCCGCATACCTGGTTTATGGGCGATTGCTCTGGTTTTGTGGGCGTTGACTGCCGGGCTGTATATCTGTAACAGTAGAACAGAAAGGCAGGGACAGAAGAGAACAGAAAGCCGTATTTTATGGTATCTGTGGCTTGGACTGGTAGTTCTTGGGGCATTAGGAGTTGCATTTGTACTGTACGATGCGAACATAGCTGGAAACAGCGAGCGATATGGTTCTATTGCCAATTATGTGGTAATGAATGACTCCTGGGGAACAGAAAGAGGGTATGTATGGAGAATCGCAATGGAGATATACCGCGATTTCCCGTTGAGTCATAAATTGTTTGGCCATGGTCCGGATACATTTGGCGTAATTACAGTTCAGAATTTCTGGGATGATATGCTGAATACCACAAGCCAGAAATACGAAAATGTTCATAATGAATATCTGCAGTATCTTGTAACCATTGGCGCTGTGGGACTGACTGCGTATCTGGCATTCCTTGGAACCTCTTTTGTGAAAATGATTCGGGAAGGGTTAAAAAAGCCCGTTGTAATGGCTATGGCTTTTGCCGCAATATGCTATTGTACACAAGCTGTTGTAAATATTAGTGTGCCAATGGTGACTCCCATTATGCTCCTTATGATTATGATGGGGACGGCGATTATGAGAAAAAGAAAAAATGAATAATGTTTTACTAAGATTGGTACTTCATAAAAACAGGAAGTACCAATTTTGTCTTTATGGTAAAATATACCGTTTTTAATAAAAACTTAAAGGATTTCCAAGTGTTTTAGGTTATTGTAAAGTTGCGAAAAAGGGTATTAGATGCTATACTGTACAAAGGTTTATTATGCCTTTATCATATTAAAAACTCCTGGTTGCATATAGGGAAGAATTGAGTGAAATTATATTATGAAAGACAGAAAGATAAGAGAGCAATACAAACGTCTGATAAAATTAAGCTTTGCTGCTGTTATGCTTTTAGGATTATGCCTGCTTTATGCAGTAGTGTGGAGCGGATATTATAATGAAGCCATATTGCAGGCGCCTTTTTATCGGCGCGGTAACTGGGTAATGGTGTTGATATATGGAATCCTGCTTACATTTTTTATGAGTACATATGGAGGATTTAAAATCGGTTATCTGAAAAATGGTAATTTGATCTATTCACAGATCATATCAGTTCTTTTTGCGAATATTGTGACCTATCTTCAGATTGCAGTTATTGACAGGCGTTTTGTGAATCCGGTGTATCTTCTTCCGATGACAGCGGCAGAAATTGCGTTTATTGTAATGTGGACAATGATTTTTCAGACCGGTTATAGAAGAGTGTTTCCACCGAGAAGGATGCTTTTTATAGAAGGGGACAGAAAAGATTATCATCTTATGGATAAGATGAATGCCCGCGATGATAAATATCAGATTTGTGAGGCGATTTCCTACAAATGTGAGATGCAGGAAATAAAAAATAAAATAGATCAGTACGATGCAGTAGTATTGGGCGATATGCCGTCGCATGAAAGAAATCTGCTTTTGAAATATTGCTATGTGTCGGAAATTCGCAGCTACAGTGTACCAAAAATTTCGGATGTGCTGCTTCGCAGCTCAGATGAACTGAATATTTTTGATACTCCCCTTATGCTTTCAAGAAATATGGGGTTAAGTATTGAACAGCAATGGATTAAGCGTGCAGAGGATCTGGTGATTTCCGCGCTTATGATGATCTTGTTTTCTCCTGTGTTTTTAATTGCAGCAATTGGGATAAAGTGTACAGATCGGGGACCGATATTCTATAAGCAGGAACGTTTGACAAAAGATGGGAAGAAATTTATGATTTATAAATTTCGCACGATGATAGTAGATGCAGAGAAAACATCGGGCCCTGTATTGGCAACGGATAGAGATCCGAGAATTTTACCAATAGGAAGGCTCTTGCGTGCTACACGATTAGATGAACTTCCGCAGATTGTAAATATCTTAAAGGGAGAAATGTCAGTAGTAGGCCCCAGGCCAGAACGCCCGAATCTTGCTGCTGAGATTGAAAAAGACGTACCGGAGTTTGGATATCGTTTAAAGGTAAAAGCAGGACTGACGGGGTATGCGCAGGTATATGGAAAGTATAATACCACTTTTTATGATAAACTGAAGTTAGACTTGATGTATATCAGAAAGTATTCTCTGCTGTTAGATCTGAAGCTGATTTTGATGACACCCAAAATTATGTTTCTGAAGGAAAGTACGGAAGGTGTAAAAGAATGACAATGAAACCACGTATTCAGATTTTTGTTGCTTGTCATAAGCCCACATATGTACTGGATAATCGCTTACTGGTACCGATTCAGGTTGGGACAGCAAGCACAGAAGCCAGATATGAACGAATGGAATACGATAATAATGGGGATAATATTTCTGCTAAAAACTCCCAGTATTGTGAGCTGACAGCACAGTATTGGGCTTGGAAAAATACGGAAAATGATTATTATGGATTCTTTCATTATCGCAGATATATGTCATTTGCGAATATATATCCAGTTTGTGCTAATGGAGACTTGAAAGGCCGAAAAAAAGGATTTCCGTATATTGAAATAGATGATATCCGAGATGATTTAACAAAATTCAAATTGGATGCAGATTATATGGAGAAACAGATCGGTCAATACGATCTGATAACAATACTACGAGAGAAAATTGATACGACAGCATATAAACAATTTTGTCAGTACCATAAAGCGGCAGATTTAGAATGGGTACTGGACATTTTGAAAAGATTTTATCCGCAATACAATGCTGCAGCTCAAAAATACATGAATTCAAAAGAAGTATATTATATGAATATGTATATCATGAAAAAGGAATTGTTTTTCAGGTATATGGAGTGGCTGTTTACAATTTTGACAGAATTTGAGCGAGAAATTAAGAAGCAGAGGAAAGAGATAGAACCACGTTTGATGGGATTTTTGGCTGAACGATTATTTGGCATATTTTATACATACCAGAGAGAGAATGGGGCAAAGTGTGCAGAGCTTTCCTACCTTCGCTTTTACAATACGGAAATAGACAGGGATATGGGATCAACAGGCAGCGTCCGTTTTTTTAAATTAAAGCCCAGTAAGATAATAATAAAAATTGATATGAGGAAGTTAAATCGTATGTTTCCGCCGGGAAGCCGCAGAAGGATCTTTCTCCGACGTATATTTGTACGATAAGATAAATCTGTAAAGGAGTTATTTGGTTATGAATATATTTATTAAACGCTTAGAGGGATTTTATAAATATAGATTTTTAATGCAGCAGCTGGTAATAAAAGATATAAAGCTGAAATATCGCAGAAGTATTCTGGGATACTTATGGAGCATCTTAAATCCGTTAATGATCATGGTGATCATGGTAATTGTTTTTTCCAATATGTTTCGTTCGGATATTGAAAAATTTCCGGTATATTTGATTATTGGACAGACGTTATTTAACTTTATGAGTGAATCTACGAATCAGGCAATTATGTCTATTACAGGAAATGCATCTCTTTTAAAGAAAACTTATGTACCCAAATATGTATTTACCGTATCAAAAGTAACAAGTTCCTTTGTGAATATGCTATTTGCATTGGGAGCATTGATTGTGGTATTTATTGTCTGCCGCGTAACTCCCAATGTTTATTACTGTTTAATTCCGCTGATTTTGCTGCAGGAATATGTTTTTTGTCTTGGATTAGGAATGCTGCTTGCACAGGGATCGGTATTTTTCCGTGATATTCAGTACATTTATAATGCGATTATTACAGCATGGATGTATTTAACGCCGCTGTTTTATCCAATTACATTATTACCGGATGGTTTGAGACAGGTTGTTATGGTATTTAATCCAATGTATTTTTATATTGCAGAGTTTCGGCAGATTGTTCTTGAGTGCCGTATGCCGGATCCATATCTTCTAATAGCAGGAACGGTAGCAGCGATTTTAATGATTGTAATAGGAACGGCAGCATTTTTGAGAACACAGGATAAATTTATTTTGTATATATAATGAGGTGCGTATGAAACAAGAAGAGGATTACGTTATTAAAGTAACAGATGCCACAGTACGCTTTAATATGGCTTCTGAAAAAATTGATAATTTAAAAGAATACTTTGTAAAACTGGTAAAAAAAGAATTATTATTTCAGGAATTTTTTGCATTAAAGGATGTCAGCTTTAAAGTAAAACGCGGAGAAGCATGGGGGTTGGTTGGAACAAATGGGTCAGGAAAATCAACGCTGCTTAAGCTGATCTGTGGTATTTTAAAACCATATAAGGGAAGTGTAAAAATCAATGGAAGTATAGCGCCGCTGATTGAATTGGGAGCTGGGTTTGATGGCGAATTGACAGCAACAGAAAATATTTATCTTAATGGAGCTGTGCTTGGCTATAGCAAGGAGTTTATGGATCAGCATTATAATGAGATTGTAGAGTTTGCGGAACTTCATGATTTTATGAATATGCCTATCAAGAATTATTCATCTGGTATGGCGGCACGGCTGGGATTTGCAATTGCGACTATTGTCCGTCCGGAAATTTTAATCGTGGATGAAGTATTGGCAGTAGGAGATGCAGCATTTCAGGAGAAGTGCCAGAAACGTATGCAGGAAATGCTGGCAGGAGGAACTACATTACTATTTGTATCACATTCCATTGAAGATGTAAAAACATTGTGTGATCATGCAATTTGGTTAAATAAAGGTCATGTAATGATGCAGGGGAATGCAAGTGAGGTATGCAGTGCATATATGAAGAGTCTTGGGGTAGAAGAGAGGTAATTTATGAATCAGAAATCATTGAATCATGATCCAAATATTAAAATATATGTGGTATGTCATAAGCCGTCATATGTGCCGCCAAATCCATATTTATATCCAATTCAGGTTGGCACCGCTTTGGCAAAAGAAGCGTTAGAGGGAATGCTTCATGATAATGAGGGGGATAATATTTCCAAAAAAAATAAAAGCTACTGTGAACTTACCGCGCAGTATTGGGCGTGGAAGAATGAGGAAGCAGACTATTATGGCTTTTTTCATTACAGAAGATATTTTTCATTTGATTCTGAGCTGAATCGGGATGACGGATGGGGAAATATTGCATATGATCGGATTACAGAAGATGTAATCGATGAGTTGAGGCTTCAGCCGGAAGTGATGAAAGACCTTATTACAAAATATGATGTCATCTCTGTAAAAGGAAGGCGCTATCCCAGAATTAAGGAAGATGGAGTTTTAATGGATGTATATCATGAGTATGGGGCTGTTCCATTTCAGCATAGAGAAGATCTGGATATTACTTTACAGGTACTGGAAGAAAAGTATCCGGAATTTAAAGCGATTGCTCAGAGTTATATGAAGTCATCCATTGCCCATGAGTGCAATATGTTCATCATGAAAAAAGAAGTTTATCATGCATATTGTGAATGGCTTTTTGATATTCTGTTTGAAGTTGAAACGCGGATTGATACAACGTGGTACAGTGTGGAAGAATATCGTGTGATGGGGTATTTAGCGGAACGGTTATGCGGTATCTACTATATGTATTTAAAGCAAAAAGAAGGAATCCGTTCATTTGAATTACCAAAAACACTTTTCCACGATACAACACCGAAGTTGGTTTTAAATCCTATATTTAAAGAAGGTGTTCCGATTGTCTTATCTGCAAATAATAAATTTGCTCCATATCTGGATGTAATGATTCAGTCTATTATAGCAAATGCAAGCCCAACGCGACAATATGACATAATTGTCCTGTTCAATGATATTTCAGAAAAAAATCAAAATAGAATCAAATGGGGGGCGAGGAAACACAGCAATATCTCCATTCGGTTTATTCGGGTTTGTGAGTATTTTGATAATGAAAAACTGTTTGTAGATCAGCACCTGTCTGTGGAAACGTATTACCGCCTGATTATACCGGAGATTATGCCGGCATATCACAGGATCCTTTATCTGGACTGTGATATGGTAACAGACCATGATGTGGCAGAACTTTATGATATAGAATTAAATGGCTGCATAATCGGCGCCGCCAAAGATATCGATGTAGCGGGCCAGGTGAATTTAAAACAGAATAATTGGGATCGATACGCAGTGGAAGAACTGAAACTGGCTAGCCCGTATGATTATTTTCAGGCAGGCGTCCTGATTCTGAATCTGGAACTGCTGCGCCGGACAGCATCTTCGGAGGAGATGATTCGGCTTGCATTGTCGCGATCCTGGCGCTGCCATGATCAGGATGTGCTGAATATGGTCTGCAAAGGCCGAGTACATTATATCCCACAGAAATGGAATACGCTGATGAGCTGGCAGGAGCCGGGAAGAAGCCGGATGGATATATTAAAGATGGCCCCCAGAAAGCTGTATGAAGAATACATAGAAGCAAGAAGACAGCCGTATATGATTCATTTTGCAGGGTATCAAAAGCCTTGGGATGTAGCTGACTGTGACTTTGCGGAGTATTTCTGGGAGTATGCTAAGAATTCTTCATATTTTGCAACGCTACTCTCAAAATGTACAACAACACTTTCAGAAGGGGCAGTATTAAGGAGTTCATTGAAAAATATCCCTGTCTTACGTAAAGCTGCAAACCGGCTTTTGCCATATGGAAGCAGACGACGGGAATTGATTAAAAAATTTGACTATAATCTAAACAAGTAAGACACATAGATAAATAATTCAGAAGATTTATTTGGGGAGGTGAAAATATGGTTAATATTTCGGTAATTATCCCCGTATATAATGCTGAACCATATTTACGCGACTGTTTAAATAGTATAATCTCGCAAGAATTAGAGAATTTAGAGGTAATATGTATCAATGATGGGTCTTGGGATAAAAGCCAGGAAATTTTGGCAGAGTATTCCTGGAAATATCCATATATCAAGATTGTAGAACAGACAAATCGGGGGGCTTTTGCTGCTCGTAATTTGGGGATGCAATTAGCTAAAGGGGAATACGTTTGTTTTATTGATGCAGATGATTATTATCCAGATAGTTTTGTGCTTTCAGATATGTTTTACGCTGCCAAAGAGAATAACGCATTGATTTGTGGCGGAAGTTTTCAAGAAGATCGGCCAAGCGAAAAAATAGACGAATGGAGCGGAAATTTAAGTCGGTATAAATTTAATACAGATGGCTTTATTGAGTATAAAAATTATCAATTTGAATATGGTTATCACCGGTTTATATATAAAAAAGATTTTATAAAGAAACAAGGCATTTTATTTCCCGATTTATCCTACTATGAAGATCCAGTATTTTTTGTTACCGCAATGTCTGAAGCAAAAAAATTCTATGCACTTCAGCGTATTACATATTGCTACAGAACGCTGCATAAAACTTCTTTATGGAGTGATAAACAAGTACTGGATTTATTAACAGGTATTAAATTGATTCTTAATTTGGCAAAAGAACAAGGATTTACTGAACTAATGGTGCTGGAAAGAGCACGGATAGAAAATGATTATTTGGATCCTATTTTAAAATTTTTGCTAAAAGACAAAAACGAGACATTATTAAAACTGCTAAATGAACTCAATAATATCTTATTTAATAATGGACAGCGATTAGAATATTATATGTTTAAGCGTAAACTTGAGTATATAAATTACGATTGTTGTATAAACAGCACTAATACGGAAAAGAAGATAAAAGTTCTTCAACAGGAAAACGAACAGTTATCCAAAGAACTGGAAAAAAAAGATGCGTCAATTCAAGAATATATAACTACTCTTCAAAATTTATCTGAAAGCAACATCGTATTAAAAGCTAGTATACAAAATCAAGAAAACCACTTTTGTGAAACATACAAAATATTGCAACAAAAGGAACAGCAATCTCAACTTGCAATTGAAACGTTACAGCATAAGATAGTGGACATTTATGAATCAACTACATGGCAAGTGGGAAACTGTCTTTTGGCAATTCCTAAAATAATAAAAAATAACATAAAAAAGAGGAAAAACAGATGAAGGAACAAAACATAAAAATTTTCATTTCGTGTCACAAAAAATGCGAATTACTAAGGAATAAATATATATTTCCTATTCAGGTAGGAACAGCCTTATCGCCCGAACGTTTCCCTGATATGTTTCATGATGATGATGGAGAAAATATCTCTAAATTAAACCCGATGTACTGCGAATTGACCGCTCAATACTGGGCGTGGAAAAATATTGATGCCGACTATTATGGATTTATGCATTATAGACGCTATTTTTCTCTCAATTCAACAATGCTTCCTGAAGATTGCTTTGGAAATATAGTATTAGATAATATTACAAAAACTAATTTAGATATGCTTGGATTGGATGAAGATAATATACAGAAGGTTGTTTCACAATATGATGTTATTACACTCATTCCCAATAGAATATCCGATCTGGGGCAATCTGCTACCGTATATGAACATGCAAAAAAAGATTCCCCATTTCATCGTATTGAGGATATGAATGCTATCTTAAAAATCATTGACGAAAAATATCCTGAATTTACTTCTGCTGCGAAAGAATACATGAATTCTTCTAAGGGATATTTTTGCAATATGTATATTTTAAAAAAAGAAATCTTTCAGTCTTACTGTAAATGGTTATTTGATATCCTGGAAACACACAGAAACAGCACATCATTCTATGATTATTCCGTTGACGAGATGCGTGTAAGTGGTTTTTGGGCAGAACGGTTATGGGGAATTTATTTTACTTACCTGAAAGAGCAAAATAGAAATTTAAAATATAAAGAAGTGCAAAAAACCTTTTTTAAGTCTACGGATTCCGATCTTGAGATTTTACCAGCATATAATGAAAATAACATTCCGGTTGTATTTGCTTCCGATAATAATTATGTTCCTATTTTAACCGTAGCATTGAAATCTGTATGTGTAAACAGATCGGATCTTTTTAATTATGATATTATTATTTTACAGCAAAATATTACAGAGGAAAATAAAAGCCGTATTAAAAAAGAATTAAATTCAGAAAATGTTTCAATTCGATTTATAGATGTAGGACAGGTTTTTAAGGAAAGAAATCTTGTGACCCCAGCGCATTTCACGATAGAGATTTATTTCCGCTTAGTTATGCAGGATGTAATGAAACATTATGATAAAGTGATTTACCTGGATTCGGACTTAGTAGTTGATAAAGATATTGCCAACTTGTATTCTACTCCAATTGGAGATAATCTAGTTGCCGCTGTTCAAGATGTTGATAGCGCCGGATGTTATAAAGAATTTGATCCATCCCGAAAAGAATATTTTGACAAAAATCTCTGTTTAAAAGATCCGTATTCATATTTTAACTCAGGTGTACTGATTATGAATTTGCAGATGTTTAGAAAATTATATACCACAGATTATATACTAAAACTTGCAGAATCAAAAGATTACATTTTTCCAGATCAGGATGTACTGAATGTATTGTGTGAAAATAAGGTTTATTATCTGGATGAATCTTGGAATACCATGATGAATCATGATGATGGAATTAACAGCCGGCTAAAGGTGGCTAAAATGGCTCCTGATATTATTTATAAAAAATACCTAAAAGCCAGAAAATATCCTAAAATTATACATTATGCAGGATATCAAAAACCATGGATATATCCTGATTGCGACATGGCAGACTGTTTCTGGAAATACGCAAGACAAACCAGTTTTTGGGAAGAACTGGTTGGAAGAATGGCTGTATCAATGGCTCAAAACGTTATACATTCTGTCCCAAGTATTACGCCTGCAGAATCAGAATGTAGTGATTATAATGGTATAAAAATTGATGGAATAGATGATTCTATTTATTTAGACGGAATTATGATTCAATTTATCAAAAAAATAAATCAAAAATTTCCTATTGGCTCTAAAAGACGAGAAACCATTAAGAAAATTTCAAAAATATTTATCCGATAAATGTAAATAAAATTGAATCTTTGGAAATTTTTCTATAAATAAAGATATAAGAAATTGTACTACAACAGAATTAGTACAGCATCCTGGGTATAATTTTGATATAGAAATCCGGCAGACCATATAGTGATATCTGAATAATCAGGACTGGTTCAAAAAGATTTTAAATGCAAAATATATAGTTGGATGTTTATTTGTTAAAATATCAGTTTAACAAAAGTAAAATGGCACAAACAGAGACTGTATTCCGCTTGACAGGCCTTGAAACTGCGCTATAATACAGACAAAGATAAACTCCTTAAAAACAGGATTACACAAAATTATTTTTAATAAAAATATTTTAGTTTACAGTAGGGGGTATAATGAATATTAAAAAAAATAATGCTCTGGATTGGTTACGTTGCGGGGCATTAGCTCTAATAATATATGACCATTTGGTTGGGTTTAGAATGCCTGAATGGACACCTGTAGTGTGGATGGATCATATCTTTATGAAACCTTTAGAATTGATACAATATGGAGGCGCTTTAGGGGTATCAATTTTTTTTGTAATCAGCGGCTATTTATTAGCATTAGGTGTAGATAGCGGAAAATATACTTTAAACAAATTGCCTAAAAAGATTTTACAGTTATACATTCCCATGATAATGTCATACTGTAGCTTCTATTTACTTCAAAAAGGACTTTCTGCCATTAAATATGAACATTATTTTTCACAGTTTACAAATAAAGACTGGCTTATGGGGGGAAGTTTAATTGGATACTTTACAGAACGGGGAGATGTAATCAATGGAACTACTTGGTATTTAGTTCCTACATTTATTGCATATGGTGTAGTATTTGCGTTTTCAAGACTTCTGAAGAAATCATTTATGCAAGGTTTTATAAGTATGGAATTAACACTGGGAATAACAATGATTTTTGGAAGATGGAACGGTAGTTTTCTTTTTTATAAACTGTTTTCATATAACTGGTACATCTTTATACTTTTATTTGGTATAATTATATATTATTTTGATCAAAATAAATTAACTTTAAAACAATTTGGAGTAGTTGCTATTTTAAACTATATATGTTTGATTTTAGGTATTTATTTGTATATGCCAGCATATGTACTGGAAGAGAACTATGTTGTTTCTGTAGCTTATGCGATTTTGTTGCTATTTGTAGCTTTAAACATAAATTTAAAATATAACTTAAAGGAAATAAAATGTATAAGGTCTTTATCTGATATTAGTTATTACATCTACCTTGTTCATATGCCTTATGGCTCTCTGTTACTTTCCATGCTAGAGGGACATGTTTATTTACCGGTAGCTATTTGTGTTGTTTTAGTTTCCATCTTAGTAATTGCAATTTTTCATAAGAAAATATGCAGTCGTGTCTTATGTATATATTAAAAAGTCAACAGACGCAAACTAAATAAGGTAAGCGCAAAATAATTCGACGGATTGTGTTGCCCTAAAAATTATTCCATA
>ENA-OPSK01002131-OPSK01002131.1-human-gut-metagenome-genome-assembly--contig:-NODE-2131-length-12499-cov-2.951784_pt1 | contig 12499 bp, 7 predicted proteins | sample MGYA00241807_ERZ501905 | MGnify/ENA primary metagenome ERZ501905 (study PRJEB25962, sample SAMEA2042111) | human gut metagenome | biome: human gut; feature: human-associated habitat; material: faeces...
CGCCGGCACCGCCGCCATAGATTAACTTGTGGTGTCTTTTTGCAATTTCTTTTCCAAGTGCTTCTGCTGCATTTATATAGATGGAATCGATGCGGTCGCTTGCTGCACCATACATACAAATTGTAAGTTTGGTCATAATAGCACCCCCTCTTGTTTTATTTGTAGAGCTTAATTTTAGCATTTAATTCGACAAAAAACAACAAAATAATAGAGAAAAACAGATAAAGTGGTTAAATTGTCTATATATTATAGGAAAATGATAAGAATTATGGTGACTATTTATGTGATGTTTGTAAAATTATATAGCTGATGCTACTTTTTTGCTTAGAGCGTGTTTGCGCTCTAGAGTGTGGTTAAAAAATATTTCTACAGAGATTTTTAAAATATATTCTTTTGCTATTGTATGAATATAGAAAATAAGAGGTGCATAAAGACAGAAAAATTGTGAAATATGCTTGTTTTTTTATGCAAATATGCTACAATATAGACAAAGGTATTCATAATTATACATGTCGATATTGAATCTGATTTACGATTAAAAGGGGTGATTTTTATGAAGAAAATTATAACGATCAGCAGAGAGTTTGGAAGTGGCGGTCACGACATTGGAATGGAAGTAGCAAAGCGTCTGGATATTCCATTTTATGATCATGAGATCGTAGATAAGGCAGTTGCAGAGAGTGGATTTACAAAGGAATTTGTAGAGGAACACGGTGAGTACAGCTCTCTTTCTTCTGTATTACTCGGAACATCGGCACCATTTGACAGTTATTATTATGCAGAGGACCCACAGGATAAGATTTTCAAGATTCAGCGTAGAATCATTACAAAGTTTGCACAGGAAGGTCCATGTGTTATCGTTGGAAGATGTGCGAATTACATTTTAGAGCAGGCAGATATCGACAGTTTTGATGTGTTTATCAGAGCCAATATTGAGAAGAGAATGGCGAATGTATCTGACAGAGTTGATCTTAAGGGAGATGAACTGGTTAAGTTCCTCCAGAAGAGAGACCACAAGAGAAGAGTATATTATCGCTTCTATACTAAGAGAAAATGGGGCGATTACCACGATTACAACATGATGTTAGATAGTGGAGCAATCGGCAAGGAGAATTGTATTAATTTGATTATCAAGGCGATTGGTGAATAGTGGATTATAATATCGTAATGATAATTTAAGGGTTGGTTCTTTGAAAGTCAGTTTTATAAGAAGTCATAATTTTCAGGGATTCTCTAAATTATTTTTAGACAAAGTATAGCCCTCTGGAAGATAAATAAAGCATATTTGTGGCCTCGAGCAAAGGCTGGATGCCACAAATATGCTTTATTTGCTCTCTTCTCGAGTGTCAGCTAGTTAATAAATTATATAGGAGACGAAAATGAAGATTACAAGATGTAAATATGGGCATTATTATGATAAAGCGTACTTTAGAGAATGTCCGCATTGCTGCAGGGCAAGAGGTGGCAGGGATGAGGATATTATAATAGGAAAGAACGAGTTATCTACAGATTTATCAGGGAAAAATAGCCTGCCGGGTAGAAACGTGAGAATAAATCAATTACAAGATGATAGCAATTACGGACAAGGCTCCAATAGGGACATAAGTCAGAAGGAGCAGGATAGGAAAAAAGCTGAACGATGGATTGGGGAAGCCTGGGATGAACTGGAAAAGGTAGCAAAAGAGAGTCCAAAAACAAAAGTAACAGAAAAAGCAGCTCAAAGAGAAAAACAAGAAGACAGGCAAGAAAAGATAACAGAAGAAAAGAATACTGTTTCAGTGAAAAAGAAGCATAGAAATTCGGAACAAAATTTAGGGAACTATATGCTTTTTGCCGCAATGCCTCTCAAAGTAATTAAAAACCAGGAATTCTGTATGGATTTTTGTATTTTCCCGGAAAAAGATTGGGAGACTGGGGCAAAGATGCTTAGTTTTAAGAGTCAGGAAAGTATAAGAGATTTAAAACCAGTGCAGATGGCGCTGCCAACAAAGGCTGTGCTGCACATTTTATATAAAGAGGAAGAGATTTTTCATAAAGATATAGAGTTGGAGGCAGAAAGGGAAAATATATTTTGTACATTTCCTGTTACGGTAACGGATACGAGAGACCGACGTTTTCATATGATAAAGGCGGTTTTTGAGATAGAAGAGCAAAATATCGAGATTCCGCTGTATTTAATGCCTAATCCGTAGAAAAATACAGGCAGTTTTGGAAAACATTCGTGGAACTTTATTATTGCAGTTTTTGGGAAATACCTATATAATAAAGTATCATGTAATAATTTTGTAACAAATTCAATTCGTATGGATTTATAGACACAGGAATGAGACATAAATAAAATATGAATAAAACAGGGATTGAATCGTTACGATAATTTGAAAAGATAAAATATGATTATAAAGGAGAAGTATAATGAGTGATATGACCCATCTTGATGAGTTAGAGGCAGAAGCGATATACATTATGCGTGAAGTAGTGGCAGAGTGTGAGAAGCCGGTAATGCTGTATTCTATCGGTAAAGACTCTTCTGTAATGCTTCATTTAGCATTGAAGGCTTTTTATCCTGAGAAGCCGCCGTTTCCATTTTTACATGTAAATACTACATGGAAGTTTAAGGAAATGATTGAGTTCAGAGATAAGATTGCTGAAAAATACGGACTTGATATGATTGAGTACATTAATGAGGACGGGGTTAAGAAGGGAATCAATCCATTTGACCACGGTTCATCTTATACAGATATTATGAAGACACAGGCATTAAAGCAGGCTCTTGATAAATATGGTTTTACTGCTGCATTTGGCGGTGGAAGACGTGATGAGGAGAAATCCAGAGCAAAGGAGAGAATTTTCTCTTTCCGTAATTCCAGCCATGCGTGGGATCCTAAAAATCAGCGTCCGGAGATGTGGAAGCTTTACAATACAAATATTCATCAGGGCGAAGAAATGCGTGTATTTCCTATTTCTAACTGGACGGAGAAAGATATCTGGCAGTACATTCAGCGTGAAAATATTGATATTGTTCCGCTGTACTTTGCAGCAGAGAGACCATTTGTCAGAAGAAATGGCAATATCATTATGGTAGATGATGACCGTATGAGATTAGAACCAGGAGAAAAGATTGAACATGGAAAGATTCGTTTCCGTACTCTTGGATGTTATCCATTAACTGGTGGTATTGAGAGTGATGCAGATACACTTGATGCAATTATTGATGAGACATTAAGTGCGGTATCTTCTGAACGTACTAGCCGTGTTATTGACAGTGATGGCGGAGCAGCCAGCATGGAAAAGAGAAAGAGGGAGGGTTATTTCTAATATGAACAGTCTTCTTAAATTTATTACCTGTGGTAGTGTAGATGATGGAAAGTCCACATTGATCGGACATATGCTTTATGATGCAAAGCTGCTTTTTGCAGATCAGAAAAGAGCGTTAGAGCTTGACAGTAAGGTTGGTTCTCGTGGTGGGGCAATTGACTATTCTCTCCTTCTTGACGGCCTGATGGCTGAGAGAGAGCAGGGAATCACAATTGACGTCGCTTACCGCTATTTTACAACAGAGAACCGTTCTTTTATCGTTGCAGATACCCCAGGTCATGAAGAATATACAAGAAACATGGCAGTAGGAGCATCCTTTGCGGAACTTGCCGTTATCCTTGTAGATGCGACACAGGGCGTTCTTGTACAGACAAGACGACATACAAGAATCTGCTCCCTTATGGGTATCGAGCATTTTGTATTTGCAATCAATAAGATGGATTTAATTAACTATGATGCCAATCGTTTTGAAAAGATTGAACGTGAAATTAAGATGATGGCAGCAGAGTACGACTATAAGTCTATCAAGATTCTTCCTGTTTCTGCGACAGAGGGAGATAATGTTACAGTGAAATCTACTAAGATGCCGTGGTATAAAGGAGAATCACTTCTCACATATCTTGAAAATATCCAGATACATGACGATTCTATTGAGAGTGGCTTTACTATGCCTGTTCAGAGAGTATGCCGTCCAGATAGAACTTTCCGTGGATTCCAGGGACAGATTGAATCTGGAAAGATTAAAGTTGGTGATGAGATTACCGCCTTACCATCTAATGAAAAGGCAGAGGTAAAAGGCATTATTGATGCAGGTAAGGAAGTAACAGAAAGCAGCCGCGGACACGCGGTAACAATTTCTCTTGACAGAGAAGTAGACGTTTCAAGAGGCTGTGTTCTCGTTAATAATGCAAAACCAAAGACCGGTAATTTATTTACTGCAAAGCTTTTATGGATGGATGACACACATCTTGTAGCAGGAAAGAATTACCTCTTAAAACTTGGAACAAAGCTGATTCCAGCCGTTGTCATGAATATCAAGTACAAGATTGATGTAAATACTGGAAATGAAGTACACGCAGATGCTATTTACAAGAATGAAATCGCAGCCTGTGATATTGCTGTTTCTGACAAGATTGTTTTTGAGAAGTTCAAGGACAACCATGCATTAGGTTCCATGATTCTCATTGACAGAATCACAAATATGACATCTGCCTGCGGTGTTATCATGCACGCATTAAGACGTACAGATAATCTCACATGGCATGAGATGGATATTACAAGAGACTTCCGCGCACAGCAAAAAGGACAGACACCTAAGACAATCTGGCTGACAGGACTTTCCGGTTCCGGTAAGTCTACACTTGCAAACGAATTAGAAAAACATCTTGCTGCCCTCGGAAAGCATACGATGCTTTTAGATGGGGATAATGTCCGTATGGGACTGAATAAGAACCTTGGATTTAAAGAGGCAGACCGTATTGAAAATATCCGCCGTATCGCAGAAGTAGCGAAGTTAATGAACGATGCAGGACTTATTGTAATCACATCCTTCATTTCTCCATATGTCCGTGACAGACGGAATGCAAGAGAGATTATCGGAGAGGACAGCTTCATCGAAGTTTATGTAAGTACACCGGTGGAAGAATGTGAAAAACGAGATGTTAAGGGACTTTACAAAAAAGCCCGTGCAGGCGAGATTCCAAACTTTACTGGAATTTCCAGTCCATATGAGACACCAGAACATCCGGAAGTTACGATTGATACAACTGGAAAGAGTCTTGCAGACAGCGTAGATTATGTGATGGCACAGTTGGAAGATTTGCTTAACTAAAACAATAAAATATAAGAGGAAATAAAAATGCGCACACTTTATGTACACATTGGAACGCCTAAAACTGCAACAACATCCATTCAGATGTTTTGTGTTGAGAATCAAAAAGTATTAAATAAACAAAGTTATAGCTATCCTCTTTTGGATTTTGTATATCCCCATGTTGCTCACCGCAGAAATGGACATTTCCTTGTAGGCTGGGTTTATAAACCGGGTGGTCAGGAAGACGTGGAAAAAGAGCAGGAACTGTGGGAAAAGGGATTTGCTATGATTCACCGAGAATTTGAAAAGTATGACAATGTTATACTTTCCGATGAAAATATCTGGCACTCTTCTAACGGAAGAAAGTTCCCTTTCTGGGCCAAACTCATGCAGGATGCAAAAGAGCATGACTATCAGGTTAAAGTTATTGTTTATATAAGAAGACAGGATGGACTTGCAAACTCATGGCTCAGCCAGCAGGTAAAAGAAGGATGGAATACCAATGCCACGATTAAGTGGGATTCGTTCCAGCGTAAAACAAGAAAAGTTGTTTTTAATTATTATCTTTTACTGGAAAAGATTGCAGAAGTGACAGGACGGGAAAATATTATTGTCCGTATTTTTGACAGGAAAAAATTCAAGGGAAAGGATCATACGATCTTTTCCGACTTTTTGGAGGCAATAGGCGTGGATTATACAGATGATTTTAAGATAACAGAAGAAGAAGCAAACCGTTCTCTGACAGGAAACAGTCAGGAGATTCTTCGTATTGTAAATACGGTACTTCCAGATGATGACAAGGTGAGAACATTAGTTAGACAGGCCGCACAGGACTGCGAAAACTATAAAGACCCACAGAATAACTTTGTCATGTTCTCAGAAGAAGAATTTAATAAATTTATGGGCCGCTATGAAAAATGGAATGAGGCTATCGCGAAAGATTATTTACATCAGGAAGAACCTCTTTTTGATATGAAAAGAAAAGAGGGAGAAAGATGGACTCCAGAGAACCGCTTTATGTATGAAGATATCGTTCGTTTCTTTGGTGGTGTAGTTATCAGACAGCAGAGATATATCGAAGCACTTCAAAAAGATATCAATACTCTGAAAGAAAGCCGTTTAGAAGCGGCGAAAGGCTTAGAAGATGCAAATGTGGACGAAGAGACAAAGAAGATTCTCCAGTCTCTCAGTGAGCAGATTATCAATCAGCAAAAAGACATTCAGCGTGCCCTTGAAAACTCAGAAAAAATTGATGCAGTCCGTGATAAAAATCAGGAAGTTAAAGTACGAAGCCTTACTGTTGGCAATGAATTAATTGACCTGCGCCAGGATTATGATGCACTGCAGAAAGAGACCAAGAAAGACAGCAAGGCAATCCGCCAGGAATCTAAGGAACGTGATAAGGAGTTAAAGGCTATGATTCGTGAATTAGAGCAAACATCTTTATGGTTCCGACTTCGTAGAAAATGGAGACATATAACAGGGAAGGATAAATAGATTTGCCACAGGCAAGGAAACGCCTTCTGTGAGAGATAAATAGACATCTGTGTGGATAAACAGACGAAAATAGAAGCCCCCTATAACCATATCTGTGACTTTAGTCACTACAGGTTGAATGTTCGCTTGAACGCTCGCATCCAACCTTTGCTCCGAGGTCACAGATATGGTTATAGGGGGCTTCTATTTTCTGATTTTGGCTGACTACAGAATGATTATTTATCTTCCAGAGGGCTGTGCTTTGGCAGGGAGTGAAAATCTATTTATCTTTGGAGAGATTTGGGGGAGTATTGGGAGGTTGCGGCTGGCTGTGGAGTTAGTTTTTGAAGGATTGACATTTTGCTTTCAGTGTCAATGCTGCAGAATCTAATTTGCCATTGAAGTAGTAAAATAATAATAGACATCCATCCATTTATAGTAGACATCACTTTTAGATAATTCCTGCACATGATTATATTTTCCTGTCCTCTCCCTCAAATCCTCCTCCTAAATATTTTTAAATTGAATTCCCTCAAAGACAGAAAAAGTGTCCCATCTAAAAACAGAAAACCAGAATAGGGCTATATATAAAAAATGCGCCTTAGAACAAGTTCAAATTGCGGGTGAGCAGTTTGGACGCAGTGAAACGAAGCATTTTTTATATATAGCCCTATTCTGGTTTTCGTCAGTTTAGATTAACCTACTTTTTCGTCTGTAAAATCAACTTAAAAAATATTTCCTATATTTCCTATTGAAATAATATGAAATATGATGTAATATAGAGAAAACGAATAAGACACATGAAAACCGAATGGTATTTAACAAATTTTTACATTGCAGTTTTTTGAATATCCCTATATAATGAAAGGCAATATGATAATATGAGTGTAACAGCAGTACAGATATCAGAAAGAAGACAAAAAGTAAAAACAACAGTAAGTGATGAGAGTATAAAGATGAGAAAGTTTATTTCCATGACTATGACTATGTTAAAAATCGGTTTCATTGGTTTTGGTGGGGGAAGCGCACTGATTCCAGTAATTGAAGATGAGGTCGTAGAGAAGGATAAGATTGTATCAGAAGAAGAATTTAATGATGATGTAATGATTGCCAGTATAACTCCAGGAGCACTTCCTGTAGAGGTTGCTACAGGAATCGGAAGACAGGCTTCAGGATTAAAGGGAATGGCAGCAGCAGCGACAGCGATGGCATTACCGGGTGCTTTACTGACAGTATTATTACAGGCAGTTATTTCCAGTGCAGGAAGTGTGGTGAAGTCACAGATTAATTATCTTTCTATCGGAATCTCTGCGTTTATTATTTTAACTTTACTGGCTTATTCATTAGGAACAGTATGCCAGGCAGTGAATAAGAGAGAAGGACAATTGTATGGTCTGATTATTCTTGGAGTGTTTTTACTTTCAGGAGAGAAAAGCATTTATCAGTTATTCGGGCTTGATATTAAACCAATATTTGCACTGTCAACGATTCAGGTATTAGGAGCGGCATTCTTTGTAATCTTATTTACAAAAGGACATGTACGTTGCTTAAGAAGATCCATACCAGCAGCAATAATTACGGTATGCTATCTGCTTTGTGCCGGCAATGCACATATTATACCAGTTTCCGCAAAACCATTTATTCTCGCAGTTATGGCGGTATTATCAATTCTTGGCCTGGTACAGTCTATCGTAGAAAGTCCGCATAAGAAAGCATTTCCAGCAAAAAGACTTGCAACATCTGCAGGATTTTGGCTCTTATTCGTAGTAATCCTTTCTATTCCGGCAATGTTCCTCACAGCAAAGGCATTAAAGTTTATCGGAATGGGCTGGTTATCCTCTATTATGTCTTTTGGCGGCGGAGATGCGTATCTTTCTGTAGCACAGGGATTGTTCGTGGAAGGTGGAGTTATCAATAATGCAGATTTTTACGGTAATGTAGTAGCTGTAGCTAACGCACTTCCAGGTTCTATTTTATGTAAAATACTTACCGGAATTGCTTATGATGTAGGATATAACTTAAACGGTTCTGTAATAGAAGGATTTCTTGTAGCACTTTCCGGATTTGCCTGCAGCGTGGCAGCATCAGGAGCTATCTTTGAATTAGTATTCTGTGTCTATGAGAAATACGAGAGCCTTCAGATATTTTCCGTAGTAAAACATTTTATCCGCCCGATTATTTCCGGACTGCTCCTTACCGTAGCAGTATCTCTGTATACATCAGGAATCCGCGGTCAGGTACAGACAGGAAGTGGACATCCGGCACTTGTGATTACTCTTATTGTAATTGCGGTGAATCTTGTTTTAATGTGGCTGCAGAGAAGAGGAAAGAATATACATTTGATTTGGAAAATCGTTATTTCCGCAGGAATCTCCTTTGCGGGATGTAATTTATTCCTTTAAAATTTTGGTTAAGCTTACAGACGCCGCTGTAGGAGATGAGCAATAGATTTTCAATACACATTATTATGTATATGAATTCTGTTTTTTCCAGCAGCAAAAGCACAGCCCACAGTAAATAAAAGGAACTATATTTGTGACCTCGGAGCAAGGTTTGGATACGAGCGTGTAGAAGCGAGTATTCAAACCGCCGCGACTAAAGTCACAAATATAGTTTCTTTTATTTACTGTGGGCGTCTATCTTGCCTGCGGCAAATCAGAATTCATATTCATTTGGATTAGAGTATATAGCATCTCTGTCCAATTCTTTTAGGATTGCAGCCCGTCGATTGCCGACTAACAAGGTTTTATTATATTTGAAGTACCGTTCGCATCCATTTTCCGTAATAAACTGTGATGCCTCCGGATCCATTGTAAGTTCCGTGACAAATACAACCATTTCCTGGCCTTCATCGAAGGCTTCTTCCATGAAAGTGAAAGCATTTTCCAGCGCGGAGGATGCTTTTTTTATTGTATCTATGCGGGTTTGGCACTGTTTATCAAATCCAGATTTGGCGGTGAAGAAAGCTTCTTTTGGTGGAAGGCTGGAGTCTGGTGTCCAGGCAGTAAGGAGTTCCAATAATTTTAATTGGAAGTTTTTCTGTTCTGGAGAGGTGAGACCTGCTTTATTTTCCTGTTCATATTCTGCTGCTTTTTTCTGTAGAAGGACGCGGTAGAGTCCATTTTCAGTTGGGATACTGGATTTAGGATCAGGTGTACCACAATCTAAATGAGTCGTATTAGAAGTAGCAGCTATATTGCCATTTGAGTGATTCACTTTTGAGACAGTGTCAGATATATCCGAGCCTGGAGCTGCAGAATCTGAATCGGAAGAATTTTGAATCTGTTTTTTCAATTCAATCTGATAAGTTTTTAAGAAGGCATAGGCTTCTGTTGTCAGATTATCGGCAGTTAGAGCATCGGAGATATAGTTATGCAGTCCGCTGATGAGGAGTTCGACACAGCTTAAATGTTCGTCAAAAGAAGCGCGGAACAGTTTGGCATAGATGTCGGCTCCGGCCTGTCCTGTGAGGATGCGGCTGATATCGTAGTCGTCTCTGTATTTTTGGTAGAGATCATAGTAGGCGGCAACGTCTTTTGCAATGTCCGCGTGCTGAATGAACTGGTGGATGATGTCTTCGTCTACTTTGATAGAAAGCTCTTCGTAAGTGTAGATAAGGCTGCTTAAATCTTCCCATCCTCTGGCGGTTACGAACTGAATGCCATCCACATCATTTTCTGTACGGTAAAAGTTCTGCGGGCGGAGTTCTAAATAGCTTAAAATGAATGGGTGCAAATGTCTTGCTCTGGCGTAGCCTTTGAAAACGTCAAGGTCTGCTTCAATATCAATTTTGCGTACACGGTCTAAGGTTACGAAGTCAAAGTCGTGGACGCTTCGGTTGTATTCTGGCGGGTTGCCTGCGGCAACGATAATCCAGCCTTCTGGAATAGCCTGATTTCCGAAAGTTTTGCATTGTAAAAATTGCAGCATTGTCGGAGCAAGTGTTTCAGAAACACAGTTGATTTCGTCGATAAAAAGAATACCTTCTTTTTTGCCGGACTCTTCTATGTACTGATAGATGCTGTAAATGATTTCACTCATTGTATATTCGGTGACGGAGTAAGATTTGCCATCAAATGTTTTTTCTTTAATAAATGGCAGTCCGACAGCACTTTGTCTGGTGTGGTGAGTGATGGTATATGCCACAAGGCCGATGTTACATTCCTGTGCAATTTGCTGCATAATCTGTGTTTTGCCGATTCCGGGAGGCCCCATTAATAACATGGGACGCTGGCGGATAGAGGGAATACTGTACTGTCCGTAATCATTTTTCTTCAGATAAGCCCGAACGGTATTTTTAATATCTTCTTTTGCTTTTTTTATATTCATAAGATTGAATCCTTTCGTTGTTGATAGATTTATAGAATACCAAATATAATAACAGGTAATTTTTGGTCATATTCATAAAGTTGAATAAATATTTAAAGATCTTCCTCATGCAATATCAATTTCATCGCCCATGCTGGCACATCAGGATGTTTTTCTTCTCCTAAAAACAAAAAGGCAGTTTCATAAGGTGGCCTTTTTGCGGGATAAATGCCTTTTCCATCTGTAAAGTACAGAACACCCTTCAAATTTTGAAATTCTCCATCTTCAAGTAATTTATTAATGTAAGAAAAGGCAGGACGGAAATCGGTACCCCCGCCACCGATTAATTCAAAGTTATGGAGCAGTTTTGGAATGTCTCTCTGTTCCTTAATAATGGTATCTGAGTGTACCTGATTGTCACATTGAATAATTCGGATCTGGCTTTTATGGAAAAAGCTGTCCCGCTCCTGAATAATCTGAAATGTTTCTTCAAGGAATTTCTGGACAAGCGGGCCATTGGTCGAATAGCTTGTGTCAATGACAATGACAAACTCAGAAATCTTAGTTACTTCCCGGCTTTCTACTTTCTTCACTTCTTTGGATTCCAATGGTTCAATCAGCGGCATATTTTTATAAAGCCGCAGACCATAAGAGTAATAATTTAAGTCAAATTCATCATAGTCACAGTGAAGTTCTTCCTTAAGTACGGTGAATTTTCGAAGGAAGTCTTTATAGGAACGGCGGCTTTTTCCCTCTTTGATCTGCGTTTTCATAGCATCAATGCCGGAGGCGGAATCATCGCCACGAAGATTTAATTCCTGTTCCATGCGGCGGCTGATTTTATCCCATGATTGTCCTGCCTTTGCGGCGGAAGGCGAAGTTGACGGTTTTTTTGGCCAGAAACGGTGATCATCGGTAAAAAACTCCATCATAAGTTGATTTAATCGGTCTGGATTGTCAGCGATATCGGGTAAAAGATACCTATAAATATTTGCGGCCGTGATGGGAATTTTATATTGACGAAAATCGTTATAAATATTTGTGCGTATTCCAGAGAGAGCACGCTTTACGCTTTTCTTCTCAAAAGAATCAATAATCCACTCTACAGCAATGTCGCAGGAAAGGTTCCACAAATCTGGATCGCGGCTTCCACGAATCCACAGATGCCGAAAAATACAGTGAAATACGCTGTGCAGTACAGCGCGATTTAAGAAAAGCGGGTTGGAGCGGAATACCCGAAGAATCTGTTCTGGCGGGAAAAAGAAGGAGATTCCGTCGGTTGCTGTCGAACGAAGAGAATCATTTGGTGTTAAGGTAAGTGCGGAAACGGCAACATCAAGATAACGAAAATCTACGTATAGTTCATTTTGAATAAGTTCGAGAATTTTAATACACATTTCATTTTCCCATTCAGTTTGTGTCATTGTATCACCTCCTAAAAATCCAGGTCAAAATCAAATGTTTTTTTAGAAAAAGACTTATGTTTTGCTTCTATTAAAAAAGCATTTCCCTCTCCCCATTCTTTTTCTATGCACTGGTCGATGGCAGAAGCGAGAGCGGATGCATCGGGAGAAAAATGCTCGCAGA
>ENA-OPSK01002139-OPSK01002139.1-human-gut-metagenome-genome-assembly--contig:-NODE-2139-length-12445-cov-3.093785_pt1 | contig 12445 bp, 20 predicted proteins | sample MGYA00241807_ERZ501905 | MGnify/ENA primary metagenome ERZ501905 (study PRJEB25962, sample SAMEA2042111) | human gut metagenome | biome: human gut; feature: human-associated habitat; material: faeces...
CCAGAATGGCGCCGCCGATCATCGGAACCAGGCTCCTGTCCCCCATCATAAATTGATGGTAAAAGCCGTAATTCGACATGCTGTCAATCAGGTTAAAAGACGCCAGCATATTAAAACCGCCAGCATAAGTAGCAATCAGGGCAATCGCGAAGACAACGCCCAGCGCACGGCTCTTCAGCGCCGCCTCGATATAATAAGACGGACCTCCGTAGCTTCCGCCGGATGCGTCGCGCTTCTTATAAATCTGTGCCAGCGTGCTCTCAACAAAAGCCGATGCGCCGCCCACAATCGCGATCAGCCACATCCAGAACACCGCGCCGTAACCGCCGATCGCGATCGCATTGGCTACACCTACGATATTGCCTGTGCCGACGCGGCTCGCCGTCGATACCATCAGCGCCTGAAATGCGGATACGGAGTTGCTGTCTGTCTTTTCTCCGACTACCCGGATTGATTCCGGAAGCAGACGGAGCTGTACGAAACGGCTTCGGAGTGTGAAATACAGTCCGACCGCCAGCAGCATGATAATCAACAGATAGCTGTACATAACATTGCTGATCACACCAACGAGTGATGCAAATCCTTCTAACATAAAATTTCCCCCTTTTCTTTTGTATGCAATATAGAAAAAAGAGCCGCTGCCAAATAAAGATGCTCTTTGGTATCTGCATTCGGCAACAGCCCTCTTAAATGATTTGAGCAAAACGGTAAGCCGGGTTATGTCGTTGAATGGTCATCTATCTCGACTTACTGTTACCAGCAAGCTCCAGCGACCCACCTGAAAACAGATCGGGCCGATCTATCGTTTTCATCTCGGTCTTGCTTCGGATGAGGTTTACATATGCCCTGCCTGTTACCAGCCAGGCGGTAAGCTCTTACCTTACCATTTCACCCTTACCACGAATGTGGCGGTATATTTCTGTTGCACTAGCTTGAGGGTTGCCCCTACCGGACGTTATCCGGCATCCTGCCCTGTGAAGCCCGGACTTTCCTCACCGTTTCCCTTTCGTCTGAAACGGCGCGACCATTTGTCCGACTAAGCGCCAATTATTATATCATATCTTACACTTCAAAGCAACTACCACCGATAAATTCTCTTAAAAGAGATGTTTTTGGAATTGCTTCGCTTGGAATATTTAAGAAATATTCTAAGAATTTTAATAATCTTTTTGCTTCCTGATATTCTGGACAATCTCTTGGAACCGCAAATAACAAAGGTTCCGCATATTGTTTTAAGACTGCGATCTCGTAGATCTGTGCCGAATTAAACATCACGTCTGCTTCTTCCTGATATGGAAAAATATTGTCTTCTTCTCCCTTTCTTACGGAATCCCATCTGGAGATCGTCTCTCTCGCATCATTTCCTCTTGTCATGGCATCTCGCACGATCCTTCGCAACAATCTTCCATCCGAACTTGGTATTCTATTATGTTCATCCAAGTTGATCTGGTTTAATGCACTGACATAGATTCTATATTTTGCATCTTCTGGTATTTCATTCGTAAGAGTACCATTTAATCCATGGATTCCCTCCATGACCAGGACATCTTTTTCTCCAATCTTTAATTTGTGTCCGTGGTATTCTCTTTTTCCCGTGATAAAGTTATAACTTGGCACATCAATCTCTTCCCCATCTAGCAACTGATTGATATGTTTTGTTAAAAGATCCACATCCAATGATGCGATCGTCTCGAAATTATAATTTCCATTTTCATCTCTTGGAGACAATTCCCTGTCTAAGAAATAATCATCCATAGAAACTGGGTGTGGTGTTAATCCAGCAATCTGCAATTGAATGGATAATCTATGGGAAAATGTTGTCTTCCCTGAGGATGACGGCCCTGCGATCAGGATGATTCTCTTGTTCTTGCTTACGATCTCATCCGCAATATCTGCAAGAAGTTTTTCCTGCAATCCTTCTTGTAATAAAATCAGATGATTGATATTTCCATGTGTGATCTCGTCATTTAGGGCACCTACTGTGTCAACACCCATCGTCTTCGTCCATTCTCTGGAACGCTGCATTACATGGAAAAGTTTTGGCTGTGGTGTAAATGGTACGATTTCCTCTGTCTGTTTCCTTTTGGGAATCTGAAGTACTACCCCATGCTGATATGCAGACACCAAAAATGCTGAAATATATCCTGTCGATGGTGCCATATATCCATAAAAATAATTATCATATCCATCCAACGAGTAGATATTCATCTTTGATTCCCTGCGGAACTGAAATAATTCTTTCTTCCCCTTAAAGCCTATCCTATCAAAATATTTTGCAGCCTGATCTGTGTCCAGCGATCTTTTTGTGATTGGAAGATTCGCTTTGGCTAGCTCTTCCATACGTTTTTGAATAGATCGTGCAAAAGCCTCATCTATCACACGATCTTCTAGGAAATCGCAAAAAATACTATTTCCGATTGAATAATCTAATGCGATCTTTGTCGTTGCACCAGTTCCAAGCAGATCTTCGCATGCTTTCAGAAACATAAGCGTGGCAGTTCGTTTATATGCCATATACCCTGCCTGTTCTTTTAATGTTACAAAACGCACATGGCAGTCTTTTGTCATAGGAGTAAATAATTCTCTTAACTTTCCATCCATATAGGCAAGCAAAATGATCGGCTCCTGAGGCAGCTGTACCTGCTTCGCAAGATCAGAAAGTGTTGTTCCTTCTTTTACTTCATAAATGCTTTGATTCACTGTGGCTTTGATCATACGCCATCACTTCCTTTTTATATAACTACTATTTAAACAACTTTATAAGGGCTTCCTGCCTTATATGTGATCACATTCATATCACTGAAATGAGTCCTGATCAGATCTTTCATATCATCAATAAATACCTGTTCTAATCCATAATGTCCTGCATCGATCACACACATTCCCATATCGACTGCATCAAGGCCTTCATGATGCCCGATATCTCCAGTTAAAAATACATCTGCTCCTGTACTTTTCGCTTCACTGATCATACTTCTCCCTGATCCTGGAACAACTGCAAGTTTAGAGATCTTTGTATCTGGATTGCCAAATACCATGACATTTTCCAAAGAAAATGCTTCTTTTACTTTCTTTGCGTATTCTCCAACGCTGATCTCATCTTCAATCTTGGCAACAATCCCTATTCCTTTTCCAAACGCTTTCTCATTGTGGCTTTTAGATAGCTCAACTGGTCCCTGTATTTCCTTCAAATTCAAGCGATCTGCTACTTGATCTCCCATTCTGCAGACATCGTAACATGTATGCATTCCATATGCACATATATCGTGGCGAATCAATTTTAATAATTTCTTCTGAAGGAAATCATCACTCGTGCATTTGTTAATCTTTGAAAAAATGATCGGATGATGTGCAAGGATAAAATCTGCCTTTTGATCAATCGCATAATCTACAACTTCATTTGTGATATCTAATACAACTAAAACTTTCTTTATCTCTTTATCTTTATCTCCAACAAGAAATCCCGGATTATCCCAGCCTTCTGCTGTCTCTAACGGAACTTCTGTTTCTAAAAATGTGATCAGTTCTCTACAATTCATAATAACAAAGTGCCTCCATGATATCTCCAAGTAAATCTTCCACTTCTTCTTTTCGTCTTCTGATGTGTTCTTTTGAATCGTCTGTAAGACTTTCTTTTATTTTTGAATATTTGACATATTCCTGATCTAAGTACTCAAGAAGTACTGGATGTTTTGCGAGGATCAGTTCTTCTCCAAAACGATAAAAACACTCTTTGTCATACTGTTGCTTTCCATGAACTGCACGGATCACAACGTAGTATTTTCCATCTTCTTTTAAGAATTCTTCTTCTAAAATCCGGAATCCATGATCATTTAAAAAATGTCTCACTCGTTCTAAATGAGACTGTGGGGATAAGATCAGTTCTTTTACATTCGCTAATTTATCAAAGTCCTGCTCTAAGATTCTGACAACCAGATCTCCACCCATTCCTGCGATTACAATAGAATCTACATCATCTTGCGGCAGTTCATGTAATCCATCGGAAAGAATGCAGGATACAACCTCTCCTGCATTCTCTTCTTCAATATGTGTTTTGGCACGGCTTAATGGTTCTTTATTTACATCCATCGCATAAGCTCTCGGGCAGTTTCCATTACTTGTTAAATAGATTGGTATGTATCCGTGATCTGTCCCGATATCTGCCACTACATAACCTTCTGTGACAAAAGATGCGATCGTTTCTAATCTGTTTGATAATTCCATAATCATACCTTAATCTAAATAATCTTTTAACTTTCTGCTGCGGCTTGGATGTCTTAACTTACGCAGTGCTTTTGCTTCGATCTGACGGATACGTTCTCTTGTAACGTTAAATTCTTTTCCAACTTCTTCCAGAGTTCTTGCTCTGCTGTCATCCAATCCAAAACGTAATCTTAAGACTTTCTGTTCTCTCTCTGTCAGTGTTCCAAGTACTTCATCTAACTGTTCTTTTAACAGCGTAAATGCTGCTGCATCCGCTGGTACTGGTACATTCTCATCCTGAATGAAGTCTCCAAGATGGCTGTCTTCTTCTTCACCGATTGGTGTCTCTAATGATACTGGTTCCTGAGAGATCTTTAAGATCTCACGAACTCTTTCCACTGGAATATCCATCTCCTCTGCGATTTCTTCTGGAGAAGGTTCTCTTCCAAGTTCCTGAAGAAGCTGTCTGGATACACGGATCAGTTTGTTGATCGTTTCTACCATATGCACTGGAATACGGATGGTTCTTGCCTGATCAGCAATCGCGCGGGTAATAGATTGACGAATCCACCAGGTTAAGGTCAGTTACCGTATAACAAAATATGATAGAAATAAAGGAGAAGTAATTATATTATACAAGAAGAAAGAGGACGTTTCAAGCGCCCTCTTTTATTTTTCGCAAAACTGACCGATATTCTCGCGGATACATTGCTTCGATGGCTTTCATGTGTTCGTCAAGCACGCGTAATAAGTGCTCAAAGTCTGCGTTTCGGGCGATTTCTTTAAATTCAGAATCCGGCTCGGAACTGTAAGAGTAGTATGATGTGTTGGAAGATAGTTGGTTCGGTTGTTGATTGCTCATTAAATTGTTGCGTACATTGTATAAAATCGAAAGCCGTTCGCAAGTGGCGTAGGTTGTTTTTCCTGCCTCTAATGCCGCAATTTCGGCATTAATTTCGTCCATATTAATCATTGCGGCACCCCTTTCTCTTATCGGTCTAATTCTGCTAATGCTCTGCCTAGTGCTGCCTGATCTGTACTAGACAGATTACTGTCGTGCATCATGTCTTTGATAGTTTCTTTTACCTGCATTTTTGCATCGTTGTAAGAGTAATGCCCCCTCACATAGTGCTGACCTCTACGAGCGTTGCTATAATCGTCGTAATCCATGTCAGGATAACGCCCGCGACTGTATCTTCCTGGCGTGTTCCAGTCGCCGCCACGGCTGTATTCACTGTCGCCTTCCAGATACATGATTTTGTCGATATTTTTAATTGTGTCTGTCAATTTGTGAACTGCCTCCAAATCTCCGGCGCTCATATCGCCTTTGTTCGAAATCTCGTCCAGTTCTCTGCACATCATCTTTTTTAATTTGTGTAATGATTCCATTTTTCGCCCTCCTTTACGCTACTCTCTCGGCGATTAAATTGCTATTGGCTATATTAATTGCCTGCGTAGATGTATTTTCGACTGCGATTGTTATGCAACATCCGCGTGGCACGTCAATAAATGCCGCCGCAAATACATTAAAATATTCGCCTACAGCCGCAGGCGTTACGATTGCTGTCGCACTATTTAATGGTTCTCCGGCGATTGCCAGGGCAATAGAAATAGGTGTCACAGTTCCACCGGCGGGTATGGCGATATTAGCCCCAAAGCTGACCTTATAGCGCGCCCTGCACTGGTTTGTAAGGCCTCTAAGGGTCACAATTCCTGCCCCCTCCCGGTGTGTAATACAGCTACCGCACTTTACGGCTGTCTCTGTGAGCGGTAAATTCTGCCCCGCTGCCACGGTTACGATATTGCTATTAGTAAATTCTGCCACGTTATCACTCCTTTTTTAATAATAAACGGCGGAACGATTGCCCCGCCGCTATAAGCATCATCGGCACAAGCCGAACAATCCCGTCAACGCAGGAAGCTGCTAATTATAAAATTTTAGCATCCGCAACCGGTATTGCATCCGCAGTTACCGTACTGGTAAGGCGCGGAAACCGGAAAAGCTGGCACTGGTCTAGGGTTGTAATAAGTAAACTGACCCTGCATGTATGCCTTTAAGGTTTCGTTCTGTGACGCCTGAGAAGCCGCTAACTGTGCCGCAAATAACTGCTGATTCTGCTCGGCAATCTTAGCGTCCTTAGCTTCGATTCTCTGTGCTGTGAGGGCATCAAGGATGGCTCTAGCGTTGTTGTTCTGGTTGTCAATGATGTCTCTTGTGTTGTTTGCGTTGTTGAAATTTGTCTGGCAGAAGCCGTTTGTAACTTCCTGCTGGATTGCATTGGTATTCATCGCCATATTGTAGTTAACGCCTGCAATAGCCTGCTTGTTGTCACAGCAGCACTGTGCTAACTGTGCCTGCAAAGCGTTGAAGCTCTGCATATCTGCAATCTGTCCCTGCTGGATTGCATTTCGTGTATCATAGCCGTTCTGCTGGATTGTGCTATTTGTTCCTGCAAATCCGTTGAGCAGAGAGGTATTCATCGCATAAAATCCGTCACAAATACCACTGTTGATGGCATCACCCTTGCGCTCAAGGGAGGAAATACCGCTATCAATCTGGCGCTGTAAGGTTGCAAAGTCTGAAGCTAATACATAGTTATCTACCGCGCCTCCGCCGCCGTTATTCCATCCATTTCCGTTTCCCCATCCGCAGAAGATGAAAAGGAAAAGAATGATAATCCACCAAGCACCGTTACCCTCGCCAAATGCGCCGTTATTGTTGCCTGTGACTGCCGCCAAATCTGCCGGGCTCATTCCGTCTGTTGTTAATCCCATGAAATCACTCCTTTTTATTTATTTAAAACCCTTTAAAAGGTTTTGAAACTGTGTTGCCATACCCTGCAACTGGTTATACTGTTGCTGGCTCATTTGTCCGCTATTTAGCAGGTTTTGCACTTCCTGCTTCGGGTCCCCCTGAAACTGCTGTCTGAACTGTTGAAACTGCTGTATCATCTGCATTGGATTGAGATTCATTCAATACCCTCCTTCTTAACGTCTCCATTTGCCTTTCTAAGGCATTTAAGCGTTCCTCGTAGTTAATTGGTTGGCTAGACTGTGAAAGCTCCGCTGTGGGCGAATCTGTGCCTTTTCGCTTATATTCAAACACCTCTAAAAACGGTCTGCCCGTCTGGTCCGCTCTTTTTTCATAAAAAATCGGTGCTTGGCTGTCCCACAAACGGACAAAAGAATTTGGTGCTACTAAATACGCCTCCGCCGCGCCCTGTCCTTGCACCCAAATCCGCTCATCAGGATTAGATTGCTGTTGCATTTGTTGAGGCGGCGCCTGCTGTTGTTTTAGTCGATTGAGCTGGTCAAGATAATCCGGTTGTGGATATTGCGGATACTGTGGATATTGTTGTGGATATTGTGGATAACCGAACATTTATTTTCCTCCTTCCCTCCAGTAATATATTGGTGTCATTGCTCCACTGTCCCACGTGTCGTAGTAATTACCGTCAATTACCGCTATAACGTGCCCCGACAGTGCTAATATATAAGCCCCTTCCGGGTGGTTGTTTGCAAATTCTGAGACGGTACAAGTCATGTATTCGTCTGGGATTATATAACGGCTAAATCCATTGTCTTTGAGGTATGCGCCCCACACCGCATTAGCCGAAGGCATATCCGACAACATTAAGCCGTACAGGGCAAGCTGTATATATGTTTCTTCCCACGTCTGCCCCATAGCCTTTGAGATAGCGCGCACGGTGCAATCTTTTGCCGCCGCTGGGTTTGGATTCCAATATTGATACATCTCTCCGCCCTCCTTATAGTTTTATTATCGCAAAAAAATAAGCGTGTCACCACGAAGGCAACGCGCTTATTTCTCACATGATTTTTAGTTATCTTTAGTTTTTTAAAGGCTGTTTATGTACGGGATTGTGCCGGGAACTAACAAAATTTTTTCGACGGCGCAACTCCACAGCCCCTGTAATCCTCTCGCGCTTATATCCATTTTCTCGGCGGCTTGCTCCTGCGTTAATCCGTCAAAAAGCAAGTACTGTACAGTTTCGCGTTCCCGCAAGGTTAAACGGGCACACGACAAGGCGTAATCAATAAATTGTTTATCGCCTAATTTCCAGAGTTTTTTTATCAAACTTCTGTTCACTGTATCACCTCAAACACGCAAAAATTACGTAAATTTATTTCATTTTGTCCAGTCCTAAAATTGCTCTAACCTTGTCCGGCAATAAATCCGGGTTGATTTTGCCGATATTCTCCACAATAGAACCAAGTTCCATTAAAATGATGTATACACACACACCTGCGGCAATAGGTACCTGGAAGCCTAGGTCTACATATTTCTGAGCGTAATCAATAAGGTACGCAAGCACTACAAGCATGATAGAGCCAAATTTGTGGTACAATCCTTTCCTCATTTCTGAGGATTTCCACTCGTGGTTAGCGCAGGCAGCTACTCCACCGCTAACCAAATCAAAAACTACAAAAATACAAGTTATTAAGGGTAACATAATATCTACCATCTCCATTCCTCCTTAAAAATTATTTTTCTTTTGTTTTTATAAATTAATTAAAGCTTCTTTTAGTTAATTACTTACCCTCTGGATATTCCTCTTTATATAGCATTTCATATTCTTCTACAGGAAGTTTTCCTTTTTTCACATACTCAATACCATATTCTCTTACTTTATCCTGATATTTCTCAGGAATTGCATCATATGTAATAGTTCCTACAATCAATCTGTTAAAATATACTTTTGCCATCATTTTATTTCTCCTTTTCTTATTCAGCATTTCCAAGTGTTTCAAGCAGTTCGCAGACAGCAATCTCAATGTCATTGATACGTTCTTCATTGCTTACCACCGTTTCTTTTTTCTCAAAGTCTGATTCAGCCAGACTAAGTTTCTCCATCATTTTTTTCTGCGCTTCAGTCATTTTGCCACCTCCGCTAAAGATATTACATATTCCTCAGAGCTTGGTACAGGGATTCTGTAATCATCACCGTGACTGTTTCTAAATGTCAGTGTACCGCCTACTTCTACTTCGATTGGTTCTTGGAAGGTATTGTCTATGATGTCGGAAATGTCAGTTATCCGTTCCTCATTGAGTTCGTAATATATGGTTTCATTGTTTTGCAGAAAGTAATCCTTAACTTCATTTTCATTAGCAAATTTAGATTCTGAATCCGTAAATACAAATCCATTACTTTCTTGTCTAAAGATTATACCTCCCCATTTCTGAGTATATATATTAGCCACTTTAAAGTTAACACAAATAGCGTTTTTTGTTGATGGTCTAGGTTTTTCAAAATCCGTAACTGTCATTACCCAGTACTTATTTTCTTTAAAAATGATTTCAGAACCATCAATGGTATATTTGCCAACTCTCTGGATATACTTTTTATTCTCCCAATTCACTTCATTTCTCGCATCCCCAGCTGACCAACCGTAACCAGGAAGATTAAGAATGGCTTGTGGAATTGGATAGGATGTTTCTTGATTTTTGGTGTCTAAATATACAACCTCATTCACAGGTGCGCCCATCAGTTCTCCTACACCATCTGAAATCATCTGATTCCAGACAATCGTCTTACCGCCAATACTTTTAATGCTTACCATCTTTGCACCACTCGGAACAGTTTTCTGATATGCTTCTGTATCATCTGTCTGAAATTCATAGCTGATACCCTGATTGAGTTTCCAGAGAGCATCGAGCTTTCTGTCAGTTTGTGCAAGGGATGTTTTATCGGCTTTAGATGCCAAGTCTTCCTTTATCAAACTAATTTCTTTTTTTAACGGGCCAAGGTCTTCTGTTGTTTTCCCATGTTTTGAGAGTATATACGCCTCATCTCCCGTTAAGCCACTTTTTCTCATGTCCTACACCTCCCTAAAGTAAAAACCACTTGCTATCAGGTGCATAAAAGCCATATAATTCCCCCGTGTCTACGCATAACGCCGTCGAACCACTTGCAACATAATGAGGTAATTTGTCTACTTCAGAAGACTTCCCCCAGTAATACCGCTTACTTCCGTCCGTATCTATGCAATCCCAGCTGCCTAAATCGTGTATAACATCTCCTTTGCGGTATGTCTGTCCATCAATAATTATTGTTCCACTAGCTATCATGCTTTCGCCTCCTTATGCATAAATTGTATCAGATATCCTCTGCATCTTCGTAATCTGGAAGTGTTTTGAGATACTTATAAGCATCTTCAATAGTCATATTCTCTTCATACTCTTTCTCATATGTAACAGCGGCTCTGTACGGTCTGTCACCGTTGCTTTCCATAGCTCTACCAATCTCATCTACATAAGATACTACAGCTATTGAATCATGACTGTTGATTGTAGACTGAATATATAATATTCTGTGATAATTAGTAACTACGCCGTCGCTTTGACGAATTTCTTTTTTTAAAGCCAATTTTATTCCTCCTATGAGAATGTTATTTTAATATTAGCATAGATGCCGCAAGGACTATTGTTTATAACATCTGTAGTATTTGACATTGTTGCAAATACATGGATGCAGCCTCCACTAAGCGTTGAGTGTACAGTATATTTGCTAGGTTTGACATATTTTGTTGACGAGCCACCATACAAATACTTATTATTTTGTCGGACCATAAGCCCTTCCACACTTGTTACTGTTACCGTTGGGTTCCCAACTATTGGTTTTGATAATGGAATTATAAAAATGACATCCTTGCCGGAACTCGTAATATATCCAGCAGTACCAAAAGTTGCACTGATCGAATCGCCAGCGCAAAAATATGGTCTCCAAGTCCCTAAATAGGTAGATAAATATATTCTCCCTGCATCCAACTTTATTACGTCTGAAGACGTAATCCTTGTACTAGAGTTATCAGCATATATCCCATTTCCAATGCTTTCGTACAAATCAGTATAGGATGTTCCACTTTTTACAGATAACGAGAGACTCATATTATCTTTTGCACTATCATAATATAATTCAAGCGCAGCTTTACCACCGACATTAGTATCATTTGCATCTTTTGTTTGCTGTGTTGATACAACAATGTTGTTTTGTGACTTTACGACCGAGCCAGTGCCACTATAAACAGGGTCTCCGTCTTCATTCACTACTTTAATATCTGTAATTCCAAATCGTACAATTTCGCTGTTATTGTTGCGCACACACATTCCATTTGCGTCAAGTAACGCGTTCTGTCCAAGCGTATTTCCTCGCATATCACCGACAACTAATCCAAGTCCTTCGATATATTTCATAAAGGAATTAATAGATACATTATGGAATGTAAATACTTCTACTTCGATTGGTTCTTGGAAGGTATTGTGAATTAATAGATACATTATGGAATGTAAATTTGTTTTGAGAGTATATACGCCTCATCTCCCGTTAAGCGAATTAATAGATACATTATGGAATGTAAATTGCGTTGCCGGAAACCCTTGCGTCGCCGTAAACCCGAATTAATAGATACATTATGGAATGTAAATGAACAACACCAAATCAGAAACGAGTGGCAGTGGAGAATTAATAGATACATTATGGAATGTAAATATATCAGACGAATAGCATTTACACTGAATACCGTAGAATTAATAGATACATTATGGAATGTAAATTTAGAACCATCGACTGCAAAATTTGGCTCACCTTCGAATTAATAGATACATTATGGAATGTAAATGTCACTCGATAATGAGTGGAAAAAGTTTGTTGCGGGAATTAATAGATACATTATGGAATGTAAATTTAGGGCACGCCTGAACCCATGGAGGAAAATGGCAGAATTAATAGATACATTATGGAATGTAAATGTGTCATCTTCTGCAGGCGGTCATCTGCCTGCCCGGAATTAATAGATACATTATGGAATGTAAATCGAATCTGACGTTCTCGAAAAATCCCCCTGTGCGGCGAATTAATAGATACATTATGGAATGTAAATTCAGTCGGGGTAGGGAAGTGTGGAAATCGGAAACAGGAATTAATAGATACATTATGGAATGTAAATTTGATTCCGCTGAAAGTTTCTTTTGTTCTTACTTCGGAATTAATAGATACATTATGGAATGTAAATGAGAATATCAAGAGGATTTTTCTTCTCGATGTCCTGGAATTAATAGATACATTATGGAATGTAAATATCAATGATACTTTATTCTTGTGTGACATACTACGAATTAATAGATACATTATGGAATGTAAATTTAACAGAATCGGTATCAGAATAAACCCATAATTCGAATTAATAGATACATTATGGAATGTAAATTATATTGGCGGTGATT
>ENA-OPSK01002141-OPSK01002141.1-human-gut-metagenome-genome-assembly--contig:-NODE-2141-length-12436-cov-3.940231_pt1 | contig 12436 bp, 10 predicted proteins | sample MGYA00241807_ERZ501905 | MGnify/ENA primary metagenome ERZ501905 (study PRJEB25962, sample SAMEA2042111) | human gut metagenome | biome: human gut; feature: human-associated habitat; material: faeces...
GTGAATTGTCAATGTTTTTTCTGTTTTTTATTTTTTTCGCACAATTCAGACAATTCACTTTTCTTTTTACTTATAGTATCATGCTACTCATATGTTGTCCTTTATTTTGCCCAATACAAAACAGCAGCCTTCAAAAACTCTGCACATCCTGACACTTTTTCATCATAATATTCCAGAAAACGTTCATCTTTAATTTAACATACATCTCCGCCAGTCCTTTGTGAGCTTCCGGGCGATACTGTCCCCACGTCATAGAAATCCAGTTCTTATGCAGTTCTGTAATCTCTTCGCCAATTTCACCGGAAGGATCAGCATGACTTCTGACCGCTTCCTGCAGCTTTTCTTTGATCAGTGCCTCTGCATTTTGAAACTTTTTATATTCTTCCTCCGTCATCTTCATCATCTTCGCATTGGATTCCCGAACAGAATCTTCTCCATATTTTTCTCTGATCTCTGTTCCATATTTTTCTTCATTTTCCTGTATCTGTTTTTGTTTAAATGCCTCAAACTTTTCTGCATTGCTCATTTTTTTTCTTCCCTCCAAAGAATCAATTGTCTTGTTTACTGTAAGAATCAATTTCTCAATCCGGATTTTCTGATTCTGCAGTTCAAAAAGATGTTCATACAATGCTCCCAATATATCAAACTCTTCTTTATCCAGAATTTCTAAAATGCACTGCAGGCGAATCCCACGTTCTTTGTAAAACAAAATCTGCTGCAGCCGATTCAGCTCTTCTTCTCCATAATAACGATACCCGGAGTCATTCGTATACAATGGCTTCAATAAACCAATTTCATCATAATAACGCAGTGTACGTGTACTCACCCCTGTCATTTCTGCCACTTCCCGAATACTGTATTCCATCTTTTTACCTCCTGCCGGATTTTAGTATACAAGTTGACGCAGCGTCAAAGTCAAGACATTTTCCCGCTTATTTCAGAAAGAATTTCACCAGATTCATCTTTCCTTTTGTAAATGGAGGATAACAGACCGGAAGATTCCAGTCAGCGGGTTTATAAAATACACTTTTTTCATGAGTAAATGTATCAAAGCTATACTTTCCGTGATATTGTCCCATTCCGGATGCTCCGACTCCCCCAAACGGAAGATCTGGATTGATCAGATGACTGATCGTATCATTGACACATACACCGCCCGAAGACACCCGTTCCAAAACGAACCTTTCTGCAGATCTTTTTTTCGTAAACAGATACAGCGCAAGTGGTTTTGCTCTTTTATTCACAAAACGTACTGCATCTTCCAGCTTGTGGTATGACAGAACCGGCAATATCGGACCGAACAGTTCTTCCTGCATAGACGCCGCATTCTGATCCTTTCCGAGATCCAGAATGGCCGGCTCGATATAACGCTGCAGTGCATCTGCCTCTCCTCCGCAGAACAAATATTTCGCATCCTGCTCCAGTATTTTCTGCAGACGCTCCATGTGCTGTTTATTTACAATTCGTCCAAAATCCGGATTTTCCTTGATTTCTTTTCCATATAGATGAGAAAATGCTGTTTTCATCTCTGTTAAGAACTGCTGTTTTCTGCTCTCATCCACAAGCACATAATCCGGCGCCACACAGGTCTGTCCCGCATTCATGAGTTTTCCCCACGCAATTCTTCTTGCCGCCTCTTTTATATTTGCAGTTTTTTCGATAATAACCGGACTTTTTCCACCTAACTCCAATGTCACCGGCGTCAGATTTTCTGCTGCCGCTTTCATAACGATCCTTCCGACACGTTCACTTCCTGTAAAAAAGATATAATCAAATTTCTGAGAAAGTAATTCCTGATTGACCTCCACCCCGCCTTCCACACAGGCAATATATTCTTCTTTAAATGTAGAGTGTACGATCTGATACATTGCTTTTGAAACATGTGGGGTAAGTTCTGATGGTTTGAGTACTGCACAGTTTCCTGCCGCAATCGCTCCGATCAGAGGCTCTGCCAACAACTGTACCGGATAATTATATGGCCCCAGAATAAGCACACTTCCATAAGGTTCTTTTTGAATCTTACTTTTGCCCGGAAATAAATACAGCGGTGTTCTCACACGTTTTGGAGCCGACCATTTCTGAAGATTTTGAATCGTATATCGAATATCAGCAAGTACAAATCCAATCTCTGTGGCATAAGATTCAAATACAGATTTTCCAAGATCTTTCTTTAATGCCTCCTCCAAAACCGTTTCATTTTTTCGCATTGCATCTGCCAACAGTTGTAACTGGCAGATACGAAATGCAAGATCACGAGTCCGTCCGGTTTCAAAAAATTGTTTTTGTGCCTCTGTTAACTTTGAAAACATTCTATTTTTCTCCATATCTTTTTACACATTAGCTCCTTTCTTCGGATGTTCATATTTCTCAATTATAACACTGCCGTATCGCCTTCTCAATTCATCTTTGATTCCTTTTCGCACAATCGGCAATTTTATTTTTGACAATTTCTTTCATTTCAGTCGGGATATGATATAATCATTTTGCGAAATGTTGTTCAAAAAAATGATACAGAAAGAAGGACCATATATTTATGAAAACAAATTCAAAAAAATGGTTGAAACGCCTGGGAATCTTCCTCGGAACTCTGATACTGATCGTAGTCGGCTATGTTGTTTATGTATTTTCCAGTTACTATCGTCTGGAAGACAAGCAAAAACTGACGATCACCGGAAAATCTACAGAAAAGGCAAAAACCAGAAAAAGTTACCGCATCACATCTGGAAATATCGGTTTCGGCGCATACAGTGACGACTATTCTTTCTTTATGGACGGTGGAAAAGAAAGCCGTGCCCGTTCCAAAGATGCCGTCATTGAAAATGTCAGCAGCTATGCAGAAGCTGTAGCTCAATTAAACCCGGATTTTATGCTGTTCCAGGAAGTGGATATTGACGGAACAAGAAGTTATCATGTGGATGAACGCAAATTATTGCTTTCACAGACACTTTCAACCGATAACACCTCACGAAATTACACATTTGCTCAGAACTATGACAGCCCTTATCTGTTCTACCCGATTCTGGAGCCACACGGAAAGAACAAATCCGGTATGCTTACAATTTCTAATATGGAGATCACGGAATCCATCAGACGCTCTTTACCGATCGAGGATGGATTTATGAAGCTGCTGGATCTGGATCGCTGCTATAACGTCAACCGGATTCCAACAGAAAACGGAAAGAAACTTGTCCTGTACAATCTGCATCTTTCCGCTTATACATCTGATCCGAGCACCGCCGACAATCAGCTGCGGATGCTGTTTGAGGATATGAAAAAAGAATATGACGCTGGAAATTATATTGTTGCGGGCGGTGATTTTAACAAAGATCTGCTTGGAAATTCTGCTGAGATTTTTGGTCACAAGGAATTAGAAGACAACTGGGCAAAACCGATATCCGAAGAACTGATTCCTGATTTCATACAGTTGATCGCACCGTTTGATGAGAAAAATCCGGTACCGTCCTGCCGAAACGCAGATCAGCCTTACAGCGAATCTGATTTTGTTGTAACAGTAGATGGTTTTCTGGTATCTGATAATGTGACTGTAGAAGATGCACTGGTTCTGGATACCGGTTTTAAATGGAGTGATCATAATCCGGTTTATATGGATTTTGTTTTAGAGTAAAAAAGTACAGGCTGATGTTTTGCAAAGAACACCAGCCTGTATTTCTATTCATAATGTGTTTTTACATATTCATCCATCGCATCTGCGATCATTTTCGAATACTTCACCGCCTCTACCACGGTCTTTGCACCGGTCACTACATCTCCGGATGCGAAAATCCCCGGCATGGTGGTCTCTCCATTTGCATCTGTCTTGAGCAATCCCCGATCATCTACCTGCAGCTCTTTATCCCGGTTCACGATCCGATCCTGCGGTCCCTGAGAAATCGAAATAATGATACTGTCAGCCGGAACAAGCCTGGCAGTCTCTTCTTTTTTCACCAGTTTTCCATCTTCGGTCCATTCCACATCACAGATAATGGCTCCTTCATCCCGGATTTCAATGGCCGTCTGCAGATATTCGAACTCTACTCCGTCCAGTTTTGCATACTCTACCTCTTTTGGGGATGCCGCCGGAATTTCTGTGATGGAATAGACGGTTACATGCCGGGAGCCTTTACGAATTGCCGTTCTTGCCACATCCATTGCCGCATTCCCCGCACCGATGACAAGTACCCGTTCTCCCAGATCATAGACATCCGGATTGTTCAGATAATTGATTCCGTAGTGCACATTTCCAAATGTTTCTCCCGGTATATGCAGCTGATACGGTCTCCAGGTTCCTGTTCCGATAAATACGGCATGATATCCGTCTCTTAAAAGATCTTCCACACCTGTGGAACCACCCAGCGCAAAATTGGGCCTAAATAAGATACCCAGCTCTTTCATTTTTACATAATAGCGGTCTAAAATGGACTTTGGCAGACGAAATTCAGGAATTCCATAACGCATGATTCCTCCGATCTTCTCTTTTACCTCAAAAATCGTCACTTTATATCCTCTGCACGCCATCAAAATAGCGATTGTGATTCCTGCCGGACCCGCGCCGACAACTGCGATCCGTTTGCCGTTTTTCGGAAGCTGCTCCAGCTTCATCCGGTCAAAGCAGGTATCTGAAATATAATTTTCAATCGAAGAAATATGCACCGGTTCTCCTTTTATGCCTTTCACACAATGCCCTTCACACTGTTTTTCGTGGTCACAGACCAGAGAACAGATGACAGACAGCGGATTGTTGGCAAACACCATTTCTGCCGCCTCCGGCATCTCTCCTTGCAGCAGCATCTGGATCATCACAGGAATCGGGGTATGGATCGGACACCCTTCCTGACATCTCGGTTTTTTACAGTTTAAACATCTTTTTGCTTCATCAATGACATGCAGTCCCATTGTTATTACAACTCCTTACTTTACGATCTGTTATCCGGATAGATGATTTGTATTTTTATGCACAATAACAATTTATCACACGAAAAAAGAAAGTCAACAATCGTTATTTTGTTGACTTTCCTGTTATTTTATTCACTTATTGAAGATCTTATAATCTGCATTTAAAATCTTCATATCCGAACGATTTCACGATCTCACATTCTCCACTTTCGCGTTCCCACACAATATCCGGAAGACGCATTCCATTGAATGTATTATTTTTTACAGTCGTATAGATCGCCATATCTCCAAATGTGAGTCTGTCTCCTACTTTCAGCGGCTGATCAAAAGAATAACTTCCGATCACATCTCCTGCCAGACAGGTCGGACCGCCAAGCAGATACGTATATTCTTTTTCCTTCGCCTCTCCAGAATCAAACAGAGGCGGGCGATACGGCATCTCGATCACATCCGGCATATGACACGCTGCAGAGACATCCAGTACCGCAATATCATTATGTACAATATCTTCCACTGTTGTGATCAAATGGCCCGCATTTAACGCCACCGCTTCTCCCGGTTCCAGATAGACCTGTACATTGTAGGTGTCCTGAATCCTGCGCACACAGGAGATCAGAAGCTCTCTGTCATAATCCGCTCTTGTAATATGGTGACCACCGCCAAAATTCACCCATTTTAACTGTTTCATCCACTTGCCGAACTTTTCTTCCACTGCTTTCAACGTGATTTCCAGAGCATCTGCATTCTGCTCACAGAGTGTATGAAAATGCAGTCCCTCTACGTAAGATGGCAGTGTTTCCGGAAATTCGGATACCAGAATCCCAAGACGGGAGCCCGGTGCACAAGGATCATAAATCGCATGCTCTCCCTGCGTGGAACATTCCGGATTTACACGGATCCCCACACTTTTTCCGGCTTTTGCAGCACGTTCTCCGAAACACTCAAGCTGTGAAAACGAATTAAACACGAGATGTTCGCAGCTTTCCAGCACCTCTTCAAATTCATCTTCCCGATATGCCGGAGAAAAAATATGATTTTCTTTGCCCATACATTCTTTCCCGAGCTTTGCTTCATACAAGCCGCTGGCAGTCGTTCCATCCAGATACTCTCCGATGAGAGGATAACAGGAATACATAGAAAATGCTTTCTGTGCCAGCAGGATCTTACATCCGCTCTGCTGTCGGATTTCCTGTAAAATCTGCAGATTCTTTTTCATTTCTGACTCCATGATGACATAGCATGGAGTCCTTAATTCTTCTCTTTTCATTTCTGATGTCCGTTTCTTAATCTACCATCTGAGGGTTTTCTACCACTTTCCATGGAAGTCCAAACTCATTGAGGGCATCCATAAACGGATCCGGATCAAACTCTTCGATATTGTAAACACCGTCTTTGTCCCATGTCTTTGTCATGAGCATCATAGCACCGATCATTGCCGGAACACCTGTAGTATAGGCAACGGCCTGTGATCCCACTTCTTTATAGCACTCTTCATGATCGCATACATTGTAAATATAGATCGTCTTCTCTTTTCCGTCTTTCTTTCCTGTAAAAATACATCCAATATTTGTCTTTCCTTTTGTTCTCGGTCCAAGAGATGCCGGATCCGGAAGAACAGCTTTCAAAAACTGAAGCGGTACGATTTCTTTTCCTTCGTACATAATCGGCTCAATGGATGTCATTCCTACATTTTCCAGACATTTCAGATGTGTCAGATAGCTCTGTCCAAATGTCATAAAGAAACGGATTCTTTTGATTCCCGGAATATTCAGTGCCAGAGATTCGATTTCTTCATGGTGCAGAAGATACATATCTTTCATTCCCACTTCCGGAAAATCGTATTCTCTCTTGATCTCCATCGGCTCTGTCTCTACCCAGTGTCCGTCTTCCCAGTAAGAACCTTTTGCAGAAACCTCGCGGATGTTGATCTCCGGATTGAAGTTCGTTGCAAACGGATAGCCGTGATCTCCTCCATTGCAGTCCAGAATATCGATATAATTAATCTCGTCAAAATAATGTTTCAGCGCATATGCAGAAAATACTCCTGTTACTCCGGGATCAAATCCACTTCCCAACAACGCTGTAATTCCTGCTTTTTCAAATTTGTCACGGTATGCCCACTGCCATTTATATTCGAATTTTGCAGTATCTTCCGGCTCATAATTTGCAGTGTCTACATAGTCCACTCCTGTCGCAAGGCAGGCATCCATAATTGTAAGATCCTGATATGGAAGTGCCAGATTCAGTACTACGTCCGGTTTTTCCCTTTCGATCAGTGCGATCAGTTCTTCTGTGTTATCTGCATCCACCTGTGCTGTTGTGATCGTCCCATTATAAGATTCCTGTAATTTTTCTTTGAGCGCCTCACATTTTGACACTGTACGACTTGCAATACAGATCGCATCAAACACTTTACTGTTCTGACAACATTTGTGTACAGCTACACTTGCAACTCCGCCACATCCAACAATCAATACTTTTCCCATTTTTTTATCTCCTTCTTTCTTGTTTTTTCTTCTATTAAACTTGCAGTGCAAGTAAAAATTCTCTGATAATCTTTCCGGCTACTGCTGTGGAAACTCCACTTGGATCATAAACCGGGCTCAGTTCATTCACATCACATCCGACCACGTTGACTCCCTGTGCTGTCTGGATCACAGCATTCATCAGTTCCACAAATGTGACACCGCCCGCCTCCGGAGTTCCTGTTCCCGGAAATACAGACGGATCCAGCACATCCAGATCCAGTGTGATGTATACCGGTTTTCCCTGCAGTTTCTCAATTACTTCTGCCAGTCCGTCAAGATTGAACTTATGCATCTTCACATGCCCTTCTCTTGCCCAGCGAAACTCTTCTCTGTCACCGGATCGGATTCCAAACTGATAGATCCTGTCATCTCCCAAAAGCTCCCAACATCTTCTCAGTACACAGGCATGAGAATATTGAACGCCCAGATAATCTTCTCTTAAATCTGCATGTGCATCAAAGTGGATGATATGCAGATCCGGATATTTCTCTGCTGCTGCACGGACACTTCCCAGTGTCACCAGATGCTCTCCGCCGATCATAAACGGGATTTTCCCGCTGCTTAAAATAATCTCGGTACAATCCTGAATCTCAGCCAGCACTTTTTCCGTATCTCCGATCGGCAGCTCCAGATCTCCACTGTCAAAAATCTTATAATCTGTCAGATCTTTTCCCTGATACGGACTGTAAGTTTCCAGTCCATAAGACTCATTGCGAATTGCCTGACTTCCAAATCTTGCCCCCGGACGGTAGGAAGTCGTGGAATCAAAAGGTGCACCGAACAACACGATCTCTGATTCATTATACTCCGCATCACATCCGATGAACGTCATTACATTTTTATTCAACATCTTTTACAAGCTCCTCCACATACGCCGGTAATGCAAAGACTCCGTGGTGCACTCTCGGCAGATAATATTTTGTATGAATCCCCCGCAGATTCCAGGAAACTCCATCCAGGTCATTGAGCGGATGGTATTTCTTAGACGCAAATCCGAACAGCCAGTGCCCTGACGGATAGGACGGAATATGGGCCTGATAAATCTTACTGATCGGGAAGGATTCTATAATTCTCTTGTGCATTCTCTGACACTGAAATGCCTCTTCTGTATAAAACGGACTTTCATGCTGGTTGATCATGATCCCGTCTTCATGCAGGGCATTGTAACAATTGCCGTAAAATTCCTTTGTAAACAATCCCTCCGCAGGACCAAACGGATTTGGAGAATCAATCAGGATCAGATCATACACATTGGATCTGGAACGCACAAACCGCAGTCCATCTTCATTATAGATTGTCACGCGATCGTCATCCAGGCTGCTTGCAATCTGCGGAAAATATTTCCGACAGACTTCAACCAGAAGAGGATCTACTTCTACGACGTCTATCTTCTGAATGGTATTATATTTTGCAAGCTCCCGCACACATCCGCCGTCACCTCCGCCGATGACCAGCACATTCTCTACCTTCGGATGTACTGCCATAGGAACATGCGCCATCATCTCATGGTAGATAAATTCATCTTTTTCTGTCAGCATCAGATCTCCGTCCGCTACGAGAATCTTACCAAATTCTTTTGATTCGAGAACATCGATTCGCTGAAACTCGCTCTGCGCACTGAACAGCTGCTTGTCCACACGGATGGACAGTTTCACATTGTCCGTGTGTTCATCTGAAAACCACATTTCCATCACTTTTATCCCCCTTATATCAGAACATTTAAATATTCGATTGCCGCATCTTCAGGTCCCGTCATGGAACACCCCTTTTCTTTGGCATAGAGAATATACTCGATTACATCTTTTGTGATCTTCTCTCCCGGTGCCAGAATCGGAATTCCAGGCGGATAACACATCACGAACTCACTGCAGATTCTGCCTTCTGACTCCCGGATCGGCACTGCCTCTTTTTCCGCATAGAAAGAATCCTGCGGACTCATGATGACCTCTGGTTCAATATATTCCTGGCTGAGCATACCCGTCTTGTCTTTCTGATATCTGCGCTTTACTTCTGCCAGTGCACTTACCAGACGCTCAATCTCCTGGATCCGGTCTCCGATAGACAGATATGCCAGAATATTCCCGATATCTCCAAATTCGATCTGAATATCATACTCATCCCGCAGAATATCATAGACCTCGATTCCCGCAAGACCAATTTCCAGCGTATGGATGGACAGCTTCGTTGTATCAAAATCATAAATACTGTCTCCATTGATCAGCTCTTTTGAAAATGCATAATATCCTCCGATCCGATTGATCTCTTCTCTTGCATAATCCGCCAGCGCCGCCACTCTTGCAAAAGATTCCTTGCCGCGCAACACCAGATTTCTTCTGGAAATATCCAGACTGGACAGTAAAAGATAGGAACCGCTGGTGGTCTGCGTCAGGTTGATGATCTGTCTCACATAACCCGCATGCATAGACGGACCTACAAGCAAAAAGGAACTCTGTGTGAGACTTCCGCCTGATTTGTGCATACTCACAGATGCCATATCTGCCCCTGCCTCCATTGCTGAAACCGGCAGATTCTCTCCAAAATAAAAATGTGTTCCATGGGCTTCATCTACCAGAACCTTCATGCCGTGAGCGTGTGCTTTTTTTACGATAGAACGTAAATCAGAACAAATTCCGTAATACGTCGGATTGTTCACAAATACAGCTACCGCATCCGGATGCTTCTGAATCGCCAGTTCTACCTGAGACACTTTCATACCAAGTGAAATTCCCAGACTGTGCTCCACATCCGGATTGACATAGATCGGAATCGCTCCGCATAACACCAATGCGTTGATCACACTGCGGTGTACATTTCTCGGTAATATGATCTTATCCCCCTTCTTACAGCAGGAAAGTACCATCGCCTGCACCGAGGATGTCGTTCCCCCTACCATCAGAAATGCATGACTTGCATGAAATGCCTCTGCTGCCAGCTGTTCTGCATCTTTGATAACAGAAACCGGATGACACAGATTGTCCAGCGGTTTCATGGAATTGACATCAATACTGACACAGCGTTCTCCCAGTAATTCCACCAGTTCTTTATTTCCTCTTCCGTGCTTATGTCCCGGAACATCAAACGGTACGATCCGCATCCGCCGGAACCGCTCTAATGCTTCATAGATCGGAGCATTCTCCTGTGATAAATTCTTCATCTTTCTTTCACCTCGCCCTTTTTTGTCAATTCCCCTTTACTTCTGAATGTTTGTGATATAAAAAAAGCGCAGAAAAACGTACGTTACATCTACATTCTTTCTTGCGCTTGCTATGCTTCTTTATATAATGCCAATCTCCTGCTTAAGTACAGGAGCTTTGTCTTTTCTTCTAAGTATAAGCACTACAGATATAAAGGTTTTCGAGTCTATATAGCAAATATTTTACTTTTAATACTCTTATTGACCGTTTCACAAGTTGATGTGCTGTTTACGCACCGGTTATAAAGTAACCAACTTATAAAATTTAAGCTTTTAACTTAATCAATAATGCAGCTTCTGCTGCGTTAAATATTTGCATGGAACTCTCAATATCCGTTCGTTCTCCATACGAATCTATTATACGTGCATAGGTTTCGAATTGCAAGAACTTTTTCCTGAGATTTCTTTCAATCAGATGAGCGCCTGTTACTGTTCACACCAATCCCCGCCTATCCATGCGCAATCGTCGTGCTTGCGCACAAACTAAATGAAGGAGATGCATTTAACATCTCCTCTTCTCTGTGATAAAACAATCTCTCTTTTATAAGTTTCCCCGCATACGATAGGTTCTTTGACTCTGTATCGTATGATGTTCTCCGCGCTTCCCGCTTCGAATCTCGTGTTTTTCATGATGCTTTCCAAGCCCATTTTGAAGCAGTGTCTTATTCTCTGACTTCAGCACTTCCTGCGGATATTCTCTTGCATCATCAACTGCAAACCAAAAGCGCATCCTCTGTGCTGCAAACCAGCTCGACAACCGCGGGGTATTTAATTTTTCCTCTGCTGAATGTTCATTGTTATAAATCTGATACTCTGAACATACCCAGACAAATATCACTGTCGTAATTGCCAAAATACATGTTCCAATCAATGCTTCCGTCATAACCGTACACTCCTTCCTCTTACTTTATAGTATAATTGTAGCTCTTTTTAATTTAAAATTCAATGTTTTCAGATATATTTATCTTCCTAATTTTATTTTTTCTCACTTTATAAATAAACCTAAATTATTCACGGAACAGTATCTGAAGCGATAACTGTGCCATGAATCTAAAAATTGATCCATGCAGCCATAACATCACTCAATTAACCCGTCAAAAGGGTATAAAATCCCTGTGGCAGAGTTCAGAGTGCAATTGTTAAGCTATCAAGGTTCGTTAATAGTTGCTATTCCAGCTGTACATTCAGCTTACCGATATTTGAAAGTGTCTCATAGAATTCATTCTTATAAGGGCAGCTACTGCACAGCTTGAATGTGATATATCTTGCTGAACGAATTATTTTTGCAGCAATCTTCAGCAGTTTTAAACGGACGGTATCTATGCGTTGTTTTCGCATGTTTGCTGATAACGCCAATCGTCTAAACCAATTAAATATGTTATACGCAAGAGCGTGTACCTGAAGTCTGTTGGCATTTACGATTCTAGCATGGCTACTTACAGAAGCGAAATCAAAACCAGATTTGCTTTCTTTGATGAAGTTTTCCATCCTGCCTCTTCCGCAATAAAACTGGATCACCTGATAAGGCTCCATTTCCATTGTTGTAACAATAAACGTATACATATGAACCATCTGACCATAAGGCTTTTCGATTTTGAAAACCACTCTGCGTGGATGACTCCATGAGCCAGCCTGATACAAGAACTCGCCGAACTCCACAGCATAATCTACCTGATTGAATCTGGTGGCACGATACAGGGCCTGATCTTCATTCTCGGCTAATTCACGGAGTTTTGCATTCTCTTTTAACCGGATAGCATATTTGCAGTCTTTGGCTTCAAGCACTTCATACAGGTTGGGTGATGCAAAACCACTATCACCA
>ENA-OPSK01002149-OPSK01002149.1-human-gut-metagenome-genome-assembly--contig:-NODE-2149-length-12406-cov-2.572261_pt1 | contig 12406 bp, 8 predicted proteins | sample MGYA00241807_ERZ501905 | MGnify/ENA primary metagenome ERZ501905 (study PRJEB25962, sample SAMEA2042111) | human gut metagenome | biome: human gut; feature: human-associated habitat; material: faeces...
CCGACCGACAGCGTCTATGCCTTCGGCTGCTCGATCCGTTCGGCGAAGGCCGTCGAGCGGCTGCGCCGGATCAAGGGGAAGGATCTCACGACGTTTTCCGTCGTGTTCGATTCGCTCGGGCAGATTGCCGATTATTGCCGGGTGGATAACGCTCAGTTCCGGTTGCTGAAACAAAATCTGCCGGGGCCCTTCACCTTCCTGCTGGATGCATCGTCGCGTATGCCGCACAAGGCGCTCGAACGGCGTCGCACCATCGGGATCCGCATTCCGGACAATTCGATTCCTCGGGCCATCGTCGAGCGGTTGGGAGCTCCGCTGCTGACCTCTTCCGTGCTGGATGACGAGGAAACCGAATATATGACCGATCCGGAGTTGATCCACGAGCGGTACGGCCGGGACGTAGAACTGGTGATCGACGGAGGTGTCGGCGATGCGGTGCCGACGACCGTCGTAGATCTGACGGGCGGTGAGCCGGAGATTTTGCGGGAAGGTAAAGGTATATTGCGGGAATAAACATATGCTAAAAATAGAAGAAGAATGACAAAATTCAAATTCTGGAACGAGGTCTGCAAGTACGGAGCGATCATCGGACTGGTCATGTCCGTGGCTTTCGTTATAGAGCAGTCCTTGATGTTGTCGGGATGGTTTTCGACGATGGGGCTGGTGTGGATCTTGGCCGCAGTCGTTTATATCGCGCTGCTTTACCGTTTCGCCAAGCGCCGCCGTGAACAGTACGGTCACGAACAGGGATTTCCTTTGAGCCGCGGTCTGGGTTTCATTCTGGCCCTGATTCTGTCGTCGGCCCTGATCAAGGGGGTGGTGGAATACCTCTATCGCAGTGTTTTCATCGGATATTCGGAGTATATCGACCGATATACTTCCGCATTGATCCGGTTCGCCGAGGACGGAAAACTTCCTGCGTCGATGGAGGGCGTATTCGCCGAAATGCTGAAAACCATACAGGAGGCGCCGGAGCCTTCCATTCTGGCTACCGTATGGGCTTCGATCTGGGGCAACCTGATCGTCGGCCTCGTCCTAGGGCTTATTTTGGCCGGTATCCTGGCGCGTGCACCCCGGCCTTTCGGTCCTCAATCCGAAGAGTAGAAGAACGATGGATGCTACGCTCGACATATCGGTCGTCGTTCCGCTTTACAACGAGGAAGAGTCCCTGCCGGAGCTGGTCGAATGGATCGACCGCGTAGCTCGCGGCGAGGGTTTGTCCTACGAGGTGATCCTGGTGGACGACGGTTCCGGCGATGGTTCGTGGCGCGTGATCGAGAGTCTGCACGAGCGGTTTGCGGCGGTGCGGGGGATCAAGTTCGCTCGCAACTACGGCAAATCCGCCGCTCTGTATTGCGGTTTCGCCGAAGCACGCGGCGAGGTGGTTTTCACGATGGACGCCGACTTGCAGGACTCGCCGGACGAGATTCCGGCTCTGCGGCATATGGTCCTCGACGAGGGGTACGATCTGGTGTCGGGCTGGAAAAAGAAGCGTCACGACCCGGCGGGGAAGCGGTGGCCGAGCAAGTTTTTCAACTGGACGGCCCGCATCGTTTCGGGAATCCGGCTGCATGATTTCAACTGCGGACTGAAGGCCTACCGCCGCCGGGTGGTCAAGGCGATCGAAGTCTATGGCGAGATGCATCGTTATATTCCGATTCTGGCAAAACAGGCCGGATTCAAGCGGATCGGCGAGAAGGTCGTCGAGCATCGCGCCCGCAAGTACGGTCATTCGAAATTCGGTATGGAGCGGATGGTGAAAGGGTATCTGGATCTCATTACGGTTTCGTTTCTCTCGCGTTTCGGCCGTTCGCCGATGTACTTTTTCGGCAGCCTGGGAACGCTGATGTTCCTTTTCGGCGGCTGTACGACGGCATGGGTGATCGGTGCCAAATTGTATAAACAGTGCCATGACCTGCCTGTGCGGGCCGTAACGGATCAGCCGCTTTTCTACCTTTCGCTGCTGGCCGTCGTGCTCGGCGTGCAGTTGTTCCTGGCGGGATTCCTGGGCGAGTTGATCGACCGGAATGCCGCAGACCGTAATAAATACCTGATCGAAAAAACATTGGATAATCAATAAACCTCGCAGAGCCTGTGATTTTCGGCAGGATTCGAAGAGGTTCGTATAAACAAAATAGAAGTTATATGATTCAACGTATTCAGACTTTGTATCTGTTGCTGGTCGTCGTGCTGACGGGACTGGCGCTGTGGCTGCCGCTGGCCGATTTCACCGTCGGAGCGGACACCTGTACGCTGACCGCTTTCGGCCTGAAGGATGCCGCGGGCATCACGTTGCTGCCGACGGTGTATCTGGGGGTTGTTCTGGTTGCCGCCTGTCTGGTGCCGTTGGTGACGATTTTCCTTTTCAAGCGCCGTCTGGTGCAGATCCGGTTATGTGCCGTCGAGTTGGTGCTCCTCATCGGTGCCGGGGCGATGATGGGAATCTATTTCTACCTTTGCAACCGTTACTTCGCGGACAGTGAATTTTACTCCCATACCCTTAAAATTTCGCTCGTTTTCCCGCTGGTCTGCCTGGTTTTCGACTTGCTGGCTTTGCGGGCGATCTTCCGGGACGAAAAGCTGGTGCGGTCGCTCGACCGGATTCGTTGACCGGACGTATTTCTCGGAAAAAAGGCGTGCGGTCAAAACTGCACGCCTTTTGCGCTTATTTTGGCGGAGAGAACACGGTTTGGTGGGTTTTTTGATACGAAATAAAAATCCGTTGTGTTGTTATATTCGATTTAATGGCATTGTAATATGAAAATAGTATTTAACCCATTGGTAAAACAGGAAAAAATAGTATTTTTACAAAAAGTTTAAGAATAAATACTTTGTGTAAAGTATTATAAAACGAAGTTATTTTTAACCTATTTTTATATCACTCTAAAATTTAATTGTTTATGAAAAAGAGTAGCATTTGGAAATTGCTCTTCAGTGCATTGACCGTGTTCGCCGTAGCGGTGTTCGCGGGATGTACCGACGACAATGACGACATGGGTGCTCCCTATCTGAACGTCACGCCGGAGAACCTGACGTTCGATGCGGAGGGACAGCCCGCAGATGAGTACAACGGTACTTTTATCGTTGAAACGAACCGTCCCTGGCGTGCTATCGTCGAGGACGAACAGACTTGGGTGCGCCTTTCGGCTACCGAAGGCGAGGGCGACGCTGCCGTGACCGTTACGGTACCCGCTTCGAACATCGGTCAATCGGCCAAGGTGACTTTCGAGGTTTACAACTCCTACGGCGCATTGATTCAGAAGGATGTCAATGTGCTTCAGGGCGAAGTGGTGCCGCCGACGCTCATCTTCAACGAGACGGCGGGTAACGAAGCCGTTGATGATAAGCCTCTGGTTTCGGCTTACACGGGTTGGAACACCACCGGTGAGGGTGCTTCGAAGGTTTCTTACGAGGGTACGAACACCTCGATTCGTTCTTCCGGCAAGAGCAGCGCGGGTGCTTATGACGGTGCTTCGGGTCCGAACGTGATCTTCTTCGGCTCGGCTCCGGCAACCTTTACGGTTAAAAACATAACGCTCGCCTCCGGCCAGACCAACCTGAAGCTGACTTTCGGCGGACAGTATTACGATCAGGACAATAATGACAACGGTTTCAACAAGGACAACTTCGTGGTTTATCTCAGTGCGAACGGAACGGACTATACTCCGCTGTCTTACGAGGTAAACGACGGTGATCAGGTCGATCCTTACTGGGTATTTGCAACCAAGAACTTTACGCTCAAGAATGCGACTTCGACGCTTTACATCAAGTTCGAGGCGAAAGCATCTTCGAAGTTCCGTCTGGACGATATCACGCTGATGACCGGTAACGGCGGCGAGGAGATCGACTTGGCGGGCGGCGGTGTCGTGCCTCCCGATCCGAGCGGCGATGCGATTTACGAGAACAATTTCGATAAGACGCCTGCTGCGGAGGTCGATAATAAATGGCCGTTCCTGGATCAGACCGACGCATGGCAGAATGCTTCCGGTACGGGTAATTCGACGGTGACCTATACCTCTACGAACGTATCGGTGCGTACTTCCGGCAAGCTCAGCGGCGGTTACGACGGTGCTTCGGGTTCGAACAAGATTTTCTTCGGCTCTGCACCTGCGACTTTCGACATCAACACTATTACGATGCCTGCGGGCAAGACCAACTACCGGATCATCTTCGGCGGTGCTTATTCGAAGAAGAACGGTGCGACTTACGACAACATTTTCAAACCCGAGTCGTTCCACGTCGCCGTAGGTAACGGAACCGACTGGTCGGGCAACCTGACTTACGAGAAGATCGGCGGCAGCGATACGACCGATCCTTACTGGGTCCAGTTTGCCGTAGATTTCACGCTCAAGGAGGCTGTCAGCCAGCTTTCGATCCGTTTCACGGCAGATCTGGCGTCGGGATTCGCAATCGATGACGTACAACTCGTCGAGGGCAACGGCGGTCAGGAGGTCGATCTCGAAGGCGGTGTGGTTCCGCCCGATCCGGGTGAGGCTACGGCCATTACCATTCCCGAGCTGATCGCGCAGATGACTGATACGGAGGCTCCGGTGGATGCCAATGCAGATCGCTATCTGGACGCTGTGGTGATGAACGACGTGGCCGGTGCCAATTATACCTTCAACAACCTGATCCTCGCTACCGAGAATGCGACGGAGGCCGGTAACGGCATCACGCTCTACGGCAGTCAGGTAGAACCTTCGACACTTGGTCTGAACAAAGGCGACAAGGTGCGTGTAACCCTCTATAAGGGGCTTGCCAAGGTAGAGAATTACAATGGTATGTACGAAGTGACGGGCGCTAAGGAAGCGACTTGGTGCAAGGTCGAGAAGACCGGTACGGTGACTTCGATTCCTACGGCGACGATCGCTGCTGCGGATCTGGCGAAATATCAGGGTATGGCCGTGACGATCGCCAATGCGTCGGTTGCCCAGGCAGGTGTTTGGGCGAGCGCCAGCGCACTCTCTTCGCATACTTTCACTGCCGATGGAGCCAATTTCACCGTATTCTGCAAGAAGAGCGATGAAAAGAACCCGAGCGTGTTCCTCGACGTACCTTTTAAGGCTGGCTCGGGTAATATCTCCGGTCTGGCTGCTGTATATATGAATAATTCCCAGCTCGTTCCGCGCAATCTGGACGACGTGGCCGCTTTCAGCGACAGCTCGACCCCGATGATTACGGGTGTAACTCCGGCCAGCCTCTCCTTCGAGGCTGCGGGCGGCGAGAAGACGCTCACGGTTTCTGTTATCAACCAGGGTAACAACCAACTCTCCGTAAGCGGCCTGACCCCTCCCCTGAGCGCTACGGTCAGCGGCCTGACCGTGACGGTCAAGGCCGATCCGAATACCGGTACGCAGCCCGTTAATCAGATGCTGACCATCACGCTGGCCAACGGTAACAGCAAGGAGGTGCCTGTTACGCTGCTCGGTGTCGGCGGCGGCGAAGGCGGTACTTACACGCTCATTGACAACTTGTCGAATCTTTCGGCCGGAACGTACCTTATGGCCGGATTCCGTGCCAAAGGTGAGGCTCAGTCCGGTTCTGCTACAGAACCGAATCCTGCGGCAGAAGATTATTATGGAGTTTGGACCGGTGAAATGATAACCGGAAATGGTAAAACAGATTGTGAAACGCTTCAAATGACTTTTGCAAACGGGGAATTAACCAAGATAGATGCTAATGTAACTAATTCTCCTGCTGAAATGGAACTTGTCGCAGTTGATGGTAAGTCTAATACATATTATATCAAGTGTAACGGACAGTATTTGGCTTCCGGTTCCAAGAGCCGTTCATTGTCATTGGGAGCCGATCCTGCGGAATGGGTATTCTCGATGGTTGATAAAGACGGCGAGTCCCGGTTGGTTGCAGCAAACGGCGGTTGTTCGTTGCAGACGGTAGATAGTTCTTTTAAAACTATGATTCGTGGCTATGCAAGCGCTACGCAGGGTAAGCATGGAATTTATTTCTTCAAAAAGAATTAGTTTCTAATTTTGAAAATTCAAACTCTTGGAGGGATCATCCCCTCCAAGAGTTTGGTTTCTCGGATAGTTTTTTATAGTTTACCGATGATGTCGATGTTCAGATATTGTGAGAAGGGATGGAAATGGCTGTTCCTGACGATGATTGCGCTCTCTGTCGTAGCTTGCGGCGACGATACGGACGATTTTTGGGGTTCTGCCGTATGGCGGACCTCTTCGACGGTCGGAGCTGCGGAGGGTTCGGCCGCCATACAGATTGAGGGACCTGTCGGCGCCGGATGGCGTGCCGAAATCAAGGACGGAGGTGCTTGGTGCTCGTTCAGGCTCAACGATCCGACGGTCCTCGTGAAGGAGGGCACCGTACAGAGTTCGAACATCAGCAATATCCTGGACGTTTATTATACGCGGAATACCGGGAGCGGGGAACGTTCGGCGACCATCGAATTCGAATTTTTCGGCGGTGAGCCGCAGGTGCTCGTGCTGACGCAGTTTTCGGCCTCTTCGACCAACGATCCCTACGATGAAGGTCATGCGAAGGCCTGGGCCGAATTGCCGGAAAAGCGAGTCGATGAGAATTTCGTTTACGTCAGCCACTTCGCTTCGCTCAATAACCGCACCGTGCGCAACTATTCGTTCTGCTACGACAAAACGCTCCATGTGGCGCATTGGGTGGCTTATCCGCTGCATTCGGTATATAGGGGGTCGATAGACCGTACCGACGATTTTCAGTACGATCCGAAGGTCGATTATTCCTGGCAGCCCAACCTCGCGGCCGGTTCCTATCGGGGCAGTTACGACCGGGGACATCAGCTCCCTTCGGCGGACCGTACGGCTACGCGGGAGTTGAATCTCCAGACGTTCTATGCGACCAATATGACGCCGCAGCTCAACCGGCTCAACCAGGATATGTGGGCCAATCTCGAAGCCAAGGTGCGTGCGCAGATATGTAACGACACGCTTTATGTGGTGACCGGTTGCTATTATGCCAATACCAATACGACGACGACCGATCGTGACGGGAAAGTTTGTCCGGTCCCGACGAATTATTTCAAGGTATTGCTTCGCACGCGCACCGGTACGACCGGCAAACGCATCGCGGATTGTTCGGCCGATGAATTGAAGGCGATCGGATTTTGGGTGGATCAGAAGAGCTACGGCGATATTCAGCCGCCTGCGTCCATTTGCATGAGCGTGGCGGAGATTGAAAAGAAGACCGGCTTTACGTTCTTTCCCAATATTCCCGAGTCGGCTGCGGAATCCGTAAAGGCACAAAACTCTCCGAGCCAATGGGGAATCCAAAACTAATTTGACTTATGAAAAAACGACTGATTTTTACAGGACTACTGGCCTTACTGTTCGCAGCCTGCTGTTTCGCGCAGAAACCGTACAAGGTGGTCTTTTACAACTTGGAGAACTTTTTCGATACGATCAACGATCCCGAGGTCAATGACGACGAATTCACGCCGGAAGGACCTAAAAAATGGAATTCTGTCAAGTATGCGAAGAAGTTGGGCAATACCGAAAAGGTGCTTTTCGATATTGCCGGTATCGATAAGGATTATCCGATCGTGATCGGCGTATCGGAGGTGGAGAACCGCTCGGTGCTCGAAGATATCATCGCTACGCCGAAGATGGCTCCGGGCAATTACCGGATTTCGCACTACGACTCTCCCGAAGCTCGCGGTGTAGACGTCGCTTTTATGTACCGTCCCGATGTCTTCAAGCTGGAGGGCAGCGCACCGATCCGCACGCAGATTCCTTCGCTTCCGAATTTCAAAACCCGCGATATTTCGACCATGTGGGGTACGATCGACGGCGAACCGTTCTTCTTCATGGTGGCTCACTGGCCTTCGCGTCTGGGCGGCAAGGACGCTTCGGAGTTCAAGCGTATCGCCGTCGGCGAGCAGATGCGTCGAATCGCCGACTCTGTCCTGAAGGTCAATCCTGCGACCAAGATCGTGGCGATGGGCGACTTCAACGACGATCCGACCGATCCGAGCATGTTGGAGGGGCTGAATGCCAAACCCAAGGTCAAGGATCTTCAGCCGGGCGATTTCTTCAGTCCGTTCCACGCCGTGCTTCGTGCCGGTATGGGAACGCTGGCTTACGGCGACGCCTGGAATCTCTTCGACAATATCGTAGTGTCGGAAAACCTGGTCAATGCGAAGCCCGGCGAGTTGCGTCTGGTACGGGCTCCGGGATCGAAGTACTACGGGAATGTCTTCAAGCGTAACTATATGATCCAGCGAGAGGGGCAGTTCAAAGGCTATCCTTTGCGCACGTACGTCGGAAACAATTTCCAGGGCGGTTACAGCGACCACTTCCCCGTTTATATCTACATCGGTAAATAAATACCTTAACTTGAAAGGATATGAAAATAAAAAGTTTACTAATTTTTGTATTTACCCTGATGTCGCTGACTGCGTTCGCTCAGAGCGGCGGTATCAAGGGTAAGGTCGTTTCCCGCGAGGGACGTGTCGCGGTGGACGGGGTGAAGGTTTCGGTCACTCCCGGTGAAATGACTGCCACGACCGACGGCCGAGGTGGTTTCGTGATCGAGAATGTCGAGCCCGGCGAATATACGTTGCAGTTCGAGGCTCCCGAATTCGAGCCTTTGACGCTCGTGGTGCGCGTGGACAAGATGGTGCGCGACATCAATACGGTGATTCTGGTCCCCGAAGTGCTTTCGACCGTAATGGACGATTCGATCTTCGCAGAGTTCGACACCGAGAGCGGCAACGATGCGCAGTCGCTGCCTTCGTCCCTTTCGGCTTCGAAGGACGTTTTTAACAACATCGCTTCCTACCGGTTCAGCGAGATGCGTTTCAACGTGCGTGGTTACGATTCGCAGTATTCGGACGTTTACCTGAACGGTATTCGCTTCAACGACGCTATGACGGGCTATACGCCCTGGTCGTTGTGGAGCGGTCTGAACGACGCTACGCGCAACCAGGAGATCACCAACGGTTCGGTCATGTCGGATTACGGCGTGGGTAGCATCGGCGGTACGACCAACATCAACGCCCGTGCTTCGCAGGTGCGCCAGGGCCTTCGCGTGAGTCTGGTGAACGCCAATTCGATGTATCGCTTCCGTGCCATGGTGACCTATGGCTCGGGTCTGCTGGACAACGGCTGGTCCTATGCGTTGTCGGTATCTACCCGTCAGGGCGGCAACTCCTACGTGGACGGCGTCTATTACAACTCCTACGGATATTTCGCTTCGGCCGAGAAGATTTTCAATTCGCGTCACCGGTTGGGCTTCACGATTATGGGTGCTCCCACCGAGCGCGGTGCGCAGCAGGCTTCCACGCAGGAGGCTTACGATCTGGTCGGCAACAACTATTACAACCCCAACTGGGGCTACCAGGACGGCAAGATGCGTAATGCGCGCGTGCGTAACAGCCACGAGCCGATCGCTATGATCAACTATACGTTCGATCCCAATGAGCATACCCAGTTCAACCTGGCCACTTCGTTCCGTTTCGGTAAGAACGGTTATTCGGCGCTGACGTGGTACGACGGTGCAGACCCCCGTCCCGATTATTACCGCTATATGCCGAGCTACAAGTTGCTGAACGCTACCGACCTGGAGGCCGCTTCGATGGCTGCGGCCAGTCTGGCGGATCAGTGGATGCGCAACGTGGGTAATATCCGCCACTTCGACTGGGACGAAATGTACCAGACCAACATGAATTTCCGCAATGCCGAGGATGAAGCGATATACGGTCCCGGCGCCCGTTCGAACTATATCATCGAGGAGCGCCATACCGACCAGTTGGACTGGAACCTCGCCGCGCAGATCAGCCGAATCTATAAGGATAACTCCCGTCTGACGGCCGGAGCCAACGTCCGCATCAACCGCACGTGGTACTACGACGAGGTGAAGGATCTGCTCGGCGGCGACTATTACGTGGACGTCGATAAATTCGCACAGCGCGACTTCGGCGATCCGATCATGGCGCAGAACGATATGGATTATTATAACCAGTACGGTCATGCAAGAGCCGTCAGAGAGGGCGACAAGTTCAGCTACAACTACAAGGCGCATCTGCGTTCCGGCGGTGTATGGGCTACTTATGCCACCCGTTTCGGCGGTTTCGGCATGAAGTTGGGCGCCGAGCTCGGCGGACTTTCGATGTGGCGCGAAGGTCTTTGGCGCAAGGGTCTCTTCCCGGATAATTCGAAGGGCAAATCGGAGAAACTCGAATATTTCGTATATAAGGCCAAAGGTAATTTCGACTATGTCATCAATGCCAACCATACTTTCGAACTCAACGCCGTGGCGATGCAGAATGCTCCTGCGTTCCAGTCGGCCTTCGTTTCGCCCCGTACGCGTAATTCGGTAACTCCGGGGCTTACGACGGAGAAGGTTTACGGCATCGACGCTTCGTACAACCTGCGTTACGGCGATTATAAACTCCGTGTTTCCGGTTATTATACGAAGGTGAACGACCGTTCGAAGGTGATCTCCTTCTACGATGACGTGCTGAAGACCTATACCAATTTCGCCTTGAGCGGTATCGACGAGCAGTATTTCGGTCTGGAAGTCGCCGCTTCGATTCCGATCTACAACGGTTTGTCTTTGAACGGTGCGATCAGTTGGGGTCAGTACACTTACACGTCGAATCCCAATTACGTGCAGATTGCCGACAACAGCGCCGAGCCGCTGAACTCCGGTACGGTCTATTGGAAGGATATGCGCGTGGAGAGCACTCCGCAGACGGCTATGAATATCGGTTTGTCGTACCGCGGTCCTCATAACATCTACGCATCGATCGATCTGAACTATTACAACAATATGTATCTGTCGATGAACCCGCTTTACCGTACGGACGAGGTGTTGTTGCCTACGATGACGGACGAACAGATCCGGGAGCTGCGCAGTCAGGAGAAGTTCGATTCGGCCTACACCTTGAGTGCGAGCATCGGTAAGAATTTCTACATTCAGCGTCGTTATACGCTCGGCTTCAGTTTGCAGGTGAATAACATCCTGAACAACCAAAATATCAAGACCGGCGGTTATGAGCAGATGCGTGTGCAGGGCATTAAGACCGGCAAGGAGATCACTTCCTACCAGAAGTTCGCTCCCAAGTATTTCTACCTGTTCGGCACGACTTACTACCTGAATGTCTATTTCCGTTTCTAACGGCTTAACGAATTAATATTGTGAAGAATATGAATAGAATAGCAACCATATTTCTGGCGGTGACAGCAAGTTTGTTCTTCGTCGGCTGTTATAACGATTTCGATACGCCGGCTCCTGCGAAGGTATGGACGGATGCGGACTTCAGCGACAGTAAAATCATTTCGATCAAGGAGCTGAAGGATATTTTCGAGGAGGCTTATCCCGGGACCAGCGGTATCGGCCAGTCGCTGACCATTACCGACGACCTGGTGATTCGGGGCAAAGTCATTTCCAGCGACCAGGCCGGTAACGTCTATAAGTCGATGTACCTGTACGATGAAAGCTGCCAGTCGGCCATTGAAATCAAAGTGACTTCGGGATATTACATTACCTATGCTCCCGGTCGCCTGGTTTATATCCGTTTGCAGGGTCTGGTGCTGGGAAATTACCGCACGATGCTCAGCGTGGGTGTCGCATCGACCAATTCCGATTATGCGAACGGTAACATGGAGGATCGCAATACCTTGGAAGAGCATGTCAAGCTCGGCGAATTGATCGGCTTGACGGCGGCCGATACTTTGGTGGTTACTCCCGCTTCCTATTCGACGCTGACGGATGAGTCGCTGGGGCGTTTGATCCGTTTCGAAGGGTTGGAAAGCAAGTTCGGCAAGGCCGGCTGGGGGTATAAAAATACATTCCCCAACTACTTCGCCAACAGTACCTCCTACGATGTGAATTCTCCGGGTTGGACCGATATCAACGATTGGGCTACCTGGGCGACGAAGCGGGTCGATGAGCTTACGCACGAGAGTACGTTCTATTATGGCTCTGCCTGGTTCACCTATGGCGACATCAACACCCTCGCAGGCAATTATGTCGTACGTTCGAGCGGTTATTGCCGTTTCCGTGACGAGAAAATACCTGCGGACGGTTCCGTGGTGAATCGCGAAACCGTGTTCCGTTTGATCGACGCGGCTTTCGGGCAGCGCCGCAAGACCCTGCACGCCGCATTGAAGAAAATCGTGCCGTCCGAAGCGTTCGAGAAGGCCGGCATCGACCCGACCCGTCGTGGCGAGACGCTCACCATCGACGTGGTCGTGACTTCGAAATAGCCGCAGTTTGCAGTTGAAATCGCCGGGCCTCATCTTTTTGATGAGGCCCGTTTTTTATTCTTTATGCGGTTGCGATTCCGCTCGTATTGTCCGCGAAGGAGCTGCCTCCGGTCTTATGAGGCGTAAATTTCAGGGAAGAGCAGTGCGCGGAAGTCGGAGCGCATGATCTTGTCCCGTTACTGTTTTTCCTG
>ENA-OPSK01002169-OPSK01002169.1-human-gut-metagenome-genome-assembly--contig:-NODE-2169-length-12330-cov-2.536375_pt1 | contig 12330 bp, 14 predicted proteins | sample MGYA00241807_ERZ501905 | MGnify/ENA primary metagenome ERZ501905 (study PRJEB25962, sample SAMEA2042111) | human gut metagenome | biome: human gut; feature: human-associated habitat; material: faeces...
ATAGCGTGGTGGATGCCGCAACGGCACAGGCCGCCGGTACGGATTTTGCCGGTGTATTGCATGGCATGACCACGCGTGAGGAATTGGAGGCTTATCCCCACGTGGCTATCGTGGACGACCTTCGGGGTATCCTACCCGTCTCGGTCTGATGTTTTTGCACAGTATAAAGTTCCTTCACCTTAACTGTTTGTGTTTCAGGATTTATGAATATGTACACATCGTGTGCCGTGACCCTCCGGTGAAGGCTCTTGTCGAAGAGGTTTCACCGCAACAGATTGGTTTACAGTATGTATGAAGGATGCGAACCCTTTTTCCGTTTAAATACTTGTACGTAGGGTAGGGGAGTTTGTATGTTGTCGTTGTCCGCTTAAAAGGCTTCCGTCAACGGGAAAATCGTTTGCCACAGAATGGAAAATCATTCTCAGGAGAACGAAAAATCGCTTGCAGGAGATTGAAAAATCGTTTGGCGCAGAACTGGTGCTCGTAAATATGAACAGCGGCCGGAATCCTAAGAGATTACGGCCGCCGTTCATATAAGTTATGGCTTTTTAGCCCTTGATGCGTCTTTTGTAGTCCACCATTTTAATGGCCGTTACGGCACATTCGTCACCTTTGTTACCCAAAATGCCTCCTGCGCGGTCTTGCGCCTGTTGCAAATTGTTGCAAGTGAGCAGACCGTAGATGACAGGCACGTCGCCAGTCGTGTTCAGTTCAGCTAATCCTTGGGTTGCTCCCTCACAGATGTAATCGAAGTGAGGGGTGTCGCCGCGAATCACGCAACCGATGGCTATCACGGCATCCACCTTACCGCTTTTTGCCATTTGAGCGGCACCGAATACCAATTCAAAACTGCCCGGCACGGTCATGACCAGAATATCTTCTTCGCTGACTCCATGTTTGAGCAAGGTGGTTTGCGCACCTTCCAACAACGGACCGGTGATGTGGTGATTCCATTCGCTGACCACAATGCCGAAGCGCATGCCTTTGGCGGAGGGGACGGACTTGGGGTCGTATTCTGACAAGTTATGTAAATTCGTTGCCATTTTCGCTTTGTGCTTATAGGACTTTATTCGCTTACGCGTTCGATATATTTGTCGATTTCGGCATACTGCATAGAGTTCACATACTTGGTTTTGATCTCTTTGTAGCATTCCAAAGCCTTGTCTTTCTTTCCTTGCGATTCGAAAATCTCACCGGCCTGAATCAGATAGAGCGGGCTGAGGCTGTTATTGTCTGCCTTTTTGGCTGCTTCCAATAAAGTGGAAGTCGCTTTATCTAATTGGTCCAATTCTGCATAGCAGTTGCCCAATGCACCGATGGCAGCAGGAGACACCATGACGTCGCCGCAATTCTTGAAATCTTCCAGACGGGTAACAGCTTCCTGATATTTACCCAATTTGGCATAACTTAATCCGGCATAGAGCTGTGCCAGATTGCCGGCTTTCGTGCTTCCGTAGTCGTTTGCGATTTTCAAGAAACCGGGAAAGCCTTGTCCGTCACCGTTCAACGCCTTTTCGTAGTTGTCCGAAGCAAAATATTGCTGTCCTTTGAACATCAGTTCATTGGCTTTGGCCTCGCGCGGTTCGCTTACGAAACTCCGATAGAGGAAGTATCCGCCTACCAATACGACGATGGCGATGAAAACGTACATAATAGGCTTCTTGTATTTGTCGATGAAAGCCTCGGAAGAAATCAAAGTCTGTTCCACGTTGAGTGAATCATGCTGTGTCTTTTTGTTCGTCATTTTATTTGATGGTTTTATTATTATTTCCTGTTTTTCGTCCCGTAGTGCATGGTACGGGAATAAAGCGGAGCAAAAGTAGCGAATTTCTCCCGTTTGATGAAATTTATAGGCTATTATTTTTAGGATTCGGGGGATAAACCTTAATTTTGCAGGGTGATTTAACGGGAAAACCTACGGATGATACTGAAAAAAATTTCTGTCTTGAATTATAAGAACATAGCGCAGGCCGAGTTGGCCTTCTCTCCGAAGATGAATTGTTTCATCGGGCATAACGGTGAAGGAAAAACCAATTTGCTGGACGCTGTGTATTTTCTTTCCTTTTGTAAGAGTGCGACCAATTCCGTAGATTCCCAGAATATCCGGCACGGTGAAGACTTCTTCATGTTGCAGGGGGAGTACGAACATGAGTCGGGAGAGCCGGAAGAGGTATATTGCGGATTGAAACGTAAACAGAAAAAACGTTTTAAGCGTAATAAGAAAGAGTATAAAAGATTGTCGGAGCATATCGGGTTGGTGCCGGTAGTGCTTGTTTCTCCGGCCGATGCCGATTTGATTTCGGGGGGAAGTGAGGAGCGCCGCCGCTTTATGGACATGGTGATCGTGCAATATGACCATGAATATCTCGACGCGTTAGTGCGTTACAACAAGGCTTTGCAACAGAGGAACGTATTGTTGAAACAGGAGGAAGAACCCGACGAAGCCTTGATGGGGCTATGGGAAGAAATGATGGCTCAGGAGGGGGAGAAGATATACGAGAAGCGAAAGGCTTACGTGGAGGAATTCATTCCGGTGTTTCAGGATTTCTATGCGCGGATTTCCCGTGGAAAAGAGCGTGTGGGACTGCGTTATATTTCGCATGGCCAGCGTGGGGAACTGCTGGATGTCATTCGTCGCGACCGTGCCAAGGACCGGATTATGGGGTATTCCCTGCATGGTGTCCATAAGGATGATTTGGAGATGACCTTGGGAGAGTTCCCGATAAAACGGGAGGGTTCTCAGGGGCAGAACAAAACCTATTTGATTGCTTTGAAGTTGGCGCAGTTTGATTTTTTGCGCCGTACGGGAAGCCGTACCACTCCTTTATTGTTGCTGGACGATATTTTCGACAAGTTGGATGCCGACCGCGTGGAGCAGATTGTCAAATTGGTTTCCGGCGAACAGTTCGGGCAAATCTTCGTGACGGATACCAATCGTGACCATCTGGACCGTATTTTGGAGAAGACGGACGAAGACTACAAGCTCTTTTATGTGGAAAACGGAGAAATCAAAGCATGAGACGGAACAAGGCGGAATGCATAGGCGACATCATCCGGCAATATCTCCGGCAGGAAGGGTTGGAGACACCGTTGAATGAGACCCGGATGGCAGCGGCTTGGTCCGAAGTGATGGGGCAGGCTATTGCCCGGTACACCGGGGATGTTTTCGTGAAAAATCAGGTGTTATACGTTCATTTAAAGTCGCCTGCTCTCAAAGCCAATCTGATGATGGGACGGGAAGCATTGGTGCGCAAACTGAATGAATACGTGGGAGCGCAAGTCATTCAGAGTATTGTGTTCCGTTGACAAAGACTCAAAGAATCTCGTCCATAGGGATGTCGTGAGGCTCTGTAGGAACATGCTCTACCCGCTGGAAATCGAAGCAAACTCCTATTTTATATATATTGTAATGTTGCAACCGCGTCAGTAAGCGGTCGTAAAAACCTTGTCCGCGTCCCAAGCGATTCCCTTCTGCATCGAAGGCCACTCCCGGGATGACGGCTAAATCAATGGAAGTGTAATCGGTGAAAACCTCTCCCGTAGATTCCTGAATGCCGAAAGCCCCCGTTTCGAGGTGGTCCTCAGCAGCATAACGGTGCAATTCTATATCTTTTCCTTTTACGGTTGGGAGTAATATACACTTGCGCAAACTCCAGTAGCGTACGAAATCTTGCGTATCCACTTCATCCGGCAATGAGTGGTATAGCAATATGGTACGTGCCGCGATAAAGCGCGGATGAACCGCCAAACGTCTCAAAATAGGACCTGAAAGATCGAGTATGGCAGCCCGTGAGGTCTCTTTCTTATTCTGGGCGATAAGCGTCCTTAGTTCTTTTTTATCCATAAGCATAGTCAAAACTCGGGAAAGCTATGGTATCGCAGGATGCCATAGCTTTCCCGATAAATTTTTATTTTTTATTTTCTGAGGGTGCCTTTTGAGGAGCTTCCGGGAAAGCTTTTCCTTCCTCCAGAACCTTAATTGCACGTTCTACTACAGCGTCATCGCTGTTGATGAATTCGTAGAATTGTTCTGTTTCCTTTACGTTATTGATGATAGAGGCGTAGAGGCTTTTTCTGAAAAGTTTACGTGACTTGTAGAGCATCAGGTTGCGCCGGCGTAATCCTCTGTGTTGGGCGAAGTCGGCAAATTTGCCGACTATATTTTGCCGGTCCAGATAACGGACGAGCTCTTCGTTCGTTTCCAGTTCGTTCAATTTCTGGCGATGGCTGTCGGCGAAGTTGAACGCATACTGGTATATCAATCCGCTTATTAATGCTTCTTTGTAGTATGAAGTCACGTCGGAAGTGTCTTCGGGTACGAAGATGTCCGGCATGATGCCTCCGCTACCGTATACCGTGCGTCCCAAGCGTGTCTTGAATTGAGGGCCGCTCTGCTTGATGCTGTCCTGCGAGAAGAACTCTCCACGTTCGTAACGTTCTATCAGGTCGTTTTCATATTCCTCTCCGTGTCCTTTTTCGTAAGGCTTTTGGATGCACCGTCCCGAAGGTGTGTAATACCGCGCGATAGTCAGGCGAATCATGCTGCCGTCACGGAATTCTATGGGTTGCTGTACCAATCCTTTTCCGTACGTACGGCGGCCTATGATCGTCCCCCTGTCATTGTCTTGTATGGCACCGGCGAAGATTTCGCTGGCCGATGCCGACCCCTCGTTGACCAATACCGTCAGGGGCAGATTGGGGAAGGCTCCGCGCCCGTCGCTTTTGTATTCTTCACGAGGAAATTTGCGTCCCTCCGTGTAGAGAATCAAACGGTTCTTGGGTAAGAAGATGTTGGCCATTTGTATGGCGGTCTGCATGATTCCCCCTGTGTTATCACGCAGGTCTATGACCAGGTTTTTAAAGCCTTTTTGATTCAGTTCGGCCAAAGCGACCAATAACTCGGGGTAGGTCGTTTCGCTGAAACTTTTGATTTTGACATATCCGGTTTCGGGGGTAAGCATGTAAGTAGCTTCTATGCTGTGTACCGGAATGTCACCTCGTGTGATGGTGTAGTAGAGGGGCTTCTTCTCTCCCATGCGCTGGATGCCTAATTTTACTTTGGTTCCTTTTTTGCCCTTCATGAGTTTCATGCAGTCTTCGGCCGTGATTTCCTTGGCCGTGATGTCTTTTCCGTCCACATTGACAATACGGTCTCCTGCCAGCAATCCCACTTTTTCAGAAGGCCCGCCTTTAATGACGCTGATGATACGTGCCGTATCGTTTTGTTTGGTGAATGATACCCCGATACCGGAGAAACTTCCTTTCAGGCTTTCCACCGAGGCTTCCGCATCTTTGGCTCGGATGTAGCCCGAGTGCGGATCCAGTTCCGCCAATATGCGGGGCATGGCTTGCTCCACGAGTTCGGTCATATTGACCGTGTCTACATATTGGTCGTCGATGATACGCAACAAGTCGTTCACCTTGTTACTGTTCGTATTGATGATGTTCAGCCGGTTTCCCGAGAAATGGTTGGCATAGAACGTTCCTATCAATATTCCTGCCACAAGGCATAATGCCAATAGGATAGGCGTAAATCGCGATGAACTATTCTGATTCATAAATACATGTTTTTTTAAAGTTCTTCTGTCGGAGTGTCCAATGGTAGGTAATGTACTTCTATACCGGCTCTTTGGAGCAGGTCGATACCGTCTGTCAGCCGGTATTGTCGGGCATAAAAAACCTTCTTGATGCCGGACTGTATGATAAGCTTGGAGCATTCGATACAAGGAGCGTCTGTGACGTACAAGGTGGCTCCTTCGCTGTTGTTTCCAGACCGTGCGATCTTGGTGATGGCGTTGGCTTCGGCATGCAGTACGTAGGGTTTGGTCAGATGGTTTTCGTCTTCGCACACGTTTTCGAATCCTGCCGGTGTACCGTTGTAGCCATCGGAAATAATCATTTTGTCTTTCACGATGAGGGCTCCTACTTTGCGTCGTTCACAGTAACTGTTTTCTGCCCATATCCGGGCCATACGCAAATAGCGCAGGTCCAGTTCATGCTTTTTTTCTTCCGGAGTTTTCATGTTTCTCTCAAGCTTTGTTTATGGGTTTGATACCGTTTCGTTGTAGCAGGGCGTCTATGGTGGGGGCTTGTCCGCGGAACCGTTTATATAATGTCATAGGAGGTTCCGTGCCTCCCTTCGACAGGATATTGTCGCGGAAACTTTGTGCCACCTCCCGGTCGAATATACCTTTTTCCTTGAACAGGGAGAAGGCGTCTGCATCCAGGACTTCCGCCCATTTGTAACTGTAATATCCGGCTGCATAGCCTCCGGACATGATATGTCCGACCTGTACGCTCATACAGGTCTCTTCCGGTTGCGGCAACAACTGTGCCGCTTCCCACGCGCGTTTTTCAAACGAAAGCACGTCTTCCTCGAAAGGTTTGTCCTGTGTATAATAAGCCATGTCCAACAGACCGAAACTGACCTGGCGGATACAAGCATAAGCCGCGTTGAAATTGCGACTCTTGATAATCCGGTCGATAAGCTCTTCCGGAAGCGGTTCACCCGTCTGGTAGTGTTGGGCAAAGGTATTTAAAAAATCGCGTTCTACGGCAAAATTTTCCATAATTTGTGACGGAAGTTCCACAAAATCCCAATAGACACTCGTACCGCTGAGACTTTCGAAGCGCGTATTGGCGAATATGCCGTGTAAGGCATGTCCGAATTCGTGTAGGAATGTTTCTACCTCTCCTAAAGTGAGTAAGGCCGGTTTGCTCTCTGTCGGCTTGGTCAGATTCATGGTGACGGACACATGAGGACGATGATTGACGCCTTCCTCGTCTATCCACTGGTCTTTGTAGGAAGTCATCCAGGCACCGCTTTGTTTGCCTTTCCGGGGATGGAAATCCGTGTACAATACGGCTAAGAAAGTTCCGTCTTTGTCAAACACTTCGTATGCCGTCACGTCCGGATGGTATACCGGAATGTCGGTATTCTCCTTGAAGGTGATACCGTACAGGCGGGAAGCCAGTCCGAAGACGCCTTGTTTGACGCGTGACAGTTCGAAATACGGGCGTAGCATTTCGGCATCCAGATTGTACTTCTCCAGTTGTAATTTATGGGCATAATAACCGAAATCCCAAGGTTGCAGGACGAAATCCTCTCCTTCTTTTTCACGGGCCTTTCTCTCCACTTCTTTCACTTCTTCCCGTGCCGTGGGCAGGTAAGCTTCCAATAAGTCGTTCAACAGTTGGTAAACATTCCGGCTGTTTTCCGCCATACGTTTTTTCAATACGAAGTCGGCGTAGGTGGGATAGCCCAACAGTTGTGCCCGTTCGCGTCGCAGGTTGACGATACGCTTGACGATTTCAAGGTTGTTGTATTCGTTGTCGTGCGTGCAGATGGTATTCCGTGCCATATACATTTTCCGGCGGAGTTCCCGATTGTCGGCGTAGGTCATGAACGGATTGTAGCTCGGGGCGTGCAGGGTGAAGACCCATCCCTCCAAATCCTTTTCCTTGGCAGCCAATGCGGCAGCTTCGACAGCGGATTCCGGAAGGCCGGCCAAATCCTTTTCGTCTGTCAGGTGGAGTTGGAATTTATTGGTTTCTTTCAGATTATTCTGTGAGAATTGCAAGGTCAACTGGCTCAGTTCCTTGCTGAGTGCGCGGAACTTTTCTTTATCCTCGGCCGGAAGGTTAGCCCCGTTGCGTATGAAGCCGTCGTAACTCTTGTCTAAAAGCATTTGTTCTTCAGGCGTCAATTCACGGTGGTTTTCGTACACGGCCTTTATCCGGGCGAACAGTTTCTCGTTCAGCAGGATGTTGTTGGCATGTTCCGTCAATATCGGTGACATTTTCTGTGCCAACTCGTCCATCTCGTCGTTGGTTTCTGCACTCAGCAGGTTGAAGAACACATTGCTCACCCGGCTCAGCAGGTTGTCGGGGACGCTGAATGATATGGTGTTGTCGAACGTGGGCGGTTCCGGATTTTGGATGATGGTGTCCGTCAGTTCGTCATCTTGCCGTATGCCTTCCATGAAAGCCGGTTCGTAATCTTCGAGGTGTATCCGGTCGAAAGGTGCCGTGTCGTGAGGCGTTCCGTAAGAAGAGCTGAAAAACGGATTTTTTCTTTCTTCGGTTTGGTTTTCTTGTATGATGTCCATGTCGATATTTGTATTTTTTAGAAGGCCTGAATCAATTTCTCCAAGGCCGGTATGATAATTTTCCTTCTTTTTAATAAGACTAAGTTTTCTTTTTGCAAACGGTTCAGGGCGCGTGACACGTTCATGCGTGGTTCATTGATTTGTAATCCGAGGTCTTCCATGCTGATTTCCAAAATCTTTTCTCCGGCGGGGTATACGCTGCGGGAGTGAATGAAATTGACGATACGTTTCTCCGTATTCCCTGAAAGGTTATGCCATAGCCATCTTCCCTGACGGTAGATATAGGTAGACAAGAGGTTGATCATGTTAAGCCGGAATACCTCGAAACGGCTGAACAACAAGGTTACCCCGTCTTTGGGAATGATCAGGGCGCGTATGTCTGTCTGTGCCGTATAAGTATGCGTGTAGCGTGGAGTAATGCCGTACAGAGCTTCCGGTTGTAGAGCTACCGGCGACTGTAGCCGTTCGTAGAATGCGAAACGGTTGTTGTCCGACCGGGTACGCATTCCGATGGTACCGCGGAAGGCCAGTATCAACTGTCGGCAGGGGTGGTCCTGTTCTGCCAGGTTCTCTCCTTCGGCATATTGGACGATCCGGTGAGGGACAGACGTGGAAAATTGTGTCAATTCACTTTTTCCGATGCCTTGAAACAAGGGGAGGGCGGTCAAAGTGTCCAATGTAAAGTTTTCCATATCTGTCTGTTTTATCGGTCCATCATCGTTTGGAGGGCCGGGGTTGTGTACACTTGGTTCTTCCCTTTCTCGTCCGCATAGATAAGGTAAGCTTGTATGTCGGGAGTGGACTGCAATATCTTTTTAGCCTGTTCCAATCCCAAAACCATGAATGCCGTAGCGTATGCGTCGGCGGTAGCGCAGTCTTTGGCCAGTACGGTGGACGACAGAATGGAATGCTGTACAGGATAACCTGTGTGCGGGTCTATGGTATGTGCATACTTTTTTCCATCTTTGTAGTAGAAGTTACGGTAATTTCCGGAAGTGGCAATACCGAGGTCCGTGACGTTCAATATGGTTTGGATTTCATTGTTGACATTCAATGAGTCGTCTATGGGCTTGTTGATGCCCACTTTCCATTTTTGTTCTTTTGGACTGAGACCTTTCACCACGATTTCCCCTCCGATTTCAATCATGTAGTTCCGGATGCCTTTACGGTCGAACAGGCGGGCTACCGCATCGCTGCCGTATCCTTTGGCAATGGCGCTGCAATCCAATATTACCCGAGGATCCTGTTTCACAATCTTTCCGTTTTCCAAAGCCACCTTTTCAAATCCGACGAACGAAAGAATGCTGTCGATTTGTGCAGGAGTAAGGTCCTGCCCGTTTTTGAAGCCGAACCCCCAGGCATTGACCAACGGTGCGACGGTTATGTCGAATGCGCCGTAGGTATGTTCGCTGATGGTTTTGGCCAGTTGGAATACGTGGACGAACATGCTGTCCGGGGTAACTTCCTCATTCCGGTTGATTCGGCTAATGACCGATTCTTTATTGAAGGGAGAGAGAGAGACATCCACTTTTCGTAATTCGGCTTCGATTTCCTTTTGCAGGCTCGAATCGCATTGGTAGGTTACGTGGTAAAACGTGCCGAAAATGGCTCCTTCTTCCCGTTGGAAAGGAATGTTGGAGTGTGGGCTGCGTATGGCATATATCGTGCCGATAACCAGCAGGATGAGAAAAGGCAGTTGCCAGCGTAGTTTTTTTCTTTTATCGTTCATGAGCATAAACCTAAATGTTCTATAATGATTTTAATACCGATACCTATCAGGATAAGACCTCCGACGGGGGCTATGGAGCATGGGATCTTGCGTCCGATGAATATGCCTGTTCCCAATCCGGCTATGGTAAGGGCAGACGAGATGGCGGCAATGAGGACGGCCGGAATAGCGATGGTGTCCCAACTGCTGCCTATTTGCATAAAAGCCATGGAAACCCCTACGGCCATGGCATCTATGCTTGTGGCTACGGCCAGTGTCAGGATGACTTTATAACTTAGCGGGTCGAATTTGGTTTCTTCTTTTTTTCCGAAGCCTTCCCGAATCATCTGGATGCCGATGGCAGAAAGCAATCCAATGGTCTATGGGAGCCAGAATACGGCTGAAGAGCGTGCTGACATACCAGCCGGCCAAGACCATTGCTCCCTGAAAGAGGCCGAACGAAAGAATCATGGTCAGCATGGGGCGCAAGACGATGTGCTTGACGATTGCGCCCGAGGTGATGCTTACGGCAAAGCAATCCATGGCGAGTGCCAGTCCTAACAATATAGCTTCTGTGATGTACATGTTTGCATGTTTTTGCCTGGGTTTAAATGTCGAATATGATGTTGAAAGTACCGCCGATACATGAATTGCCGTATTTACCGAAACCGGGCACATACCACGGAGAACCTTGTGGAGCCTCGCTGTGGCTCATACGGATTTTATAGCGTACGTTCCATCCTAAGTGGAAAATTTTCCATATTCGTGTTTCTATGCCGAAGACGATTTCTCCCCAATGGGAATTGGCCGAAAGCCCGTTGAATACGAACGGGACTTCGTTTCCCCACACCGGATCGGCGAATCCCGGAGAACTTATATCGTATTTGAAAGACGTGAAAGCATAACGTATGCCTAAATACAACCGATTGCCCGTGTACCACTTTTTAGTAAAGTTGTAGTCCATACCGATGCGGAAATAAGGTGCCTTGGTTTTGTAGGTATTGCCAGTTTCCTCACCCTCACAGTTGCTTTCCCCATATCCCAATTCAAAAACCGGAAAATATTTCTCCTTGAAATTCAAGTCCAAGGATGTCTCTGTAGAAAGCAATCGAGCGATCCAAGTCAGAAACCGTTAATCCAACGTGATAAATTCTTCCAACCATATATATTCCTCCTACAATTTCTTTATTTCGTAAAACTTGAAGTTATAGTGCTATCTTTTTCCATTTTCTAATCTTGGTTCTAAAGGTTCCGAACGGAGCAACTGTATTAACATGTATGAATTTGTATACTTCCCAGACAGCTGTTTTAGTTGCTTCGTCAGCCCATTTTCTCATATGTGGTTTAAATAATTCTTCCTCACTCAGAGAATCAATCATTGCATAAATAGAGTTGATATTCTCATTCAATCTGTCTTTCAATTCTTGCAGTGACAGCTGAGCATATGTATCTGTGAACCATTGATATAATTCGCCAAGCTGATTCCACTTAAAATTATCCGAAGGAGTTTTAACAGGAATACCCTTTCTTTCGTCTGATTCCCATTTAAGAACAAGAGTTGTCCAGCCAACCTGGTAAGCAAGATTTTCTGCTGGAGTTCTGTCAACTCCCTCAACTCTCTTATCTTTTAATGATTCCGGAATAATATCAAATTCAGAAATGTATTTTGCAAAACTTTTATTTATCTCGTTCTTAAGTTCATCTTTATTCTCGTATGTTCTCAATATAATTCTCCTTAATTCTCTACCTTTTATTTCAACAGTGAATATAATATTTTTCAGTTTCAAAAATCGGAATTTATGAACTCAAGTTCGTTACCAGTGACGAATATCTTTTTGTCTTATTTTTAATATCTTCCTCAGTAACACCATAATAACTATATAAATCTCTGGATATTTTCTTAAATTTTTTCATTACCGCCTTATTTCCTGAATAAGACATTCCAAATATATTCCAAGTGTAATCTATCTCCATTTCAAGAAAATCATCATCGATTCTTATTTTATATAAATGAAAATCCATAGGAATTATACTATCGGGCATTTCAGCAATCATTTCACTTCGAGTCTTTATTTTACCCAAATACTCTTTGGCGGATGCTTCATTAGAAAAATCCGGTACCGGAATATCCTTCATTTCACCCAAAAGTTCTGGTTCATACTGCAAAATCAAACTCTCTTTTAGACATTTTATTTGTTCAATATATTCTCTATCAGTGGGAGCAGTTTCTGTCAATTCGTATTTATCTTTTGCATACTGCACTGTTTCAGAAAGAGAATGCGAATTTGCAACTATTGTCTTCTCTACTTTTTTTCTCTTATATCTATATATGCTATTTTTGATTCTAATCTTTAATGGTTGCTTTTTTGAATGTCCTGCTATAAAAATGCTTGTAGGACCATCTGCACCACCTATGATTGAAATCGCATTTTTACTTTTTTGCTCCATTCGCCTTTTCATTCACCTTTTCCTCACAAATTCCGATTTGTTGCTCAAATCATATCACATTCTCAA
>ENA-OPSK01002178-OPSK01002178.1-human-gut-metagenome-genome-assembly--contig:-NODE-2178-length-12308-cov-4.025790_pt1 | contig 12308 bp, 5 predicted proteins | sample MGYA00241807_ERZ501905 | MGnify/ENA primary metagenome ERZ501905 (study PRJEB25962, sample SAMEA2042111) | human gut metagenome | biome: human gut; feature: human-associated habitat; material: faeces...
CACATTTCCAGTAACCGTTACTAAAGAATCCTTTGATGCCGGATCATCGACCTTTCCTCTGAATGTTAAGCCATTCAGAATAGCTTGCCCTGTCTGCACATCGCGAATGGAGTCTGCCACAGCTTCGTTTGCATTATATGTCGTAAAATAAGGACTGATATGAGCATAAGCTTTATCCCAAGCCGCGTTATCCGGCAAAATCATAGTATAGAGCGAGTCTTCATCATCGATATGCCCAATACCATAATAATAAGAATAAAGCATCGGGTTATAATCCACGAACACCGAGTCCGTTCCTACACTAGCTGACGCATCATACCTTTTCTCCACGAAGCGATTGATGAACTCATACACTTTGGAATACTCAGGATAGACAGACAAATATTCATAGAAATTATAACGGTAAGGAATAGTGTCCCTCAACTTATGCAAAACACCATTAATCGCCCGTTCATTACCATCCTCCAAAGATGTTCCATTGAACGACTCTGCATCATCATATGCCATACGCTTACCATTAAGCATATAAATATACTTTCCAGGCTGCGTAGAAGTAGGGTTAGTGTAACGAGCAATATGGTTTTTCACCAAACGTTCCAAGGCAGCTCGGTCTGTCATATCCACATTTGTTAGAGCCTCATTTACTGGTGCCCATACCGTGTAGGTTTGATCGGATACAAGCAAACTATCAGTCCCCGTTATCTCCACTATTTGCGTGAAAGTACTTAACGATGCATCATTACGGAGCAAATCCATCAGGCTGACCTGAGGCACACTACCATTCCGGTCATAGTGCGCATCCCACTCGTCATTACAGGAAACGAACAACGCCATCCCCGATAACAAACAGATGATTCCTTTATTTATTTGTTTCATTTGTTCTTACTTAAATAGTCCAACATTAGTAACGATCTTCATCCCGAATCATATCCACTGGAATTAACTCGAAATAATCGATCGAGAATTCACGACCTGAGAAATCTACATTACGAGCACGCAATTTATGCTCCCCATAATCAGTAAAGCGATATTGTCCCACAATATAACGCAAAGATTTATAAAAATCTCGCAACAATATATTTCCATTAAGAAGGAAACAAGAAGCCGGACCTTTCATATATCCCAAATTACGCATCATTTTGTCAACTTCGATACCACCATCAGCAGTCTCAGCATCGGCAACCCAGCCTGCACGCGGATCTCCCTCTACATCACCAATCTTCAAATCAACTGGTGTTCCAGCCAAATTTCCATCTACAAAAATCTGTCCCATTCCACGCCAACCTTCTGCATTATAGCCAATACGAAGTTCCCAGTTACCCGGAGGGACAGGCAAAAGACGCAACGTAAAATCATATCCCTTCTTCATATTGATCTCATCAACTTGATAAGAGGCCCATCCACGACTTCCCCATAACAAACAATCGCTAGCTTCATTATATGTAAAATACTCTCCACAATAATCAGGAGTCATCGTATACCCATTTGCATCCGGAATATCTACATTATTCCAACGAATATTATTATTGGTCAGTTGAGGGGGAATGGAATAAGCATCAAAACGGAGACGCTTATGCAACACATCATTATTCATCACCTCTTCGTCATACACCAACACGTCTGTAATGGTATGGATAAAGCCGTTCACAGCATCAATGTTACTGTTTTTCTCATCAATACCTACATAATGCCCGTTTTTCTGCAAATTAATCTTATTGCCTATCTTGATTTCCATAATCCGATAAGTGTACATCGTCTCATAATATTCCGCCCAATAACCTTCCGAGCCTTGCGCGATACATTCGGCCGGAGTGTCGAATACCATATTATTAGTAGCCATTTGGCGGTTCAATAAATGATAGGCAACAAAACGATTCAACGGATTATTCTTACTTTCGTAATTTCCCAAATCCTCTGAACCATAATAGGTCCGTGCATAATTCTCCAAACTACTCAGAATTTCGTCCTTTGTACTTCCATCAATACCATTTTCATTTAATAACTCATCCGGCTCGCAAAACATCGTATATCCATACCGGAGACTCGTAGGCACTTTCATCGTATAGCCTGATAATTGTACAACATCCGCCCCGAACGTATTCACATAGCTTTCGTCATAAAGCTTTTCCATTTCCTTATACCATCCAGAAGCCTCGTAAGCCATTGCCCAAATCGTAAACTTATCATTATTCTGGAGCACCTCCAATAGAGATAATTCTGACGGTTCAATAACCTTATCCACCACATGAATCACTCCATTATGCACTTCCTGATCCAATGTGGTAACTTTAGATTTATCATTCACCCAAATTATACGCCTCCCTTTATCATCATTTGTGAAAGAAAGAACAAGATAACGTTCCGCTAAAGTCATACTCGTAAGCGACCCAGCAATAAAATCCTGAGAAGTATACTCGGCATTACCACGAATCACGCAATTGTAGACAACCCGTTGAGCCTCTTCGGCTGTCAATTCATCCAACGTCTTGCCTTTCTCCTCCAAATAAGCGGCAATGGCATCATTATTGGGCACAAAACAAGTATAATGGCCATAAACCTCCAATAAGGCATCTGCCCCACACTTGGTTATCAATTGGTAAAAGTCCGACAATTCGGGGTTGTTCTGGCAAAACGAAGCCACCGTCTCTCCCGTAAACGTGTACATGGCATCAGCATCAATATCATCGCTATTGCAAGACATCTGCATGCCAGAGAGGCACAAGACCGCTACCGACCACAGCCCCCACTTGAATAATCTATGTATTTTGTTCATAATCGTCAATTTTTAGAAATATCATCCGAAGTCTCATAAAATGGATTCTGTTCCAACATCTGATTCAAACGTAACTCATCTTGATGAATAGGCATATAAATGGCATTGATATCATTAATTTTGCTCATTACTGTACTTTGACTTAAGTTCATCCCTGATGTGTATTTCCGCAAAATATAATTATTAACCACATTATTTGTCGTTTGTTCGCGGCGCATCCGACGCACAAGATCAAAATAACGTTTACCCTCAAACAGAAATTCTCGCTGACGTTCATCCAATACCAAATCCCGTATAGTAGCTTGAGGAGTAGAGGCCGTATATTGACTCTTCAAACTTCCAGCATCCAAATTTGGATGTGCTCGGTCATAAGTATAAGACACCATATCCACTGCTCTTACGACATCACCCTGTTCAGCTAAAGCTTCGGCTTTCATCAAATAGGCATCGGCCAAACGATATATAATCCAATTACCCTCTCCATTGATATAGGAGCTGAAATCAGAAAATCTGATGTCTTCATAATCCGTGCTATAAGTAGCATATACATATTTCTCAATATAATAAGTTCCGGAATTCTCCGCATAAGCACCTATACGGCGCATATCCACCCCATTCCACCATTCTGTACCATTAGCCGTTTCCAGACTAAAAGCAGACAGCAAACAAGAATGGTTATTATCCCCATAAAATGTACGCACAGCAGAATTCTGCGTATTATTGTCATACTGAAGTTCCCAAATACTTTCATCTGAGTTTCCCACAAAAAACACAGAGTTAAAATAAGAGGCCGCCGGCAATAGCGACAAAGGATTGGTCGTTGTAGTCAGAATCTTATCACAATAGTCCACACATTGTTGATAATCTCCCTTCCATAAACTCATATCGGCAATCAAAGCCCAAATGGCCTTCTGCGTTACTCGTCCACGAGTATAAGTTGTGTTTTCACCATATTCTGTCACGGCCACATTTTCCACTGTCTTTAGATCGCGAATCAAAGTATCCAGAACATTCTCAAACGGAGTCTGTCCCACTTGAAAGCTCTGTGTATCATCTACATAAGGGGTTTCTATATAAGGAATATCCCTAAATGTACGAGCCAAAGTAAAATAACAGAAAGCACGGATAGCCTTGGCTTCCGCCAAATAATGGTTCAAGTCCTCCTCCGTAAAGTCTGCATCACGTTCCCTTACCATCGGTGCGTTTTGAATCACTGTATTACAATAATTAATGACCGTATAGAAATCGCTCCATTTGCAATAACTGTTAGACTCATTCAAATTCGCATTCAGAATATAACCGATTTCCGTATCTGTCGTTGTTCCATCAATCACATTGTCTGAACGCAATTCACCCCATACAATCAAACGACGCATAAAGCCGTCTTCTAGCATAGCCCTGTAACAAGCACCTACAGCACTTTTCACATCTTGCTCATCTTTCCAAAAATCCTCAGCCACCATCTCAGACTGCGGCATAATGCCAAACCAGTCATCACAGGAAGCTGTGACACCTAAAAAAGGCAAACTTAGGAAGAAGGCACCTATTTTATATATATACTTTTTCATCTCACATTTATTTTAAAAGTTAAATACCTATGGTCAGGCCAAACGTAAAGTAACGCGAACGTGGCGTACGGTTTTTATCCTCACTCACTCCGATATTATTCGGTGAAATCTCAGGATCCGCCCCTGTATATTTAGTCACAGTAAACATGTTATTCAACGTCAAAGAGAGATTAAGAGTATTCAGATGCGCCTTCTTCAACAATTTAGGATCGAAAGAGTAATTCAATGTCAACTGTTTCAAACGCAAGAAAGAACCATCTTCTACAAAGCGATCACTCCCCAACCAATTATATCCACTCTGGAAAAGAGCACGCGGAATTTCCGTCACATCGCCATCCTTGCGCCAACGCCAGTTCGTGGACACTGATTGATTCTCCGTATTATACATACTCTCGGAATACATTCGTCCGTAATTAATAATCTTACCTCCCACGCGATAGTTGAAGAACACGTTCAATGAAAGACGCTTCCAACGGATGGTCGTCCCGAAACCACCATCAAACTTCGGATTGGAGTTACCCAAATACACGATGTCCAACTCGTCTATCGTACCATCATGGTTAATATCCTCATAGATTGCATCTCCTCCCCGGAAACGGTATTCATTCGTCGTTCCGTATGCGAAATACATCGGAATGGGGTCACCGGAACCATCTAACACCACGTTACCATTTGCATCACGCACCACTGGTGCCGTAGCATCCGGTTTGTCTGGTTGGTAAGTATCGTATTGGTACACTCCTTTATAACGGAAACCGTAAATGGAACCGAAAGAGTTATTCACCTGGAAACGGTTCAGGTAAGAGCCGTTAGAGTAATTAAAGTCTGCATTGTAATTATGCAACACATTTTCATCCAGATCGATGATGGTATTCACATAGTTCGAGAAGTTCAAGCTCAAATCTACGGACCAATCTCCACGCTTTATCATATTGTTCGTACTGAACTCTATTTCCCAACCATCATTATCCATCGTACCTCCATTAATATAGGATATGGAACCAAATCCTGTTGAAGACGGGATAGACTGGTCTTTAAATAACAAGTCGTCCGTACGACGATGGTACACGTTCGCCACCAAACGGTAACGCCAATCGAAAAGGCTCAAATCCACACCCAGATTGTATGACGTGGAACGTTCCCATTTCAAATCGGTCAATTGCAGAGACGAAGGTTTAATAGCCGGAATGTCGATGTAACTCGTCCCGAAACTACTGTAACGGGCATAATGCAAGTACTCGTAATCAGGACGGTTACCAGTTACACCATAACTTAAACGCAAAGCAAACTCATCCATCCAATCATCTGCAAAATCAAAGAACTTCTCTTCCGAGATAAGCCATTTCACTGATGCAGAAGGGAAGAAGCCCCAACGATTTCCCGGTCCAAAGCGCGTACTACCGTCCCAACGTGCCGTCACATCGAACACGTAACGATCAAGCAGAAAATAGTGGCCCTGCAAAAGAAAAGCCATATTACGCCCTTCGCTCCGCTCACTCTTGAAAGTGTTCAGGTGTCCCAAGTTCGTAACGTCCGTAGCAGATGGGGAAGCCAGTCCGTAACGTTCAAACTCCTGATTTCTGGAATTGGCCATGTCCATTTCCCACTTGCCATAGAGCATCAAGGAATGTGCATCAGGGAGCTTGGGTTGCCATGTCAAATCATGAGCAGTATAGATAGAAGAAGCTTCACTCTCTTTTCCGTATGCCTTATTCACACTTCCGTCGTTCCAATTCTTTGAAGTAGTTTCACGAGGCAAGAACTTGGTATCTTTCACATTCTCAGAATCGAACTTAATATAACCCGAATAACGAAGCTTGGCTTCTCCAGCCGGGTCTAAGAAATCATATTGTAAACGTAATGTCGGCATGATACGCATACTTGTCTGCTGATAGGAAGCCAGGTTACCGATAGCTACAGGATTACGCAAATTCTTCTGCGCATCATCCAATTGAGAATTCTGCGCGATATTGAAGTATACATCCGTATTTTTTCCATTGGCATCCTGTCGGAAAACCGATGCATTCGGCATACGCTTACGGGCGATGTTCAATAAATTATCCTCACCGTACGGATCGTCCGTATAATTCTTGTCATTATCCGTATAAGTGATAGCAAATTCCGCAGAAAACATCATCCGTGAACTTACGTTGTAGTCCAGATTCATACGATTGGAAAAACGGGTCATCTCCTGACCGATAATGGTACCCGTCTGATTATAATAACCGAATGAAGCACGGAATTTGGCCTTATCACCACCACCGCTCACAGAAAGATTGTGGTCGTGGGTAAAACCATGCTTGATCACCTCATCCACCCAGTCTGTATTATTATTAAAGTTCTCAAAATCCTGGGCCGTTCCGTATGCAGAAATAAACTGTGAACGGTCATAGCTGAACTCCGGGATATTACAATCTTGCTGAGCACGATTAAAATAAGCCTGCTTCATGAGCATCGTATAATCATCGCCATTGAGCAATTCCGTACCTTTAGGCTGAGTATAACCTGAAAAACGATAGGAATAGCTTACACGTGTAGGTCCTGTTGCACCCTTCTTTGTCCTGATGTCAATCACGCCATTGGCACCGCGGCTTCCCCAAATAGCAGCCGCCGCACCGTCTTTCAAAACCGTGATTTCCTCGATGTCATCCGGACTGATACATAACAAGGAAGCAAACTCTTCCTGGTCGGCTGAAGCGAAATCAAACGAATCGTCGATATTGCTTTCAAAAGGAATACCGTTCAGCAAGATAAGCGGCTGTGAATTGGAATTGATAGAAGTAATACCACGGATACGCATCACCGTGCCACTACCCAAGTCACCGGAATTGGCCACAATATCCAAACCTGCAATACGTCCCTGCAAGGCATCATCGATAGAAGGTACGGACACCCCTTCGATAGCCTTTGTATTAAACTTCTGCATCGCCCCAGAATATTCTCGTTCGGGAATAGCCAACGCACCACCCCCCGTCACTAACTTTGACGCCTTAACCTGTACCTCTTTCAGCACATTCTGTGTCTCTAATTTCACATCAAACTTCCGCTGCGCCCCTATGGGTAGAGTTTTACGTTTATAACCCACAAACGAGAAGTTCAAAGAATGCGACGGGTCTTTCACCTTCAATGAAAAGTTTCCGTTAAAATCCGTCAGGGCAGATGAATATATACGTCCGTTCTTGTCCTGCTCCACAACGGTGGCTCCGATGAAACCATCCGGTTCATCATCGGCATAAACCTTACCGGTGACAATCACGCCACCGCTTTGGGCATAGGCTACCCCGGCCAAAAGGCAGAAAGCCAACCACAACACCACTGATTTTATCTTATTTTCCATAACCTATCTGATTATTGTTTGATTAACGATAGTTCACTACATGGTCCACTAAATGGATAACGGCATGTGAAGAAGCCGTAATTTGCGTAGCCTGCATATAATCCGAATTATTCACGATATAGTCACGTGTAAACACATTATAGTCATCCTCATTCGTAGTAATCACATGGGCTTTTTCTCCCGTATTCTCAGAAGTAAAAGTCAAATTATCCCCACTTCCCGATACATTTAAGTACACGAAATGGTTATCTTTATCACGAGCCGCCGTAGCATATGAACCGGAATAAGAAATACCATTACCCATAGGTAAAATACCGTCCACAAAATGGTAACGCAAGAAATTCAGCAAATAAAGTGTCTTTTCCTTTTTCTTGTTCGCATCAGTCTCAGCCGCAATTCTGTCCCACGTCCACAAATTAGGATCTTCCGCAAAAGCTTTATCCAAAGCCTCCTTAGTCGGAACCAATATTGTATAACGGAAATTATTGAACGAGGTCACAATAGGACCGAGTCCCGACGAAGAAGTCGTTGCATCCAAATCAAAAATAGGTTCCACCTCTTCGTCTTCCTCAAAATAAGCCCATACACGTTCGTCACCTTGCAACAACTGATAGAAAGCCGCATAAGCCTCATGAGCTTCGACATCCCCCATTGTGTAATACACGGACTTATAAGAATCTTGCAAAATACGATTAATCAAGAAAGTACGACCATTCGACATCTCATACCTCCCAGTACTACCATCTCCCATCGTTATCACAGAAGCAGGCGATTGCCCTAATTCTGCATCACCAGTTCCACTTATTTTCATGCTTTCGGCAACACCATCAGCCTTCAATACGGCTCCCCCCTTAGTCAGGAAATAAGATTGTGTTCCTCCATCCACATAAGCAGAAAGCGGCTCCGTCTCGTCATCAGCTACAACGATATGCAAATCCAAAATGTCTTGCAAACGGTCGTTTACCTGGCTGCGTTCATCACCAGTCTCGTCATCCAATGTACGTAGAAACGCTCCTTTCGAACCGTCTTCATTAGCCAGATACACATCAGCCACAACTCTTCCCATGTACACTCGGAACGACCATATTTCGCGTTCTCCCCGGCCTTCGTTTTCATAAATAGCCCATGTAATAGGATCACGGTAATACTGCAACGCACTATCTGTCGGAACCAATAAATTATAGCGGTTGTCCAATGAACGGAGATAAAAATGATACTTCAAATTATAATCATTATCCACATCATTCTTAATAGCCGGAGACATGATACTAGTGGAATCTGAGATCAACACTGGTGCATATACGCACTTGTAATCTACTGGCGCAAAGACCTTATTAGTCACATAAATCAAACCATTGTTTGCCGGAATGGTCTTCACGATATCGTTCTCTGTAACCCCTAACTCATATCCCGCATTATCAGCTAAAATACGCCAATTGTGCGGCAACGCCCCGTTAAAAGAACGTTGTTGGTGATTTTGCAAGAAGGCAGAAATCACAGTCGTGTACACGCTATCCCACCGTGGGAACTTATCCGAAAGGAACTTGCCTTCTTCCGACTCCCAATATTCTTTCATGGCCTCATCCGTAGGCACAAACATCAAACCCATGTCTGTATTACCGCCAAAGGAATGTGATGCCGGATCATAAAGCAACGTACCATAACCATTAATATCTACTTTGCCTTCAGGATCGGAATTAAAATCGTTTTGATTGAAATACCGTTTGATGAATACGGCAGAATCCTCTGCCAAAGCTCCACCATACGTTGCAGATAAATTAGAATGAACCCCACCATCATAATAAGGAAAAGAAAACATATCCAACAACTCGGCAAATTGTGACACTTCCGGTGTAGAAGTGATGACTTCTGCCATATTAGGCAACGGGGTCACCACCCCATCAGCCAAATGCAAATAACCGTTCTTGCAGGTCACATCCTTATTTGTACCTTGTACGTGTATGCCATTTACATAAAAACCGCTTTTATCCCAAGGCATATTCCATCCCTTGGCAATCACATTCCAATCCGATTCAGTAAGCCCAATAGTAGAAAAGAATTGCGGAGTAAAAAAGACAGACATACGGTCTCCATTATCAGCCAAATAAGTCCCTCCTTTTTTCTCAAAACGTTTCCAAAAACCAGTCTTTGGCATGTTACCATAAGAAAGATAAGGCACGGTATCCAGATACGTTGCAGAAGAAACACGGCGCACAGCCGTACCCTCTCCCAATCCATCTGTACCGGATGTAATATTAGCCAACATATTGCTTAAATATGCCATATTAAGCATCGTAGTGTTGAACAAATAGCGTTTTTGTGAGGCCGGAAGACCATGCACAAATTCCGCTCCACTACCATTCATCCCATTGGCTCGGAAATAATTAGCAAACGCCTCGTCTGTGGCAGGGAACAAAGTCTTGCTGCCCGTACGACGCAATGTTTCTTCATAACCCAAATCCTTCACGAGTGCCAAATAATTCGTGTATTGGCCATTCTGTTCCAAATACTCATAGATATTATTACCCAGCCAAGTTGGAGCTTCATCGTCATAGATGTAGTCATCCTTACACGAACCGAGCAAGGACAAGCACACTGCAGCGCAAAGACAAACATTCAGGTCATTAATCTTATGTTTTCTCATATCTCATTATTATTAAACTGCGTATTTATTACTCATTCCTTTTATTCACATCCGTAACAAAAGCACTTAAACTTTCCATGATATCTCCGTTTTAACATTTCAAAACTCTACGATATACACCTATTCAATTTTATCGCAATACAAAAGTAAGCACAAAGAAGCCATACGAATGATAGGAATGCGTCAAAAAAAGAAATTCATGCTTCAAAGCGGCTCATAAAGCACGACGATACACGATTTTATCATTTTTACATGCACAAATAACACTGCACTTTCCTGCCACAGACGTAAAGTGTTTCTTTGACACTTTATAACAAAACCTACAATCGTTTTCGGCTATCTTAACATACTACAATCGTCATGTCGTTGAAGCCACCCTATAGTCCCAAGAAACGTCTATAGCTTTCCGGCTTCTGAATATAAGTGTCAAAATGCCAAATCTAACGTGCCGAGATTCGCGTATTTCCTGCAGTGCCCGGGAATAAACGGAAATAAGGCATTCTCGCGCATTGGCATTTTATCATTTTGAAAACCGCAGAGGCGTCTTGACGACATTCTGAAACGTTTCAGGAATATTTGTCCGCACACAAACAAAATAATGAAAGCATCCAAGTGATTCCATAAACATTTTGCATTACTTTTCTTACCGTTTTTTTTCGTCAATTAGATGAAAAAAGGGTGATAACCGAGGGGATATCCTTCATTTTCCAAAGGAAATCTTCGTATTCTGCAAAGAGAGTCGAAAAGTTATGCGGCAAATGATTTTTCAATCTAAGCCAAACGAAAAATCATTCGCAGCAGAAAAGTGGTCCGAAAAAAGGAAAAAAGACCGGAATCAGGAGGTTTTGACCCTTATTTTTTGCAATAAAGTCACTTTATCTGACCGTAATTCGAACTTCTCAAGACGAAAAAAACGGCTATCCGACTAACTTTTTGCAATAAAAATGCTGCGTCCCGCTACAAAAAGACAGGACGCAGCATTCATACGTTTCAGATGCCCCCACCGCAAGGAAGAGCGCACACCTGTTACACTATCGCAAATCCAACACTTTCCCTTTGGGCCGGGCCACCATTTCAAACTCCAGCGTGCCACCCTTCATGATGTCGGCATGTTTCAGCACATAACCATCCAGTTTATGTCCGTTCAACTTCACGGATTTCACATAGACCGCACCGGCTCCGCCCTTACGCTTCACAACGATGGTGAACTTCTTTCCACCGGGCAGCATGATTTCCGCATGGACAACACCTCCCTTGTGGGTGTAGTCATGGGTCAGACCGTCCCACTCGTTGGTTAGTTTGGTTCCACTTCGATAAGCAGCGGCAGCAACGGCAGATTTACCCTTGCTGCGCTGGATGATTTTCACATCAAAGTGCGGACATGGCAAGTAGTGTCCTCCTTTCTCCCGGCGTCCGGGCATAAAAAGAGCAGGGAACCTATTTCAAGATTTCCTGCTCGGTGGTGCCGCCAGTGGGTGGCGGTTATTCAGTTTTGAAAGTTCGGGTCAGGGTGGCCCGATAAAATGGGATTTGTCTAAAATAGTAAAACCAAACCGCTTGCAACCATTTCCCTTACTGCGGAAACAGTATCACTAATTGAGTGCGTGGTTGTGTCTATGACATTTGATTCATAGATTCCTAAATTGGAAAATTGCTCCCACATTGTTTCTACCAATTCAATATTTGTTTCTCTATCCAGCTTCGCTCTTTCCGTAGCTCGTTTCAAAGTTTCTTCCTTACTGGCTCTCAAAATAATATAGTGTACCTCATAATGTTCACGGACAAGATTTTGCCACGGTTCTAAAAACCACGGTCCGATAATGCCGTCTACAATAACATCATATCCCCCACGAGCGTATCGTTTTGCCGCTTCCAAAAAAGCTTCAATAACGACTAAATTTTGCTCATTTGACTCTGGCAAATGCGGTGGAATTGCCCCTTTACTCAAATAATGATAAAAGTCATCTGTGTGCATATGCACAGACT
>ENA-OPSK01002192-OPSK01002192.1-human-gut-metagenome-genome-assembly--contig:-NODE-2192-length-12257-cov-4.553516_pt1 | contig 12257 bp, 14 predicted proteins | sample MGYA00241807_ERZ501905 | MGnify/ENA primary metagenome ERZ501905 (study PRJEB25962, sample SAMEA2042111) | human gut metagenome | biome: human gut; feature: human-associated habitat; material: faeces...
ATGCAGCAGTGGTAATTGCTCTTGGAACAATTATGTGCGGATGCGAAGAGATTTTTTCCACTGCAGGACAGATTCTTTTCCTGAAAGAGGATGGAGTGATAGAGACATGCGCAGCGAATGAATGGAGGGAATTGATACGGAAATGCATAGGGGATAAAGCTGTGGATATACAGGAAATTACGCTACAGAAATTATATGGAGATGTGACAGGAAGTCAGCTGTTGTATGAATGGATGGAATCAGAAACAGGATTTATGCTGATGCAGATATTACAGGGGAAGGGAAATACATATGAGAGAAGACTGGCAGGAACTGAGGAGACAGATTTTAGAGACTCTGGATGTATCGAGGGAGATTTCGGATGAAGAAATACGATTAAAAATCCAGTCAGAGGTAAGAAAACTGAGTCGTAACAGACTGATGTCTCTGGCTGAGCGGGAATCATATGAAAATCAGATTTTTAATTCGCTGCGCAAACTGGATATTCTTCAGGATTTGCTGGATGATCCTGAAGTGACGGAAATTATGGTAAATGGTCCGGAAAACATTTTTTATGAAAAATATGGCTGTCTGTATCGCTGGAAGAAGGGGAGACTGTCTGCAGAGCGTCTGGCAGATATGATTCAGCAGATTGCAGGAAATTCGAACCGTGTGATCAATGAATCACAGCCAATTATGGATGCAAGGCTTGCAGACGGTTCCAGGGTAAATATTGTCCTGGCTCCGATTGCGCTGGATGGCCCCTGTATTTCCATTCGAAAGTTTCCTGATAAAGCTATGACGCTGGAACGGATGGTCATACAGAAATCAATATCAGATGAGGCAGCACAGATGATGATTGCACTTGTTCAGGCTGGTTATAACATTTTTATTTCTGGAGGTACAGGGTCTGGAAAAACGACATTTCTGAATGCGCTGTCTGAATATATTCCGGAAAGGGACAGAGTTGTGACGATAGAAGATTCGGCGGAATTACAGTTAAAAGGAATTGAGAATCTGGTACGCATGGAAGTGCGTTTATCAAATGGGCAGGGAGTGACACCGATTGGAATCCGTGATCTGATTCGCACAGCTTTGCGTATGCGACCGGATCGTATTATTGTTGGAGAAGTTCGGGGCGCGGAAGCGCTGGATATGCTTCAGGCTATTATATGTACTATATAATAATTATATATATAACGTGTATAAGGATGGAATATTATAGATTAGAGGGAGAGCATAGGAACGCTATGAACATTAAGTATAGGTTATTGTGTAAAAGGTTAATAGAGGAAGGGAAGAGAGTAGGTGTCATTCAATATTATAATGTACTGTTCATAATGGAGTTATTGTCAGATAAAGATATATGGTCTTTAGAACAGTGGGTGAATGGTATGAATAACTTGTATATGAAGGATATACATAATTGGTGTAGATTACATTTTATTAAATATCACACTGTATTTGTTTACATGAAAGAGTATCCGGTAAAAGCAAATATTTGGAATGGGTATTCATATATAAGGTGGAGGATGGAGCGGAGGATGAATTTGGGCTAAGATAAAAAGGTGCTTGCATGAAAGGGAGCCTTAAAGTAGGGCATCCTTTTTGAAAGTATGGACAGAACGAAGGATAAAGGCTCTGCGCTATTCGTTTGGCAGAGCCGGAGTATTGTCCTGATCCGTAGAAAATAAATCTAATTGACCTTCTGGAGTGGAACTTTGATCGGATTCATTTTCAGTTGATTGTTCCCTTTTTTTTGGTGTTTTATGAGTGTATAATTTCTCAAAAGGAAGTGGATACTTGGATTTCTTATTGTATTCTAGTAAAAGAGCTTCTGCGAATCCTAATGAACCGGCACGACGTTCTCTGGCAGTACGACTGATTTCCCTGACAGAGACACGTCCTACTTTTTCTTTAAAGGTGTCATCTTTCATTGTATCTCCATAAGCATTATCCAGACGAGCAATAGCATTAAGCATATTGGAACTAAAGGACATAGGCGCACCTTCCCATGTGGCAACGCAAAGGCGTAAAACACGATCAAGAGTGTGAAAACCATATTTTTCATAGATATTAATTAAAGTGGATACAGCACATATACCTCCGGGGCGAGAGGAAGAAGTAATAGTGAGATCATACGATTCAACAAGGTCACGAATAATAAGTTCTCTATCATTACCAGCTTCAATATTAGCCATGAATATTTCATAAGGTAATAACGATTTGACATATTTCATCTGATTTGCAAAAATATCTGCTTCTTGGGTGTAAACAAGATCATCATAAACCATACACCAGACAGGAGTTTCTCTTGATCCAGAGACGAGAGCGACAATCTCTATAGTGTGTTGTCCGTTAAACACATAATTTATTCCATCACGTCTACTTACTTTTACAGGATTTATCTGATAAAGGTCAAAATTAGCTGCAGCACGCTGAACGTGTTTGATGGAAAGATTACGTTGATAATCTTGATTTGAACATAAATTTTTAATTGGTATTTGCTCAAAATGCACTTGGGGAACAAACTTTTGTAAATCTTCGGTATTTCCATCCATAATTATATTTCCTCCAATTTTTTTAAAATATTATTTGTGGTTGATATTAGGCACATAAGCTGATATTTAAGCTTATATTTTGCTGTATCAGATGCAATTTTAAAATCTGAAACTTTTAATACTCTTTCGATAGAACTGTTCCACGAGGGAATCGTCAGCGTAAGGCTTGCAATTTCCGCATCTGGATCGAATTGTGGCAGGTTGCGTATAGAAGGAATAGAAACGGAAGATTTTTTCTCTAACATTGGTTTGGCGTAATTATTCCACAGTAATTCCCTTTTCATATCATGATAACTGAGATGTTCTATCTTTTCGGCAAGAAGGTAGTTGTTTAGACTTAAAAGCTGCTCTTTTGATAATCCTGAAAGCTCAATAATATTAGCTTGGGAAATCCAGAGCTGACCAGAACGGACTCGTTTGACAAGATCCGGAACTTTTTCATCAATTATATCTAGTGCATGACTGTAAGCAGAATATTTGTGAACGGTAGCCATTGCTACATTACATTCTTCGGATACTTTTTTTGCTGCGATGCTTGCACCGGAAATATGAGATTTGTTCGTAGATGAAAGTTGTCTTGAAATTAATATTTTTTCAGCATTATATTTTTTCCCAATCAGGTATTTTTTATTGGTATTGGTTAAATCCTCTCGTTGAAGTTGGTCAGTACATATCCATGAAATTACATCTTCTTTACTGGAAAAATGGAGTCTTTTTATGCGGAAAGGAATACTGTGTTTGCGAAATAATTCATATGCTTCTATGCCATTAATGACAATACCATTCCATGTACAGATGGGGGTGTGATAGGAATGACATAATATCTGTTGTTCAAGCTGTTTATAATCTTTTCCACTGAGATATTGATACAAATTTGTGAATTCTGGTTTTGTTTTTAATGTATATATACTATAATTGTGCATACTCATCTCCCATTATTTCTGATTTTAATTCTGCTTGTGGCAGTTTAGTGATGATGTTATCCATGGAAAATAGAGCTATTTTCTTCTCTGGGTAAATATTGCCTTCTAAACGAAAAATATTAAATTTCTCCCAAGAAAGGTTAAGCTGGGAAAGTGAATATAGTAATTCTCGGCTGTACAATTCATAGCTGTTACCATTGATAACAAAATAATCCTTAACTTTATGTGCCAATTTATCCTCTGCACAACTAGCCTTTATACCTATCATTTTTTGATCAGGATTAACAAGAAGTTGAATATATTCTGGGTTACCAATTTGCCGGAGTGTATTGCGGTGGATTCGTATACGATTCTTTTTAAAGTCAATACATATTAGTGGATGGGAAGAGTGTTTGTTGTTCATAGGATTTTTCCTCACTTTCTGTTGTTGATGGTTCTTTTGCTTTTTCTATGGATTTATCAGTTGCCTTCTTCTTTTCTTGTATGTCAAATACTGCGTAGCCTTCAAATATATTGACTTGCATTGATTTTTGATGTTCTTCCACTGGGATACCGAACTGATTCTTCCATTCTTCAGGATAAGAAGGTGTCCTAGCAGTGGTTACAGTTCCATTGTCTTTTAGTGTACGAGGAAATATTTCAGGTGAAGTTAAATCGAAAATGAACAGTATTTCATTGCCAGAACGAATTAGTTTGCCGAGAATCTTGTACCGATAATTAGGATTCCAGTCCATGAGAGATATCACTTTAGCAAAGAAAATTCGACAGGTGATTTGTTTTGGCGAACGCTTTTTTCCAGAGGAACACCAACGAAAAGAGTCTTTTTCTTCTTCTCGACAGGGACGGACAGCCAGTTTTTTTTCAATGGGATTGACTAGTATCTGCACATATTCGACATCGGGTAGTTTTTTTATGCAGGCGGTATTTACAGATACCTTGTAGTTGTTAAATGTAAACGAAGGTTCGTAAATATGAGCGAAGAATTCGCCACGTACAACTTGATAACCGTCATAGCTGAAAGAATCATCGTCAATGACTTCCATTTGATTTGAGGGGCTGGGTGCGACTGTTATTGGCATAGGTGTGTTGATTTTCATCATATCAGAAGGTTCTGTAGTCATATTCCATTGATTTATAGGTTGATCGCTCATTAGGTGTCTCCTTTAATTTCTGTAATAATATTCTTTATATTTTGTATAATGGTTTCTTTGGGAGTGGTTTGTAGCTCAGGCTCTTTATAAGGTTTACTTTCCGAGGTGGTTTGCCAGTTTTTCTCCGCTGTAAATTCTGTTAGTTCTGGTGCTTGCGACTGAGTATAGTAATTATTACCGAAGCCATTCATCCAGTCGGCAGGATAAGCTAACACACTCTTAGAATCAGATATTGTATCAGGTGCGTTGTTATCGGAACAGGATACGTCGTTGGTACTTGTCGGTATTCGTATTTCTGTATCGTTCATATTGAAAATAAGGACATTTTCATTGTCTTTCTGGTGGGCAACTCCTATTATTCTATATTTGCATTTTTTGTCCCATTTAAATATCTCGTATAATGTTGGCAAAAATGCAGCACCGGAAATTGGTTTTGGAATAGGTTGACCATCTTTGAGACGTGACCACTGCACTTTATTTTTGGTTTCAGAGGAACATGGTCGGATTGCAAGTAGTTTTGAACTTGGGTGTATCAGCATTTCAACAAATTTGGTGTTTGGAAATTTCCGTATAGCATCTTTGTTAAAAGAGATCTGTTTATATGAAAAAGAAACAGAAATCCGACCAACAGAGGAGAAAAATTGTCCTCTGGCAACTTCATAGTCTCTTAAATCGAAGGAACCGGCGGAAGCAGTAATTGTATCAGGTACATTCATATTTGCCGGTTTAAGGACGCTTTGAGATGCTTCAAAGTAGTCTCTGGCTTTAAATCCAGACCATCTTGGATTGATGCTTATAAATCCACTTAGAGAGCCTTCTTGTATCACATGTAATTCTGGTAAAATCTCTTTATTTCCATATTTCGCATTTGTAATTAATTTTTGAACAGCTATGAAATCATCTCTGGAGATAATAGCTTCGTGATGTCCGACTTTTCTGTATTGATTACGGTCTTGATTGTTTTTCCTTGATTTATGGTCAAGATAACTCGGAGTCCATGTTTTTCTCGCCAGAACATCCCCACAATGGCGTTCATTTTGAAGGATTTGTAGTATGGTACTGGATGACCAGACATCATTATTCTTTTTTGTTTTACAACCGAGTTCTGTCAGGGAATCCGCAATTTGTTGCGCACTGCTTCCATTCAGATACATATAAAAAATAAGCTGCACAATTTTAGCTTCATGTGGATTGATTACAAGATCGCCATTTTCGTCTTGGTCATATCCGAGCAGAGGAGGTGTAAGGAATATTCCCCGACGAAAACGCATTTCAATGGAAGAATTCATAATTTCACTTTTGGTATGACTTTCTTCCTGCGCAAGTGTTGACATGAATGACAGGATCATTTCGCTTTTGGGATCAAGCGTATTTAGATGCTCTGTTTCAAAAAACACACCGACGGGTGGACGGAGTGAAGAAAGCTCTCGTACATATCGGATACAGTCAACAACGTTTCTTGCAAATCGGGATACACTTTTTGTTATGATTAAATCAATTTTTCCGGCTTCACAATCTTCAATCATTTTTTTGAATGCATCTCTATGTTGAAGCGAAGTGCCGGAAATGCCTTCGTCGGCATATATTTCTACAAGAATCCAATTTGGATTTTTATTTACTACATCCTGATAATGATTTTTCTGTAATTCATATGAGGATGTTTGGCGTGGATCATCCGTAGATACCCTTGCATATACAGCCACTCGTAGTTTTTTCTCTGTTTTAAAAATATCCTCTGGTGGAAGTGCTGGAATTACTTCCAGTTCTTCTGGATCAATACCTTTATATCTTTGCCGAATTCGGGCTTTCTGTTCATCAATATTACTGCTTCGTTCTTCACTTTCTTTCATCAGTAGCGACATCCTTTATAGTTGATATAACTATCATAGAATTTTTGGATTGAAAAAGACATAAACCATCGGTTAAGTGATTAACGGATGGTTTATGTAGAAATAGATATTTGATTGTTATTGAATGATTTAATAATCATTCGGGTTGTCAGCATCGTAATTATGGTTTGAGGATAGATGCCAATCATTGATTCGTAAAATGTTCTTTATGGCTGAAAGAACCTCGAATATGTAACGTTTTTCGGTGCTGGTGCAATCTGCCATTAATAAATCAATATCAGTTTGATATTCCGTAGGATTGTATAGCAAGTTCCCGTAGAGTAATTCATCAATAGTAATTTCAAGGGCATTGCTAATTTTGATTAAAGATTCTAAACTGGGTTTACGCTTGGCATTTTCTATATAGCTTATATAAACAGTAGAAAGATCAGCAATTTCAGCCAGCTCCTCGGCAGATAAACCTCGTTGTTTGCGGGTTTCTCTTATACGTTTGCCTATAAGTGCATAATTTATTTCCATGTCCTCACCTCCTTTCCATCACAACTTGACTTTTTTGTGTTGTAGATAGAAAAATGGTGAGCTATACAATAGCAATTAGTTGTATAAAAAGAAGTATATCATATGTATATAGCAAAAAGAAGATTGTCGATTGATGGGAGAAAAAGGCGATTAGTTGTAATTGAACAACAACGAAAAAAGGGTTATCATTTGTGTATTAAAAATTATGTCTGGGAGGAAAATACATGGCAGATAAAGAGGAAATCAAAACATTGGAGGAATTAGAGGAAAAAGGAAGAATACTGCGGGAGTACAAAGAAAAATTCCGGCAGATGTGCCAAGAAAATAAAATGATAAAGGGTTCGACAGTGCTGAAACTATATGATAAAATTGAAGAGGTACAAAGAGAATATGAGCGCTTAGACAGTAGATTGACAGCAATGGAGTACGATATCATATAGTGCTATTTTTTTTGGACAAATACTTCTGTTTCCCTTAGTAAATGCTTGCAAGATACATCTCTAATATTTTTGCGGATTTCTAGTTACAATTAAGGTAACTACTATCGGAAAGAGGTGTATTTACTTGCGCACAGAGGATTATATTGCGGACAATATTATAGCTTTATGTAAAAAACGTGATATGAGCAAATATCGGCTGTCACAGTTGACTGGTATATCTCAATCTTCGATTGGAAAAATTATTGCTAAAGAAAGTTTACCAACTATGCCTACTGTAGAAAAGATATGTGATGCACTGGGAGTAACAATGGCACAATTCTTTGCCGGAATGGATGTTCCAGTAAGTTTATCAGAATCACAACAAGAGGTTCTGAATATTTGGAATAATCTTGATGAAAAAGAACAGAATGTAGTGATACAAATGCTCCGGGGACTTCAAAAATAAAGGAAACAGTTGTAACGAAAATGTTGACTGTTTCTTTTAGAGATGAGCAAAACATATTGATCCAAAAGTAGAACTTGGCAGTTAGCTCCCATAAAGTTTGAGGTTGCGATTTTATGGCATAGCAAAGCTAACGTAAGTCCAAAACTTACGAAATCATAAGACTATGAGAATTTTTTAATCAAGCAATTCGTTTTATTGTTTTTAGTTTGCGATAAGACTGACCAGAATGGCTAGTGATTGCGGCAACGGCAACTGCTAGTAAACTGATATGGGCAAGTGTGTTTAAGTTTGTAACAGATGCTTTATTTCTTACCCACATCCGCTCTTGACCAGTATTTTTAAAACGCGAATTATAGCGTTCACATTCTGTGCGGAGTGAATAATTACTTTTAAAATATTTGCTGTCCCTATCAATGGAAAGTCTTAAATCATCAGGAATGGTGAGATATTTCGTACAGCCACGATGCTTTTTACCATTATAGAAATTTTTGTGGTGGCATGGGCAAAGGGTATCTTTACTTGATTTTAGAGGACAACAAAACTTTTGACGGGTACGACCACAATCGGAAAACTTACCATCCTTCCACATGGCAAGCCCTGCTTCGCAAATGGGATTCCCTTGAGGAAGAAGTTTCGGATTTTTGGTATTACGTTTGTTTAATGGAATGATACATTCTCCATTGTAAAGTTCCTTAACCTGATTGTAGATATTTTTGACATCGTAACCTTTGTCGGCAAGGAATATGCAGTCCGTTATTGGTTGAAAGGAATGGGTAGCAGCAAGGATATCTAAAGCGACGGTAGCATCATGAACTTCCGCGGTTGTGGTCATTTCATAAATAGGAAGACCTGAAATACAGTCTACAAGGACATGATTTTTATAGCCCCAATAGAATTCATATTTTTTCTCGTTCGTTTGATTGGATGCAGTGTGGACGCCGAGTCTACAATCTGAATCCGCCCTTGGTTGATTTCCGGGCTTAAACTTATTTGAGAGAAAAGATTTCGGATTATTCTGTGAAGTATTTGCAGAGACAGGGGTTGAATCTAAGCCAATAAAAGAAGTGTCTACAATACCTTCTTTAGAAAGGAATAACACCTGAGTTTTCATGATTTCAGAGAGAACTTTGTTATCGAAATTTTTCAGGAAGCGATCAAAAGTCCAATAAGAAGGAAGTGGACGAGAAATATCAAAGCCACAAAAATGCGCAATCAGAAGATTATTGTGAAGATAATCGACAAGATCGGAAATCATGGAGAAACCTTCGCATTTCATGACAATAAAGGAACAAATCATAGCGTGGTTTGAAAACCCTTTTCTTCCTGTTTTGGGGAATTCCGGAACAAAGGATAAATCAAGATTCAGAAAAAGAGAATCATAAAACTTTGCAACTGGTTGTGAAGTGAAAAGACGGATGTCTTTCAAAATTTCTTGACGATAGATAACAATCAGCTCCTTTCGGTGAATTGATTTTGACAACTTAATTATACCATTTGGAGTTGATTGTTACTATAAATTTGGAGTGATAAAAGAGGTTGCCATGCCTCGCAAACCCGCATAAATACTGAATGTGTGGAGTTTTGCTCATGGCTATGTTTCTTTTTTTATGGAGTTGGGAGATTATGGTGATTGAAAAGAAATATTATGATATTGCACAGCGTGAATTGGAAGAAATGCAAAGAGAAATTAATGCAGAAAAAGCGCAAATGTCAGAAGAAGAGATACTAGAGGATAAAAAATGGCATGATGAACAATTGGAAACAATTATAAAAAAGGCAGAAGCTCATATGCGTCGTTTTAAGAAAGTTCCAGATCCTCAAAAAGTAGTGAAATTCACTTTTTTACAAAAAGATGCATTGGAAATTGCCCGAAATATGCAGATGAATATAAAAACTGAGCGTAAAGAAGATGATTTATGGGGGACGATAGAAATGTCATTTAATAATATGTGGTTTTTAGATTCGGCTCCTAGTGAATGGAAAGATATTTGGAATAACTTGATGAAAGAAGCTCAGAGAGTGTATATAGAAGCAAAAGATAACATGATCATGTATCAATATTATTATGATTTGGCGGTAGAAGTTCCTTGTGTGTAGACAAAATACAAATAATGATATATGAATGCTGTTCTGTAATAATTTTATGATATACTGTGGATATGATATGTAAAAATAGTCGGAGAAAGATTTGTGAATGTACGATTATTTAGGAGGAAAAAGCATGACAGATGCAGAACAAAGAGAGGCTGCCCGTCAATTTGTAAACCGATGGATGGGAAAAGGGAAAGAAGATGAAGATGGACGTTCTTATTGGATTGATTTATTGACGAATGTTTTGGGAATGGATAATGTGACAGAACGTTTGAACTTTGAAAAGAAAGTTGTAATTGATGGAAATACAAAACGTATTGATGTATATATTCCTGAAACACGAGTAATTATTGAACAGAAGAGTCTTGGAAAAGCATTGGATCAGAAAATCAGGAATTCAGGAGATGTTGATCTTACTCCATTTGAACAGGCAGACAGATATAATGGGAAGCTGACTTTTGATGAAAGAGCTCGGTGGATTGTTACGTCAAATTTTGCTGAAATTTGGATTTATGATATGAACCAGAAACAGCCAGAACCGACAAAGATTGCTTTAGATGAATTACAAAGCAAATATCCATTGTTGGACTTCTTGGTGAAAAAGGAAGTAAAGACAATATCGCATGAAATGGAAGTATCAATAAAAGCAGGAGGTATTGTTGGGCTTCTTTATGATGCGTTTTTAAAACAATATCGTATACCAGATATTAAGGAAAAGGATGAAACATTTGAGCAGAAAGAAAAAAGAGAGCATAAACTAAAGAGCCTGAATGCTTTATGTGTGCGAATTGTTTTTTGCTTGTATGCAGAAGATGCTGGTATTTTTGGAAAGAGAAATATGTTCCATGATTATTTGGAAACATATGAAGTAAAGGATTGCCGGAGAGCTTTAATAGAATTATTTAAGATATTGGATACACCTGTATCAGAGCGAGACGAGTATTTGGAGGAAGAACTTGCTCAGTTCCCGTATGTAAATGGTGGGTTATTTGCTGATGAAACTATTGAGATACCACCTTTTACAGAGGAAATTAAAGAATTACTTCTTACAAAAGCGTCAGAAGATTTTGATTGGAGTGATATTTCTCCAACTATATTTGGAGCGGTATTTGAATCTACATTAAATCCTGAGACCAGACGTTCAGGAGGAATGCATTATACATCTATTGAAAATATTCATAAAGTTATTAGTCCGCTTTTTTTGGAAGATTTGCAAAAGGAATTTGATAGTATTAGAGCAATTCAAGTGAAGCGTACCAGAGATAAAAAATTGGAAGAATTCCAAAATAAATTGGCATCACTTACATTTTTTGATCCTGCGTGTGGTTCCGGAAATTTCCTTACAGAAACATACCTGTCGCTTCGTCGTTTGGAGAATGAGGTGATAAAGGAAAAAGTTGGCGGACAAATGACATTGGTAGAGGTAAATAATCCAATTAGAGTTTCTATTCAGCAATTTTATGGAATAGAGATTAACGATTTTGCAGTTACAGTTGCAAAAACGGCTTTATGGATTGCAGAATCTCAAATGTTGGAAGAAACGAAAAATATTGTGTATGGATTTAATGATGATTTTCTTCCTTTAAAGACATATGTAAATATCACAGAAGGAAATGCATTAAGAATTGATTGGAATGATGTAATTCCTGCAGAAAAATTATCGTTTATAATGGGAAATCCGCCATTTGTAGGAGCACGTTGGATGGCGTCGGAGCAGAAGGAAGATGTTGAGAAGATATTTGAAGGATGGAAGAGTATAGGAAATCTTGATTATGTTAGTTGCTGGTATAAAAAAGCAGTTGACTATATGGGAAATTATAATATCAGAGCAGCATGCGGTTTTTGATTATGTATCTGCTTTCGAGACAGTTTACTTCTGGCCTGGATTGGAAAAATGTTTTTTTGAGGTAAATCGGGTTCTGAAAAACGGAGGGACATTCCTGATTTGTAACGAATCTGACGGAACGAATGACGCAGATGAAAAATGGACAAAGTTGATTGATGGTATGAAGATTTACACCTCTGATCAACTCATTGCTGCTTTGAAAGAAGCAGGTTTTACAGAGATAAAAACGTATTCAAATACAAAAAATCATTGGATAAGTATTGTTGCAACGAAATAGCCAATTTCATGTTTGGAGAATTGAGAAAATCGGAAGTTTACAGTGAGGTGAAAGAGGTTGAATTATGTAGAATATGGAAAAGAAAGAAGAAAGATTTGAAGTTACATTTAGAGACGGAAATCAGCTTAAGGATGAAGGAGTTCGCCAAATCCTTGTAGATAAGGAGACTGGGGTT
>ENA-OPSK01002198-OPSK01002198.1-human-gut-metagenome-genome-assembly--contig:-NODE-2198-length-12237-cov-3.148498_pt1 | contig 12237 bp, 7 predicted proteins | sample MGYA00241807_ERZ501905 | MGnify/ENA primary metagenome ERZ501905 (study PRJEB25962, sample SAMEA2042111) | human gut metagenome | biome: human gut; feature: human-associated habitat; material: faeces...
AAATAAAAACAATATAAACAAATTAATAACTTATCAATAAAAATGAAAAAGAAAAATTATTTCTATCTGGCAGCCTTATCGCTCGCCATGACATTCTCGATGGGAGCATGTAGCGACAACAACGACCCCAATCCGGATGGTGGCGGAAAAGATCCGGTCAACCTGGATTACAGTTCTGAAAACGCCAGTGCATGGGGTAACTATATGTATAACGTTGCAATGTTGCTGAACGACGATGCAACCATGCTCTACAATTCTTGGGTAACCGACTACGTCGATGAGCAGGGTTCACACGGCCCATATGCCACGATTTTCAAAGACCAGACTGCCGGAGCTTACCAAAGCCCGCTCTCGTGTATCGAGGAAATGATCGAAAGCGGTATGTGGAACATCGCCAACGAAGTAGGTGACGCCAAGATCAAGGACCCGTATACCAAATATACCAGCGGTGACAAGGAAGGCGGTCTCTATGCCGTCGAATCATGGTATAGCTGGCATTCGCGCGACGACTATACGAACAATATCTTCTCCATCCGTAACACATACTACGGCCGCATCGACGACAACGACGTGTCCAAAGTAGACGGAAACCTGAGTGCATTCAACTCTTACAAAGATTTCGACGATGAAGGAGACATCGCAGAACACTCGCTTTCAAAACTGATCGCTTCAACCAACCCGGCTCTCGACGAAGAAATCAAAACGCTGATTTTCGCTTCTGCAAAGGCGATCCAGGCTATTCCGCAACCGTTCCGCAACAACATCGACAGCGAAGAGTCCGTTGCCGCAATGAACACTTGCATGGAACTGGCCAACCTGTTGTTAAATGAAGTAAAACCGTATGTAAACCAAACATTCGGCGATCCTGAATACGACGATGACCTTGATGCAATAGCCGAACAGTTTGTCGATGCGGTCGTTCTTCCTACTTATAAAGACTTGCAGGAAAAGAACAAGCTTTTGCTGGATGCGGTAAACCAGTTCAGACAAAACCCAAGCAACGACAACTTCGAAAAGGCCTGCAATTTATGGATCACGGCACGCGAACCGTGGGAAAAGAGCGAAGCTTTCCTTATCGGTCCGGTCGCCAACTTAGGTCTGGACCCCAACATGGACAGCTGGCCTTTGGACCAGAACGGTATCGTACAGGTATTGAATTCACAAAACTGGGATGACCTGGAATGGAGCGGAAACTTTGACGAAGAAGATGAAGCCATCGGAGCCGCACAGAGCGTACGTGGTTACCATACATTGGAATATCTCCTATTCAAAGACGGGCAGCCCCGCACTGTCGATGGAGCAAAATAAACATGCCTCTGAGACATAAAACTTGATAATAGATCATGACAAACCTTGAAACAGCAGACAAATGCCCGCTGTTTCAGGGTTTCAGAGTAATTACACAATGCGACTCGCGTTATTCGGAAATAAATTCAGAAAACCAATAAAATGATATGAAGCAATCTTACCTGTTAACATCCTCGCTATTCCTGCTCTTTGCATGCGCAGCTTGTGAAGAGGACGATAAAATGGATATGGATAAAATAGATGTCCCGAACGGATATGCGCTGTCAGCAGGGACTTCAACGATTTTCCTAAACTCATCGGTCGCCTACGATACGAACGCCGACTGGATAACAGGAGCCAACTCGATCCGTTTCAACAACGGCGACGGTCTCTACGACGATGTACGCACCAGCAACAATGGCGACGGAGGCGGTCTCGGACCTGTTTATGCCGGCTATTCCTGCGGCAGTTGCCATCGCAACGCAGGAAGGACCAAACCGACATTGTGGGAAAATGGCGGATCGGGCAACTACGGTTTCTCTTCCATGCTGGTCTATATCTCCCGCCGCAACGGTGCTTTCTTCCGCGACTACGGACGTGTATTGCACGACCAAGCCATCTACGGCGTCAAACCGGAAGGTAAGTTGTCCGTCACATACGACAAGCAGACTTTTTCCTTCCCCGACGGAGAGACTTACGAACTATGCAAACCCAATTACACGATAACCGAATGGTATAAAGACAGTATCGCCCCGGAAGATTTGTTCTGCACCGTACGCATCCCGTTACGCCACGTCGGTATGGGACAGATGATGGCAATCGACCGCAGGGAAATCGAAGCGCTCGCTGCCAAAAGCAATTATCCGGAATATGGTATCAGCGGACGTTGCAACTATATCACCGAGAAGGGTGTCACCGGTGTCGGCCTTTCAGGAAACAAGGCACAGCATCTTGACCTGACCGTCGAACTGGGCTTTTCAAGCGATATGGGCGTGACAAACAGCCGCTATCCGGAAGAGATTTGCGAAGGGCAGGCTCAGATCAACCAAGGCAGCATGATGGGACTCTCGTACGACCAGCTCGACATATCGACCGCCGATATGGAAGATGTGGACCTTTACATGCAAAGCCTCGGCGTACCGGCACGGCGCAACATAAACGACCCTCAGGTCATCTTAGGAGAACAAAAGTTTTACGAAGCGAAATGCCATCTCTGCCACGTCACTACGCTGCACACGCAAGCGGGCGGTTCCACACTGCTCAACGGCACACGTTTGCCATGGCTCGGCGGACAGACCATACATCCTTATTCTGATTTCCTACTGCATGACATGGGGTCGGAGATCATGGGAGTCGGGTTGAACGACAATTATGTCAGCGGCCTGGCACGAGGAAACGAATGGCGTACTACGCCGCTTTGGGGTATCGGGCTGCAGGAGAAAGTCAACGGTCATACCTATTTCCTTCATGACGGACGCGCCCGCAACCTGACCGAAGCCATCATGTGGCATGGAGGCGAAGGGGAAGCCTCCAAAAATTTATTCAAACAAATGAGCAAGGAAGAGCGTGAGGCAGTGATCGCATTCCTCAACTCCTTATAATTTATCCATAAGACAAACTAAAATGAAACAACTGATAATCACAATTGCAGCATTATTACTATTGCCGTTGGCCGTCATGGCCCAATATGAGGAAGATACGGAAAACGGTGTCGTATCACTAAACGGCAAAGAAGGTTTTACAATCGCTACCAAGAAGGGGGATTTCGTTTTCAAACCTTATATGTTGGTACAGACCAGTGCTAACATCAACTACTACGACGATGAAGGGCTGGACCCGGCCTACAATCAGGACAATATACACAACAGCGGTTTCTCGATCCCTTATGCCATCCTCGGTTTCACGGGCAAGGCATTCGACCGGGTGACATTCAACCTCTCCATCAATGCTGCCGGAAACGGAGGAAACATCCTTCAACAGGCTTGGTTCGACGTAGAGATAAAAAAGAGTTTTGCCATACGTGTTGGCAAGTTCAAGACTCCGTTCTCGCACGCTTACCTGACTACGCTGGGCGAGACGTTAATGCCGACACTGCCGACATCGCTCACCTCATCCGTTATCCTGCCTTATTCTCTTAATGCCGTGACACCGAACATCGGCATGGGATTCGACCTCGGAGTGGAAGTGCACGGATTGGTAAAGGATAAGTTCGGCTACGAAGTTGGGATTTTCAACGGAACGGGAAGCTCCGTCAACGTGGCATCCAAAACGTTCAGCGACGACTGGCATATCCCGTCATTGTTGTATGCCGGCCGCATCACGTACATGCCGAAAGGAGTTATGCCGTCCAACCAGGGCAGCCCGAACCGTTTGAAGGAAGATAAGATGCTGTTCGGTCTTTCCACTTCATTGAATGTGGAGAGCGAAAGCGAAAGTACGAACGATTTCCGGGCAGGAGCAGAATTCGCCATGTTGAAGAATCGCCTGTATCTCGGCGCTGAAATCTATTATATGAATGTAGGGTTTACCAAACGGCAGAAAATTGACGAGAGCTATAACTATTTAGGGGGGTACGTGCAAGGCGGTTATTTCGTTACCAACAAACTACAAGCGACAGCCCGTTATGACTTCTTCAACCGCAACGGATTGGACACAAACGGTTTTCTGAATATGCCGGCCGTCGGATTTAACTATTTCTTCACCAGCTGCAACTTGAAACTGCAAGCCATGTATCAGTTCATCGGACGTACCGGACATGACACGCAGCTTGACCGCGACAACGACGACTTAGGATTAGCCATGCATTCCGGAACCGTCTTACTTCAGTACACTTTCTAATCGTAACGTCATGAAAAGAGAAGTTTATTCATTCATCTCCGGGCTATTGCTCTTTTCCTGTCTTGCCATCTCCTGCGACGATGGCAAGATATATGATGAAAACAATCAGACGGAAAGGGAAGGAGGAACAGTGAAGTTAACCGCCCAAATCAACGGGATAGATTCCTGGCCAGGCGGTTACAGCGTCGTACTGGCCGGATTCACCCCTGACAATGCTTTCGCACAAACGGCAAAAGGGATTAGCCAGACAGCCGACGGGACGATAAACATGGTCTTGGCCGGTATTCCCAGTGAAGTCACACAGATCGAAGTTTGTGTCATCAACAAACTACGCAAAAGGATTGCCAGTTTCTATACCGCCGACTACACGGAACAGGCGGATACCATACGGCTGGATGCCGGAAAGTTGGATGCCGGCATGTTCAACAGTATCCAAACCGAAATTTTCAATCGTTCCTGTACGGCTTGCCATGGAGGAAGTACGGAACCTGCTGCCGGACTGTACCTCACGGAAGGCAAAAGTTACAAGGCCTTAGTCGATGTCGTAGCTGATAAAAGCGAGGAAGGGCTGAAACTGGTCAAGCCGGGAAGCGCGGAGGAAAGTTTCCTGCACGTCATCTTGCACGAGAACATTGTCAAGTACGATCATACCAACGTCATCACGACCTCCAGCACTCTGACGTTGCTCGACGATTGGATCAATAACGGAGCTAAGAATAAGAAAGCACATATTACATGGATTATATCAAAAAGACATACACAGACAAAGCTGTCGAAGTTCAAATTTCTTCCTTTGCTGGGAAAGGTGGGGTTACCGAATATCACGTTCTGCTCGCTATTACAGACCGGACATTGCCGTTTTCCGGACAACTTCAGAACATCCAATGGGCCTATGTGGCAGTTATCCAAGAGGTGTTACCTGACGATGCGACTGCCGTCTTCCGGCGCTATTTCCTGAGCGACGCTGCCAACCAGGCCGACTTGGTGATGGTTTGGGAATGCGAAAATTCCTATTGCCCTCTTTCCATCGTGGAGCAAGCTCCACTAAACGGGAGCAAAATAGCCATGTGGACTTGGTTTCAGACCGGTATCACTGTCGAAACGACCAAAAACGGAATGTCGAAAGCCAAACACAACCGTTATACACAATACTGGACCGGGGGCTCTTGCAATAGGGCTTCCAACTCCGAGTACCAGACACGGCTTTTGCTGAACGATTACGTCTTGCAACTGACCGAGCAGGGATGCAAGTTGGCAAACGATTGCATCCGTACCTGGTTCTTCGTTCAAAACGTGGATGTCAATTATGCCGGCGTCGTCAAGGCCCGTAAAGAGGTTTTCATCACGCAAGACCTGACGGAAAAGACCCATTATATTTCCAGTACGGGAATAGAAGGACGCCATGCCGATCCGAACGTTTTTGTCCAGATGGATACTTATGCCGTAAAAGGCTTGCAGTCCGGACAAATCCAGTTCCTCTATGCTCCCACCCACCTGAATCCGACATACGAATACGGAGTGACTTTCGAGCGGGGGACAGCTGTAACCTATGGCGACCGGAAACAAATCTTCATTTCCGGAACCGCGAGTATCGACAATCAAGGCGAGATCATGTATCCGGGGGATATCCTGAAACAGACGGAACGCATGCTGGAAAACATCGACACCTTGCTACAGGAGGCGGGAAGCGGATTGCAAGACATCATGCAGGCAATCGTCTACTTGCGCGACCCGGCCGATTATGTCGTGGTCAAGCAATATATCGAAAGCCGGTATCCGTCGTTTCTCCACCTGATCGTACATGCTCCCGTATGTCGTCCGGGCTGGCTGATCGAAACGGAATGCATAGCTGTCATACCGGCGGATGCACCTCAATATGCATACTTATAATAATCTACTATACAAATGATAAAAAATATGGGAAACATGAAGAACGGAAAATACAGGGAAACAAGCAAGATGAGTGACCTGATATGCGAGAATTATCCGATGGTCCTTGTGATGAGCCGCTTCGGTATCGACCTGGGGTTCGGAGAGAAAAACATCGGGGAAGTATGCCGGCAGAATAAGATCGACACATATACATTCCTGACTGTCGTCAACTTTCTGACGGAAACGGAGACAATCCCGGCAGCGGAGGTCCATAAAGATATCTCCATCTCTTCGCTTATCACTTATCTGCATAATGCACACGACTATTTCCTGAACTTCCGTCTTCCCCATATCCGCCACAAACTGACAGAGGCGATCGTGAGCTGCCCGAAAGATGTGGCCTTCGTGATCCGCCGCTTTTTCGACGAATATGCCGAAGAGGTACACAAACATATGTCGTACGAAGAGAAAACCGTCTTCCCGTATGTCCGCAATTTGCTGGAAGGAAAGAAAGACCCGAAATATAACATCACCATCTTCCGCAAACGGCATGACCAGATCGAGATGAAAATCACGGAACTGAAGAACCTGATCCTGAAGTATTATCCGGGACCGGACAGTAACTTGCTCAACAGCGTCCTGTTCGATATTTTCGCAACAGAACAAGACCTTGCCTCTCATAACCGGGTAGAAGACTACATCTTCGTACCTGCTATTCTGTCTTTAGAAAAACAATAAAACCACTTGCCATGTCCACTAACATTAAAATAACGATAGCCGAATCATCCTCCATCATCCGGTGCGGACTGGAAACACTACTGAAACGCTTACCTGGATTCCGTATCCAGATATCCGAAATAACAGCAGCAGACTGTCTGACAGAGGGCTTACGCATTTATAAACCGGACATCCTGATCGTAAATCCTTCCATTCCGGGAAACTTCAACCTACAACATCTGAAAGACGAATGCGGCTGCCCGGATATGAAATGTTTTGCCCTTCAATATAATGTAAGCGACCCGTTTCTGCTTCGCTCCTATGACGATCAGATATCAATATACGATAATGCCGATGAGTTGAAAAATAAATTGGAACGCCTCAACACCGAAGAAGTTCCGTCCGAAGAAGGGGAAAACGAGGACCAGCAGACACTGAGTAGCAGGGAAAAAGAGATTGTCATCTGTGTGGTAAAAGGCATGACAAACCGAGAGATTGCAGACAGGTTATACCTATCCACCCACACCGTTATTACCCACCGCCGGAACATCGCCCGAAAATTGCAAGTACACAGTGCCAGCGGCTTGACTGTCTATGCCATCGTAAACAAATTGATAGAGTTGAAAGACTTGAACGGCTAACAAACAGTACCGTTCCTTGCTTTATTAAGTAATTTTCAACTCTCAATTTTCTGATTTCAATTAAATAGCCTTATTTTTACGATCTATACTATAAAAACACAATATAAATATGAACCTGATAAGGAAAACATACGACACGACGGAAGTGCAAATCACCTCCTTTCAATCCTCCAAAGGCATAACGGAATACCATATTTTCTTCCAACAGACGAACTGCCTGGAGGACTTTCACACTCAGTTACAGCACATACAAGATGTTTACGCCCATTCAGTGGAAGAGTTGCCGGGTAATCCGGTCGCTATTTTCCGGCGTTATTTTCTGAGTGACGTAACCAACCAGACAGATGAACTGATGGAACGGGAACGGCTTTCCCCCTATTGCGCACTATCAATCGTACAGCAGGCTCCGATGAACGGCACGAAGATTGCATTGTGGGCTTGGCTGCAGACTGGCGTACAAACACAGGTGTTGCCAAATGGGTTGTTTGAGGCGCGTCACGGTGCATACGGCCAGCTTTTAGGTGCCAACCAGTGCAACAGGGCAGCCAATTCGGAATACCAGACCCGCCTGATCTTCCGCGATTATATCCTGCAACTGACGGAAGCCAATTGCACACTGGCGGCTAACTGCCTGCGCACGTGGATCTTCGTACAGAATGTAGACGTGAATTATCCGGGTGTGGTAAAAGCCCGCAAAGAAGTGTTCGCGACACAAAACCTGACAGAAGAAACTCATTTCATCGCCAGTACGGGAATCGAGGGACGCTATTTCGACCCGATGGTATTCGTGACAATGGACACATATGCTGTTTCCGGTATCTGCCCCGGACAAATCCGCTATCTATATGCACCAGAACACCTGAACCGCACATATGAATACGGCGTTACGTTTGAACGGGGCACAGCTGTCACATACGGCGACCGCCGCCATGTCTTTATCTCCGGCACGGCAAGCATCGACCGATACGGAGAAATCGTGCATGCTGGCGATGTCATAAAACAAACTTCCCGCATGATTGAGAATATCGAAGCCCTGCTGAAAGAAGCGGACGCCACTTTGAATGACATCATGCAAGCTGTAATCTATATCCGCGATACGGCGGATTATGCGCGGGTCAAACGTTATATAGACGAACATCATCCCAGCCTCCCTTATATCATCGTACGTGCTCCGGTTTGCCGAACCGGCTGGCTGGTCGAAATGGAATGTACAGCGGTGACAGCCAAAGGAGATGAACGGTTTGCGGCACTTTAGCCATTTGGGCAGAATCCTTTTATCATAATAACAACGAAGCCCCGACGGAATTACTCTGTCGGGGCTTGTTTTGTGTCTGCTCTCTTTCCTCACGGAAGTACAGGCAGCATTGTTATTTTTTTACTTTAGTATTAATGTACCACTTGTTCGCCCTCGCGGGGTAATTGACTGGTCGGAAAGACCGGACACATGGTCATTATTTGATTATAAAATCTTTATTTCAATATAGTAGAGACACTGTTTCATAGTGTCTCTACGGGAGATCATTATTACTTAACGATCGCTTTAACAGCTTCTTCACCTTCAACAGCTACTACAACTACGCCCTGAGGAGCAGCAATTGTTGCATCGCTTGAAGTGATAACTGTGTTAGCAACTGTCTGGCCCAAGATGTTAGTGATAACAACTTTCTTACCTTCAGCGTTAGCTACACGTACAGCACCCTGCAAAGCGATTACTGTAACTTCAGATGTTGCAATTTCTTCGTTGTCTGTTGCCAGCTGATCGTCAACCTTATTTTCAACATTGAAGATCAAAGCTCCGTCGCCACCTGTTGCAGCATGTGAGAATGTAGATGATTTGTCTGTCAAAACCACACAACCATTCTGAATCTTCAACCATGCAGCATTTTCAGGTGCAATAATCTTATTGTCATAGTTGTTCGATTCGAACAAGAACTGATTTTCTACGCCTTCTTCCGTTACATTACCTGCATTTTCCGGATGTACATAACGGAATGACCAAGTGTAATTCTTATGGTCGTCACCGTCAAGTCTATTCTTGATCAAATATGATTTAGAAGCAAGATTATTCACAGAATCATTATAAGCTTCCAAAGCATCGAAGCTAATCTTATCGTTAGCCAAAGCTACGAATTCTGCCGGCAGGATCCACAACGTATCGGCAACACGGATACCTTCAACGAAACCTACGCGAGTATAACCACCCTTGATATCTGCATAAGGTTTGTCCTGACCGTAAACATCTACAGAATCCTGGAAACTTACCAAATATTTAGCTCTTTCGAAGCCAGGGATAGCCGGAGTAGCGTGAACACAATGTTCTGCGTCTGTAATATTACCGTCTTTGTCTACGTGAGGACCATCTTCCGTACAAGGTTTACCCGGAGTTCCAGCAAAGTCGTTATGTGCAACCGAAATCAAGTATTGCGGTTTGATATAACCAGCACCACGATTAACCCAAGCAGTATCGATCTGGAATGACAAACCTGTTGCTTTGTCAGCTGTCCACATACCCAGATAGTCAACATTAGCATCAGTCAAGTTGCTATTGTTTTCATCCATCAAGTATTCCTTACGGATCGTTTCGAAGAATCTCAAGCTGTCACGGCCGTCCGTTGCGCTTTCACTCAGTGCAACGTTGTTGAAACGACGATACAACGGAGTTGTAGAAGGTTCAACAGTGAAAGCAGAAGTTCTTGTTTCATTCAGCAACTGAACTTTCAGACCAGCACTCATACCGTCATCAGCGATACCGACTTTCTTCGTATCAGCTGTATTTTGAATTTCAGTAGCATGAGCAGTTCTATTATAATAAGATTCGACGATAGCATAGAAGTCTTTACCATCATAGTGGTTGTTTTCTTTAAAGAAGAATGTATCAACAACCATCTTAGTATTATAGTTTGCTACACCCATTGAATACTTGCTTCCATAAGCTTCAACCAAACGATCCTGTTCGTCTTTAGCAATGACATAATTCGTTCTTTCCAACTGAGCCAGTCCCGGAATCTTTTTCAAAAGAGCGGCATCAACATCGATACCATATTCGTATGTAGAACCTTCAACCAAAGCATAATCGCCGGCATCCTGCTTAACATAGATCAAAGAATCTTTACCTGTACCGTTAGCAATCCAATATTCCATTGAGAACGGGTTCAGATAATTGAATTTATATCTGTTGACCAACAAATCTTTTGAGTCGATATGTTTGTAACCTAACTTCTTATCTTTGATGATTGCAGAGTCTTTGATCTGAACAAACGTTACGTTGTTCAACATATCAGCACCCGTTGTAAGTGTATAGATTTCACCATCTTCATTCAAACGGAACTGAACGTTATCCCAATCTTTCGCATTCGGGAATTCACGGTTTACAATTTTAACCGGAGAAACCGGTTGAGATACCTCTGCGTTCAATGTTTTTGTAATAACCCACTGGTATGCAGGCATGTGCAACGGCTCCTGTTCGTCCAATGTCACCCATTCGATTGCATATTGATTTTTACCTTCTGCATTTTTATGAATAGGAGCAGCCAATACCTGACCCTTTGCATTCTTGATGATATACAAACCGTTGTCAACAGAAGTCTTATCGCTAGTTACGAAACAGCCTTTCAGACCGAAACCGATCTTTGTATTAATAGGTTGTTCTCCAATTGTAGCAATACGATCCGCAACAGTAAAGTTCTGCAACTTAACATGCAATTTAGCAGCATCAACATTACCTTCAGTCTTAAACGGATCTACAAACTTATCACCATAATTATAAATTTTTCCTTTCGCTGTACCATCAATTTCGCTCCAATACTTTTCAGCATTCTTATCTGATTTGTAACGAGCCTGTTTAACCTGGATACGCAGTTGATCCAAAGAAGGACGATAAGTAAATAAGAACTTGTGCTGATCTACTAACAATGAGTTATCAAAATCTTTTTCTTTAGCCATATCAGTCCAGCCAAACTTCAAGAATTGAATACCAACACCATTAGCAGCAGTATCCACTTTCAAATAAGCATTCGCATCGGATTTAGAAGTCACATATACGAAGTTATGATCAGTATCTGCTGCAACTCCTTTAGCAACAAAAGCAGTCGTTGAGAACGGATTGACATCTGCATTTGCATCCGGAGTAAATGTAAGCACATTCTTATTATCTTTCAAATAAGCATTAATTTCAGCCGCACTCAAAACGTAAGTACCTGCATCATAAAGAGTAAATTGAGCTCTCTCCGATTCTGATCGGGCAACAGATGCTTTTACTTTTTTTGCCTTAAGGCCTCCATTATCACCTTTTACCAATAAAAGAACATTATCAGCTTCTTGATAAGTAAATAAAGGCATATTACCTTTCAAATTTTCCTTGTATTCCGGAGAAAATGCCCAACCGCCAAAAGTTTCGCCAACAGACAAATTACTCTTCGTTTTTTCTCCTACCTGTAAACCAACAACATCTTCTTCTGAAATAGCTAAAAATTCACCAGTTGCTTTATTTACAAAGTCATAGATCGGTTCTTTGCCTTGACCTTCTTCCGTCACTTGAACACACCACAGAGAAGCCTGTAAATCAAAGCCATCATTTACGTTCTTTAATACATACTTGCCATCTTCTATAACAAGCACCTGAGTACCAACTCTCAACTGATACACTCCACTCAAAGCCGCCTTATCCAACTTAGCAACAGCTGTAGCATTAGCTCCCACAGCTGCATTATTGAGGTCAGCCGCATTTACAGCTGAGAAAGCTGAAGAGAACAGTAAGCTAGCACACAAAAGAGTAGAAAACTTTTTGTTCATAATTCTAAATTTAATATTAATACTAATGTTTATAAAAGTTCAGTTCTTATCGTACGTTTGTTAACTATTGTATCTTGAAATCGAATACGTA
>ENA-OPSK01002210-OPSK01002210.1-human-gut-metagenome-genome-assembly--contig:-NODE-2210-length-12148-cov-2.353428_pt1 | contig 12148 bp, 10 predicted proteins | sample MGYA00241807_ERZ501905 | MGnify/ENA primary metagenome ERZ501905 (study PRJEB25962, sample SAMEA2042111) | human gut metagenome | biome: human gut; feature: human-associated habitat; material: faeces...
GCACTGTTTCCTGCCACGTGCGGTGACTTCATCATCCCCGGCGGCGCGCAAATCGGCTGCACGGCTTTTGACCGAACCGGTACCACCCGTTTGGGTAAATACGTTGTTAACCACAGCTACATCATCCCCGGTTTCGTACATGTCATCACGGGTGTTGCAGCCGGTTACTTCTTAAGCTTCATTTTCTTCTAAAATAGGCTGATGTGTTTGGAGCGGGTTGCTTACCCGCTCCTCCTGTTTTAAGTTTTTCTCAGAGCGATCGTTATGCAAAGCGAAAATACTCAATTGATTTCCGAACAATTGGCTCGTTTCGTTGTTTGGACCAAATTTGAAGATATCCCCGAAGAACTCATCATCAAAGCTCAACGTCATATTCTGGACTCCGTGGGTGCAGGTATTGCCGGCGCTGTCAGTCCCGAGACAAAACTTTTAAATAAAGTTTTCGCTATCGGCGGCGAAATGAGCGGAAATGTTCCTCTTTGGGGCAAGGGTATTAAGGTCAGCGCCCGAAACGCCGCGCTCAGTAACGGTGTCTCTTCCCATACTTTCGAATTGGACGACACCAACGGCTGCGATCACTCGGGCGCTGTCGTTGTTCCGGCTGCTTTTGCCGCATTAAGTCTTTGTAATCGCCCAATTGACGGTAAAGAATTTATTGTTGCCGTCACATTGGGCTATGACTTGGCCCGTCGCGCCCTTGAATCGTGCGGCGCCTATGAGCCGCACAACGGTGCTGGCTGGCACTCCACCGGCACGTGTGGCGTCTTCGGTGCCGCGGCGGCGGTCGGTCGTCTCTTAGGACTGGACGTTGAAAAAATGCAGGCGGCGCTTGGTATCGCCACGAGTTTTGCAGCCGGTCAATGGTCTTTTGTTCATGATGGCGCACAAAACAAACGCCTGCATGTCGGCAACGCCGCTCACGGCGGATTGCTTGCTTGTTTGCTGGCCCGTGAAGGCTTCACCGGTCCGAAACTTGCCTTTGAACAAGTATGGGGCGGCTTTTCCAAGACTTTTGCTCCGACAAGCCAAGACCCCGATGCCTGGCTTCGCGATTTAGGCAAAAATTGGAAGTTGGGTCGTGTTTCCATTAAGCCGCATGCTTCCTGCAGAAGTTCGCACTCTTCCATTGATGCCGTCAATATCATCATGGACGAACACAGTTTGACTCCTGCTGATATTGAAAAGATCCATATCAAGATCAATCCGTTTGTTCACGGTATGTGTGGCGGCAGAAAGCTTGACCCGATGCCTGCGGCGCAAATGAGCATCGCTTACGGTATTGCGGCCCGATTGGTTTTCGGCAGTGCGAATTTAACCGCTTACACGCGTACCAATCGACACGATCCTCGCATTCGCCAAGCCATGGATTTGGTCGAATTTGAGATCGATAAGACGCAAAAAGACGAGGATGAACCGATTGTGACGGTCTTCACGCGAGACGGAAAGAGCTACACCGAGCGGGTTGAATTCCCATTAGGTGCTCCTCAAAATCCGGTGAGCGATGAAGCGCTAATGAGCAAGTATCGGGACATCGCCGGCATGGTCTTCCCGACCGAAGTAGTGGAGGGCATTGCCGACTTCTTGCTGCATCTTAAAGATCAGCCAAATCTTGATCCGGTGGTGAAGTTATTGGGATCCAAACCCATCACAACCACCCAGTTTGATATCTAAAAACTTTTCTCGCCCCGCCTTCTTTGCGCGGGGCAATTTTTTGCCTATTTGCACTCTTTTCTGATTGAAAAATCCCTACCTCCCGTTATTGACTTTATGTTTTGCTAAGATGATCGAACAATAAACATAGGATTTCCCATGGAAAAAGAAGCAAAATCCCCGACAATTGATCAAGCCATACAACATTATTGGGGACTCCGAGCCGAGGGCTACAGTCTTTCAAACGTTGAAGAACTGGCTGACGCTGACAATCTATATAGAAATCTTCTGCAACGTTGGCTGCCTGGCTCTCATCATGGACAAAAATCGCTCGATATCGGCTGCGGACCGGGATTTTTAGCCATTGAATTGGCTAAGTTGGGCTTTGAAAGCACAGGGATTGATTCTTGTGCTCCGATGCTCATCAATGCTCGGAAAAATGCCCTGGGATTAAATGTTGAATTTTTACAGGCTGATGCAGCTGCCGCCAGCTTTCCTCACGAGAGTTTCGATGTTATCGCTTCTCGAAACGTTGTATGGAATTTACCCGACCCAGAATCTGCTTACCGTCAATGGCATCGTTGGCTAAAACCTAACGGCAAACTGATCATCTTTGACGGCAACCATTACCGCTACCTTACGGATTCAAGTCGACATGACCGCCCGCATCGTGAAACACATAAATATCTTGGCGATGTTGATATCAACATCATGGAGTCCATCGCAAAAGAACTTCCAATGAGTCGATTCGATCGCCCTGAATACGACAAAGAAATTCTCAATTCGATCGGTTTCGTTAATATTGACACTATTGTTTTACGGCAAACGGGCGATCAGATTCACGACTTCGCCATTATTTGCGAAAAAGACCATGCAGATTGATACGCTTTTACAGGCCGTCAAAGACGGCAAAATGGACATTCAAGAGGCTAAAGAACTTTTGGCACGCGCCCCTTATGAGGATTTGGGGTTTGCAAAACTGGATTCCCACCGAGCCGTTCGCACCGGCTTTGCCGAAGTTGTCTACTGTGAAAATAAAGCCGATGACTTTCTCGTTGAGATTTTCTCTCGCTTATTTAGTGACAATGGCGAAGTGATGGGTACCCGGTGCTCGGAAAAACAATACCAATTACTCAAAAAGCGTCTGCCCGAACTCACCTACGATCCCATCAGCCGCATTGCCAAAATTGAAAAGCCCAAAAAAAGAGCAGGGCTTATTGCCATCTGTACGGCGGGAACAGCTGATATTGCCGTCGCAGAAGAATGCGCGCAAACTGCGGAATTTTTCGGACAAAACGTTGAACGTTTCTACGATATCGGTGTCAGCGGCATCCACCGATTACTTTCTAAGGTCGATCGTTTGCAGAAGGCCAACTGCGTAGTGGCAGTCGCCGGTATGGAGGGCGCTTTAGCCTCCGTTATTGGTGGGCTTGTAGCCAATCCCGTTATTGCGGTTCCCACTTCTGTCGGTTATGGAGCCAATTTCCATGGACTTTCTGCACTTCTGACTATGATTAACAGCTGCTCCAACGGCGTAGCTACCGTCAATATTGATAATGGTTTTGGAGCGGGCTTTCTAGCTTCCCAAATTAATCGTCTCGCGACTCGAAAGGAATAATTTCATGACAACACTGGTGTTGGATGCGCAAACCGGAATCAGCGGCGATATGACTGTAGCCGCCTTGCTCGACTTGGGGGCTAATTTTGAAAAGCTGCAACAAGTTCTTGCGACCCTACCCGACCAACAATTTCAGATTGCTGTTTCTCGGGTGAGGAAAAGTGCATTGAACGCTTGTGACTTTAAAGTCACCCTGACAAACGGCGCCGCGGATACCGATCATGATATGAATTATCTTTTCGGTGAAAAGACTCACCATCCGCACACCTGCCACCATGAACACCCTGAAGCCTCAACAGAGGCTCATGATCACGAGCACCATCATCATGATCATCGTCACTTGGACGACATCTTCAGGCTATTGGATCAAACATCCGCAACCGATCGGGCAAAAAGCATCGCAAAGAAAATCTTCACAATCGTAGCTGAAGCTGAGGCCAAAGCTCATGGTGTAAACATTAACGAGGTGCATTTCCATGAAGTGGGGGCGCTTGACTCTATTGTCGATATTCTCTCAGTTGCTGTGTTGATTGACGATTTGAATGTCGATCAGGTTATAGTGACCGCTCTGGGAGAAGGTTATGGTGAAATTCGCTGTCAACATGGAATTTTGCCCATCCCGGTCCCAGCGGTTTCTCATATTGCTGAAGCGCATGGCCTAACACTATCTCGCATTGACTGCAAAGGTGAATTTGTGACGCCGACCGGGGCTGCCATTGTTGCCGCCCTCAAAACGGCCGAACAACTTCCGCAACGCTACAAAATTTTGAAGTCAGGCCTTGGAGCCGGAAAACGAAATTACGACCGTCCAAGCCTTCTAAGAGCCTCACTCATCCAAGCAACAGGCGATCAATGCGGACAGGATAAAGTCATTGAGTTATCGACCAATATTGATGATTCGACGGCCGAAACCCTTGGCTTTACTCTTGAAAAACTCTACGCTCACGGCGCACTTGAGGCTTGGTTTACACCAATTTATACGAAAAAATGCCGTCCGGCCTACATACTGTCAGTGTTGTGCAAACCGGATCAGCAAGAAAAATTGGAAAACATTATTTTTTCCAACACGACAACCATTGGTATTCGTTCTCGAGAAGTCTTTCGCCGTATCTTAAAGCGCCATCAGTTGACGGTTCAAACACCCTATGGCGATGCGGAAGTTAAAGTTTGCGAAGTGCCTGATCAAGAGGGAGTATTTCACACTCGCTTTTATCCTGAATATGAAACCGTAAAACGGTTGGCGAAAGAGCACAATCTTGATCTGCCCGGTCTTTACCGTTTGGTACAAAATGCCGCTGAAAATGCCTGATCTAAAAACAGTCCTTAGCCATTTTGATGCTATCGTGACTGAACCTGTAATGGTCGCGTTCTCAGGTGGCGCCGATAGTGTCTTAGTCCTCAAACTTGCCCTTGAAGCTTCTCGTGGCCGCGTTCCCATTTATGCCCTGTATGCTGATGCGCCTTGGATGCCGAGAGCGGCGCGGGCAGAGGCTGAGCAAATCGCCCGTGAGCTTCAAGTCAAGCTTGAAGTTATTAACATTAACTCTCCCGCTTCTATCGGTATCGAAAACAACCCTCAAGATCGGTGCTACCGGTGCAAAAAAGCCATTTTTAAAGCTTTTATGGATTTTGGACAAACACACAATGTAAAAATCCTGTTAGAGGGCACTCAATTAGATGACTTAACGAAATACCGTCCGGGATTAAAAGCCATTGCCGAGTCAGGAGCTCGCAGTCCGCTCAAAGAATTAGAGCTTCATAAATCAGATGTGAGAGAACTTTTGGCACATTGGGGACTCTCAGCCGCGAAAAAACCGTCCGGTTCCTGTTTAGCCACTCGACTGCCTTACGGACAAACACTTTCTGTCCCTATCCTTAAGCAGATTGATCAAGCCGAGAATTATCTTCGTTCATTTGGTTTTAAAGTTATCCGCGTTCGCTCACATGGTGATATCGCACGGATAGAAACAGACCTAGAACATCTTTCTTTGGCGCTTTCGAAACGAGCAGATATTGTCAGAGAACTCAAGAGCCTCGGTTGGAAATATGTCACTCTGGATTTAGAGGGTTTTCGCTCTGGAAGTATGGATTGATTAAAAATCGAGAAATTTCGGTATTTCGCCATAGATTTTCAGCGTATTAAAAAACTGTAATGGATTTTTAGAGTTAAACTAAAAATACCTTTTAACTTTTCTGAGAAAGGAACAAACCCATGTCCACAGTTCTCGATCCCATCAAAATGTGGGAAGACCTCCATAAGATTCCTGAATTGGCCATGCAGGAAGTGAAGACTTCTGCCTACGTTACGAAGACGCTTCAAGATTTAGGCATTGAAGTGCAAACCGGCATCGGCGGCACTACTGGCGTAATGGGCGTCATTAAAGGCGCCGAACCCGGTCCCGTAGTGTTATTGCGCGCTGATATGGACGCCTTGCCTTTTACCATTGACGGGAAAGAATGCGCCATTCACGCTTGCGGCCACGACTCCCATACAGCCATGTTGCTTGCTGCTGCCAGTCGCCTGAAGGATCGCGTCAAGAAGGGTACACTCAAATTGCTCTTCCAACCGGCTGAAGAATCCATCAGCGGCGCTCTTGCCATGATCAAAGCCGGGGTCATTGATGATGTGGATTATGCGCTCGGCGCCCATATCCGCCCAATTCAAGATGTGCCCGCCGGTCAAATCTGCCCGGCCGTCAACCATACGGCTTCCAGAACATTAAGAGTCACAGTTCATGGCCGAAGTGCCCACGCTGCCCGCCCCCACTTGGGTGTTAGTGCCCTCGACGTAGCCTGCGCCATCGTTCAAGGCGTGCAAAACATGTGGTTTAATCCAGCCGGTATTTGGTCTATGAAGGCCACGCAATTGCACGCAGATCAAGGCGCCACAAACTCCATTCCTGAAACGGCCACGATCACCTTCGATAACCGCGCGCAAACGAATCCCATGATGAGGGATTTCTCTGAACGCTTTGCTAAACTCGTTGAAGGCACAGCTGCCGCATACGGAGCAACCGCGGAAATCACTGAGCTGGGAGCATGTCCGGCTGCCGAGTATGACGAAGACTTCAAGCAAATGGTGATCGATTCGATCGTTCGCACACATGGACAAGAAGCTGTCGCTAAGGACTGCGGCGGCGGTGGCGAAGATTTCCACTACTATAAGATGCATAAGCCCACAATGAAGGCTGCCTACTTTGGTTTAGGTGTTGGAGCAACGCCGGGCCTTCACGCAGCAACGATGCATTTTGACCCGCAATACCTCCCGATGGGAGTTGATGTGATGGTCGATGTGGTGGAACACTTGATCGGCTAATTAACAATCACCGGCAATGAAATGGGGAGTCTCAAACTCCCCATTTTTTGTCTTCCGATATAAAGCTACAGCGGCAGCAGTTGCGATTGTTCCATTAAGTGGGCGCGCAAAAGTTCAGAAGCTTTTTGAGCATCCCCCATGCGAATCGCCCGCAAAATTTCCCTTTCCTGTCGAGCAATATCCAAGAAGAATTGTCTGTCCATGTTGGCAATGCGGTGTGAGGTTTTTTCAAAGTACGTCACCAGCACGCCTGAGAAAACCTGAAGAACTCGATTTCCGCAACCTTCCAGAAGCAATAAATGGAATTCTCGGTCAAATTTATCGGCCACCAACGGTTCATCGGCGTGTTCTTCAATCTTATTGAGTGTGCCTTCCAATCGGGAAGCCAAAGCTGGAGTGATGCGACGGCTGACTAACGGCATGAGAGAGCACTCCACTAAAGCGCGAGCCTCAATAAATTCCTGCACGTCAAAATTAGCCACGTCGAAACGCATCTGGATCTGATTGCGCAAACTATTTGCGCCCACTTCACGAACCGTCGTACCACGCTTCGGTGTTCTAACCAGAATCCCCATTTGAGTCAAAATATCCAACTCTTTGCGAATACGGTAGCGGGTCACACCGAAACGCTTAGCCAATTCCGTTTCCGTGTCAATGCGTTCGCCATTTTTTGCTTGTTCCTGCAAATGATCACGAATTTGTTCAAACAAATTGTCGTTTTGTTGCATTTTGTTCGAGACCTTTGAAAAATTGTTAGCGATCATTATAGGGAGATTTTTGACTACTCTTTGATTATTCAACATAAATTAAGGGTTTTTAATGATGGACATCTAACTTAATTGTCGACAAATTGGTGATTTCCCGATACGTAAAATGCGATAATTTAAGCCTATATGTCGGCCTAACCATTTGAAAAATGTAAAATAAATCGCTCTTAATTTTTCTTCTTCACAAAGTTGTTGGCATTTGTTGAAAAAGATCGACGTTTGAAAATCCACGAAAAGACGCCTACGATTAGCCGAAAATACATGGAGCTTACTAAGCTCCCCCTCTTTTTGTTACTTCTCCAAGGAATAAAAAATGGTTGATGTCCAATTTTGGCTCCAACTTGCCGTCGTCTTATTCTGCTTGGCAGTCGGCGGCCGTTTCGGCGGCGTGGGTTTGGGTGCTGCTGGCGGCTTCGGCGTGAGCATCCTTGTTCTCGGCTTCGGCATGCAACCGGGCTCTCCTCCCGTATCCGTCCTTTTGATTATTACCGCAGTGATTGCCTGCACGAGCGTCTTGCAAGGCTCGGGCGGCTTGGATTATTTGGTCGGTTTAGCTGAAAAGTTACTGCGTAAATGGCCTCGCGCCATTAACTTTGTGGGCCCCGTGGTTTGCTCCATCTTTGTGATTTTTGTGGGTACCGCCTATGTGGCTTTCGCCGTATACCCGGTGGTAGCTGAAGTGGCAGCCTCGGCAAAGATTAGACCGGAAAGAGCTGTTTCAGCCTCGGTGATCTGCGCCGGTATCGGCGTGATGGCCAGCCCCATGAGTGCCGCTATGGCTGCCATGGTGGGTATCATGTCCGCCTACGGCTACACGTTGCTTGACATTCTGTCGGTTTCTGTTCCCACGTATTTCATCGCCTTATTGGCGACTTTCTTGTCTGTGAACTGGCGCGGCTGTGAACTCGAAAAAGATCCCGAGTTCATCCATCGCGTGCAAACGGGCCAATACACGGAACTGCATGTTTCCACGACCGATCATATTTATAAGGAACCAAGCAAGGGGGCCAAGATCGGCGTGTTGATTTTCGCTATCGGTATTTTGACCTCCATCACCATTGGCTCGTCTGAAACCCTGCGTCCGTCTTGGGAAATTGCGGGCAAGATCAGCCAATTACCGATTCCGTCTTTGATTCAAATGGTCATGTTGGCTACCGCTTTGGTGATCATTGTTGTCTGTAAGGTACCGAGCGACAAATTTGCTTCCGGCTCTGTTTTCCGCTCCGGTTTGATCGGCGTGGTTGGTGTCTTCGGTATTTCCTGGTTAACGGGTACGTTCTTTGACACGCACAAGGATGTGTTCGTTCACTACTTCTCCGATATCGCCAGTTCTTCGCCGATTATCTTCTGCATCGTCTGCTTCTGCTTTAGCTCGGTAATTTTCTCGCCGACCGTCAGTACGACGATTTTGATGCCGATCGGCTTGGCTTTGGGCTTAAGCCCGCAACTCTTAGTCGGTATTTGGGCTTCCTGCTACGGTGACTTTGTTATCCCTGGCGGCGCACAAATCGGTTGTACGGCTTTTGACCGTACCGGTACTACGAGGTTAGGCAGTTTTGTGTTTAACCACAGCTACATGCGACCGGGTCTGGCCTTTGTTGTGGTCGGCACGGCTGCCGGTTGGTTCATCTCACAAATCATGCTCTAGCCTGTACGGTTAAAACAGTTGCGTTAACGGAGGACTCTTGATGAGTCCTCCGTTTTTTCTACCCCTTAAGAATGACGCATAATTCCCTCAAAGATACAAATCGACACAAATCATTAACAAATTCGCCATTGATTGGATACAGCTCAATCTCTTTTTATTAGGGCAAGTTTGAATCGAATTAAGGAAAATTCCCTACCCATTTTGTAAAAATTTAAGGGTTAACCCTAAACACTTTTTAACATTTTTGTAAAGATAACAGAAAGATATATCCCTAGCTCAAAAACAAAACGCTCGAGACAAGAAAAAGTAGCGTTACATGTGTGAAAATTCGCAGTGCTTAGAAAGGTTACGGAAACGTAGCCTCTTCTATTGTTTAAAAGAGAAAATAAAGGAAACTTACCATGGTTGGTACTGACTTTTGGCTACAACTAATCTTAGTGTTGGCATGCTTGTTCTATGGTGCCCGCAAAGGTGGTATGGCCCTCGGCCTTTTGGGTGGCGTGGGCTTGATCGTTTTGGTTTTCGGCTTCGGCCTTAAACCGGGTAAACCGCCGGTCGACGTGATCCTCACGATTTTGGCCGTGGTTTGCGGTTCTGCTACTTTGCAAGCCGCTGGTGGTTTGGATTGCTTGCTCCAAATCGCTGAAAAGATTTTGCGTAGAAATCCCCGCTACGTCTGCTTCCTCGCTCCGTACATCTGCTGGTTCTTGACCATCTTGTGCGGTACGGGTCACGTCGTTTACACGATGTTGCCCATTATCTATGACGTGGCTATTAAGAACAACATCCGTCCGGAACGCCCGATGGCTGGTTCCACGATCGCCTCTCAAATGGGTGTGATCTGCTCGCCGGCTGCTGTGGCTGCTGTTTCCATGATCGCTTTGATGGAAGGTTACACGATCAATGGCCAACACTTCGGCTTCATTGACCTCTTCTCCATCACGATTCCTGGCGGCTTCTTCGGTGTGTTCGCTGTCTGCTGCTTCTCTTGGTTCCGTGGTAAGGACCTCGACAAGGATCCGGAATTCCAACAATTGATTTCCGATCCGGAAATGAAGAAGTATGTCTACGGTGATACGACGACCTTGATCGGTAAGAAGTTCACGGGCAAGCAATGGCTCTCTTTGGGCCTGTTCATTGGCGTGATCGTTATCGTGGCTATCCTCGGTATGTTCCCTGAATTGCGTCCGAAAGGCTGCTCGATGACCTTGGCTATTCAAATGTTCATGTTGGCTGCCGGTACGTTGATGGTTATCTTCTGCGATGTTAAGGCTTCTGACGTGGCTAAGAACAGCGTGTTCCGTGCTGGTACCGTCGCCATCGTGGCTGTGTACGGTGTGGCTTGGATGGCCGATACGATGTTTGCTGCTCACTTGAACGACTTGAAGGTCGGTTTGACCGAATACGTTAAGGTTTATCCGCTATCGTGTTGCTCTTGGTTTCCAAGTTGGTGAACTCTCAAGCTGCTGCCGTTGCAACGATTGTTCCGGTTGCCTTGGCTGTTGGTACGCCTCCGGGAATCGTGGTCGCTTTCTCTGCCGCCTGCTACGGTTACTACATCCTTCCGACGTATCCGTCTGACTTGGCTGCTATTCAATTCGACCGCTCCGGCACGACCCATATCGGTAAGTTCGTGATCAACCACTCCTTCATCCTCCCGGGCTTGATCGGTGTGTTCACGGCCTCTATCGCCGGTTACATCTTCGCTGCGATGTATGGTTTCGTTTAATCGATAAACCTATCGCGAGTAAATAGCGAATGACGGACGGCAAGTAGTTGAACCCTTCAATTACTTGCCGTTTTTCTTTGACCGTATCATTATTAGAGAATGGCGCCGATTTAACGCTCCCCTTTGTTAAAGGCGTCGATATAACAACGTTAAGGAGATAACGAGAAATGGCTCAAGCTGTTGAATTTAAATACGCTCCGATGTTCCAACTCGGTAAAGACGACACGGAATATTACCTTCTCACCAAAGACTACGTGTCTGAAGGTGAATTCGAAGGTCATAAGATCCTCAAAGTTCAACCGGAAGCTTTGACCCTTTTGGCCAAACAAGCTTTCCACGACACGAACTTTATGCTCCGTCGCGCTCACAATGAACAAGTGGCCAAGATTTTGAAGGATCCGGAAGCCACGGATAACGACAAGTACGTCGCTCTTTCCTTCTTGCGCAACGCTGAAGTGGCCGCCAAGGGTGAATTGCCCTTCTGCCAAGATACCGGAACTGCCATTATTCACGGCGAAAAAGGCCAAGCCGTTTGGACTGGTTTCTGCGATGAAGAAGCTCTCTCCTTGGGCGTTTTCCAAACCTACACGACCGACAGCCTGCGTTACTCTCAAAACGCTCCGTTGTCGATGTACGAAGAAAAGAACACCAAGTGCAACCTTCCCGCTCAAATCGACATTGAAGCTGTTGAAGGCAACGAATACAACTTCTTGTGCGTAGTGAAGGGTGGCGGTTCTGCCAATAAGAGCTACCTCTACCAAGAAACCAAGGCCATTTTGAACCCGAAGACACTTGTTCCCTACCTCATTGAAAAGATGAAGAGCTTGGGTACGGCTGCCTGCCCCCCGTATCACATCGCCTTTGTGATCGGCGGAACGTCTGCTGAAAAGACAATGCTCACGGTGAAGTTGGCTTCTACGCACTTCTATGACAACCTTCCCACGACCGGTGACGAAACGGGCCGCGCTTTCCGCGACGTCGAACTTGAAAAGACGCTTTTGGAAGCTGCTCAAAATATCGGTTTGGGTGCTCAGTTCGGTGGCAAATACATGGCTCATGACGTGCGCGTCATTCGCTTGCCGCGCCACGGTGCCAGCTGCCCGGTCGGTATGGGCGTGAGCTGCTCGGCTGACCGCAACATCAAAGCTAAGATCAACAAGGATGGTGTCTGGATTGAAAAACTCGACTCCAACCCCGGTGAATTGATCCCTGAAGAATACCGCAAGGCCGGCGAAGGCGAAACGATTAAGATCGACCTGAACCAACCGATGTCGGAAGTTTGCAAGGAATTGAGCAAATATCCGGTTTCTACCCGTGTGTCCTTAACCGGCACGATCATTGTGGCCCGTGACATCGCTCACGCCCGCATGAAGGAATTGCTCGACAGTGGCAAGGAGTTGCCCCAATACATCAAGGATCA
>ENA-OPSK01002214-OPSK01002214.1-human-gut-metagenome-genome-assembly--contig:-NODE-2214-length-12135-cov-5.494123_pt1 | contig 12135 bp, 11 predicted proteins | sample MGYA00241807_ERZ501905 | MGnify/ENA primary metagenome ERZ501905 (study PRJEB25962, sample SAMEA2042111) | human gut metagenome | biome: human gut; feature: human-associated habitat; material: faeces...
GGAAGACTATGGAAGCTGGATGTCCAATCCTGTCTTTTACATCATTGGCGGAATCGGAGTTTTGGCCGCTGTGCTGGCTGTCCTCTCTTTTTATGTATTTCATGCCGCTGTTCTCGGTGTGCTGTTTGCCGTTATCACAATCGCACTTGTGGTTTTGCTGATCTGGATCACATGGATCAGGCGGCAGTATGCCTTTGGCGGTGGCAGAATCATGGAACAGGTTCACCGGGTTGTCCTCTCGCACCTGGACTATGACGGTGAGGGCAAGATTCTGGAAGTAGGTTGCGGCTCCGGAGCGCTGACAATCCGTGCGGCTCTGACATGGCCGAAAGCAAAAGTAATCGGTATTGATTATTGGGGCGCTGTGTACAATTACAGCAAGGCACTCTGCGAGAAAAATGCTGCAAGTGAGGGCGTGGCTTCCCGCTGTGTATTTCAGCACGGTGATGCGAAGCAGCTGGATTTTCCTGATGAGAGCTTTGATGTGGTCATCAGCAACTATGTCTATCACAATGTCATGGGTGCAGATATGCAGAAACTGCTGCTGGAAAGCCTGCGGGTATTGAAAAAAGGCGGCGTCTTTGCACTTAACGATGATATGAAACAAAAGATATACGGTGACATGGAAGGTTTTGCGCAGAAACTGAGGGATATGGGGTATGAGGAAGTACGACTTGTTGATACCGCACAGGAAGTTTTTGGCTCCCACCGTCGGGCTGCCATGATGATGCTAGGTTCTTCCCGGTTGCTTGTCGGTAGAAAGTAATGTATCAAAACAGGAGGTTTGGCTATGTCCAAGTTAGGAGTCGTGGAGGATACACTGTTCGTCCCTATGCTGGGAAGAATTTATGCTAGTGAGCATTACCCGCAAATTTTATATGATAAAAAAGCATTGGAATTGAAAAAGAAGCTGCCTTCAGACTTGATTAAACGGAATATGCAGAGCCAGTATACCCTTTTGGCCTCTGCTTCCCGGTCTGCTAATATGGATCGGATTATTCGGACTTTTCTGGAACGCAGACCGGACGGTGTGATTGTCCAGTTGGGCTGTGGTCTGGAGACAACCTATCACCGATGTGATAACGGAAAGACACACTGGTATGCCGTGGATCTGCCTCATGTAATCGAATACCTGCGGGGACTTCTTCCCGAACCAGAGAGGGAATTATATATTTCCGGGGATGCCTTTGCAAAGGATTGGATCAAAAAAGTTCGCAATGATGTACTTGATGCTCCTATTCTCGTTACTGCAGGCGGGTTATTTCATTATTTTGAGGAACATAAGGTCATTGCCCTTCTGCGTATGATTGGGCAATTTGGAAATATGGAAGTTGTTTTTGATACGGTGAACAAAAGAGGAATGACCATGATGAAGAAAAAATATATGAAACAGGTCGGCCATGCCGATGCACAAATGTTCTTTTATGTGGATTCAGCGGAAGAACTGGCAGCAAAGATCGGGGGTAATGTGAAGGTGATTGCGGAGAAACCATACTATCGTTACATCCCTAAAAATGGCTTAAAGCTATCCACAAAGGTCAGTATGACAGTTTCTGATCAATTCAAGATGGTAAAGATGATACATCTAAAACTATAGTGGATATACAATATCAGAGAGATAGAAATTTATTGTCGAACGGAGTATTTTTACTGTTAAAGAGTTGGAGAAGAACAAAATAGGCGATATAATAAACAGTGGTTAGTTATTGCTGACCACTGTTTATTTAAAAGAGAAGATGATATCAATGGCCAAAAACACAAATAAGATGGCTCTTCCTCAAAGGGTTGCCATGCTTCATGGAACTGGTTTTGGTGCAGAAATCATTTTGTTCATCTTCTAAAAAGTGAAGCAAGTTGTTTTGTTGAAGTAATGATCTCATTCATCGTGAGGAGCAGAGCCTATTTCTATTGTTTCATATAAATTCAAAATCCAAATGGAGCATTTTTAACCTATTCAGAGTAGAAGGAATCATTTGAACTGTGATAAACTTAAATCATGCGGAATTCTTGTTTCGCAATTTTTTAAAAGTCATGGTTAGAAAAAACTAACTACAATGGAGGTATGATAAGAATGAATACAAAAAGCAACAAGCTACAAGCGAAAGACCTAATCAATGTGGGCGTTTTTACTGCTATCTATTTTGTCATTTTCTTTGCGGGCATGATGCTGGGATATATCCCTATCTTCATCCCGCTGTTAGGATTGGTGTGCCCCATCCTGTGCGGTATTCCCTTTATGCTGTACTTAACGAAGGTCAAAAAATTCGGCATGGTATCTCTGACTGGCATTATCCTTGGCCTGCTCAATCTGGTCATGGGTAGCGGCGTGCTGGTTCTGATTTTTGGTATCATCTTTGGCGTTCTGGGCGATGTAATTCTGCGGGCCGGAAAGTATCAAAGCTGGAAATGCACGCTCCTTGGCAAAGCTGTCTTGAAGAAACACTTTGAAAAGGCAGGGGTTGCCTGATGGATGCGGTGGTTGGAACGCTAAAATTTGAAAACAAAGCCGTTATTCCCACTGATCCGAGGACAAAACTGTTTTTGACTGTAACTGTCAGCACCATTATGATTACCGGCGGCACGGGCGGATTTATGAACTTGGTTCGCCCGTGCCTCATGGCATGCCCGATTGTATTCCTGCTCCTTTCAAGAAAATGGGGGGCCGCAGCCAGATTTGCAGTTACATACGCTATTTTGTTTGCGTTGGAATTAACGGTATTACCGCTGCTCACGGGCACATGGAATTTTATCTTGGGAGCCGCAGTCGGGATCTATACGCACATGCTCCCCGGATTTATCATGGGATATTATCTGGTGAGTACGACAACGGTCAGCGAATTTGTTGCAGCGATGGAGAAGATGCACATTCCACAAAAAATCGTGATTCCTATGTCGGTGGTATTCCGATTTTTCCCCACAGTCAAAGAGGAATATACAGCCATTCGGGACGCTATGAAGATGCGTGGCATCACTACCTTCCGCAGTCCCATGAAGATGCTGGAATACCGGATTGTTCCTCTGATGATGTCGATTGCCAAAATCGGAGAAGAACTGTCTGCGGCTGCTCTTACGCGAGGGCTTGGAGCGCCGCAGAAACGGACGAATATATGTAAAATCGGCTTTGGGCCTTTGGACATTTTCTTCTTCCTGCTGGCGATACCCTGCTGGGTCGGTTTCTTTATCTGTTAGGAGGAAGGCGTCTATGATTGAATTTAGCAACATCAATTTTCGTTATGCCGGGGGAACGGAGGCCGGCGGGCTTGTAAACATTAACTTAATCATCCCGGATGGGCAAGTCATTCTTTTGTGTGGGCAATCGGGCTGCGGAAAAACGACTTTGACCCGGTTGGTGAATGGGCTGATCCCGAATTACTATGAAGGCAAGTTGAGCGGTGAAGTCCTGCTGGATGGAAAAAACATCAGTTCCCTTCCGCTCTATGAAACGGCAAAATATGTGGGGAGCGTTTTTCAAAATCCCCGTACACAGTTTTTTACGGTGGACTCCACCAGCGAACTGGCCTTTGGGTGTGAAAATCAGGGTTTGCCTAAAGAAGAAATCATTCAGCGGGTGAAATCAACTGCGAAGCAGTTTGATATGGACAATCTGCTGGGGAAAAATATCTTTTCTCTTTCCGGCGGAGAAAAGCAGAAAATTGCTTGTGCCTCTGTGTCGGCCAGTAATCCGTCCATCATCGTTCTGGACGAACCATCTTCTAATCTGGATATGTCAGCCACAAAAGATCTGCGTCGGATGATCCAGATTTGGAAACAGCAAGGGAAAACAGTTATTATTGCGGAACATCGGCTCTATGTAAGCGTCCAATAAGAGGGTGTATCGAAATTTCTGGCTGTTGCATGTAAACTATTGATTAGAGTTTTGGGAGTTGACTCTAAAAACTCTAAATCTAATCTAAGGAGCAGGCTTATGGATCTTTCTTCTTTGACTCCAGACAAACATGGGTGGGGCTGATGAACACGCTGAAAGCACAGGTGGAGGAAATGATTTGTCAAGAGTTTATTTATATTTAGAACTTTTTCTTTTTGTCAGAAAACCATTTGACACTGCCATTATTCGCGCCTATACTTAGAGTGATTAGTTATAACGAACCGAAAGGAGGAATGGGTGGTGCTGACCTATGAAAAACAAGCACTCTCTGGTACGATTGAAGTATTATTGCGGTCTGAATTGCCAGACGAATTTGAAGGGACAAAGTTATACGGCTCTCTCGAAGAAGATGAACTACGGCAGGACTGTAAAATTTTTCGGCTGTCAAATGAAACAGGGCATGGACGCATTACAGTCTATCAGGTTTTTTCTGGTATTGAGCTTTACTATAACGATATGCACATGGGATATTGCAATCAAAATCAAGCCACAGCTAAAAACATGATAGAGATTAACCATTGTCTGATAGGACGTTTTGAGTGTAGCTTTGGTGAAAATAGTTGCTGCTATATGGCGGAAGGCGATTTGTCGATCAGCTCCATGATGAAGAAAAAGTCAAATTCGTGTTTTCCGCTGAACCACTATCACGGTATTTCTATCGTCATCAATCTGGATGAATTGCTGCCGGAAGTACGGCAAATCATGGAGCTATTGAATATTGATTTGCACTACATACAAAAATATATTTGCGAAGGAAACCGTTGCTGCATCATGCGGGCCAATCCGTCTATTGAACATATTTTTTCGGAACTCTATCATGTCCGGGAAAAAAGAAAACCAGGATACATGAAAGTCAAAATGCTGGAACTGCTTCTGTTCTTAAGTGATCTCAATACGGCAGAAGAAGTTTTACAGACGGATTATTTCAATCAAAATCAGGTCGCATTGATTAAAGCAGTAGCGTCCTATATTACGGAGGACTTGACAGCACATCATACGATTGAACAGCTTTCCCAGAAATTCGCGATTTCTACAACAGCATTGAAAAAGTGCTTTCGAGGCGTCTATGGAACCTCTGTCTATTCTTATCTTCGTACCTATCGGCTTCAAGTCGCCAAAAAATTGTTGCTGGAAACCGAGTCGTCAGTAACGGAGATTGCAAGTAAAATCGGATATGAAAATCCGAATAAATTCACTTCTGCCTTCAAAGAAACGTATGGCAGCTCTCCAACGGAATTCAGAAAGAGTGTCCGTTTGGATAGAAGCGGGTCCGTATGGAGTGGCGAAGAAATCTGAGCTGTATTAGAATATCCTTTGTCAGATAAAAGCAGAAAGACCGCTTTAAGCTGGCCTATTTTTTGAATAGTGGGTTAGACGTTGCTAACTTTCTGCAAGACAAAGGAGGGTTTCCAAATGGAAAATGAAATATCGACAGGTAACAAGTACACTGTCAAAGACGCGGCAATCATCGGTATCTTCTGTGCGGTCATGTTCGTTGTATTTATGGTCTATTCGATCCTGACCGGCGCTTCACTGTTCTATTCCATGATTTTTAACGCCGCTGGTGCGGCACTTATCCTCGCACCGTTCTATGTTTATATGTGCATGAAAGTCGGCAAGCATGGCCCCGCCCTTGTCTACAATATCATGTGGGCGATTATCGCCGGACTCATGATGGGGCCGTTTATGATCCCGTGGTTTTTGGGCGGCGGTATCATCGCAGAGCTTTCCATGTGCGGAAAGGATGCCTACCATGACATTAAGCGTGTGTCTATTTCGTGGGTAATCACGGCACTGGTTCGCGCTGCACATGGTATGTCAGAAATTTGGTTTTTCAAAGACGCATTTCTTGCCACCGGCGTCAGCGAGCAGCAGGTTCAGGTTCAGACCCAGTATTACACCGATCCGAAGTACGTCCTTTTGAGTCTGGCTGTCACCGCTATCCTGGCCGTCCTTGGCTGCATGATTAGTAACAAACTGATTGTGAAGCACTTCAGAAAGAGTGGTGCGATTAAATAAACTATGAGCATGAAATTTGATTTTCGAACCAAATTGCTTGTCATAGTTCTCACTATGTCGCTTGTGGCGGTGCTCACAAGCGACATTTTGATATACACACTTTTTGGCGTTTTGAGCGTGTATCTGATTATTCAGGGCTTTGGCAGGCAGACAATAAAATATTTGATCGTCTGCGGTATTTTTATCGTGTTGAGGTTGCTTTCAGGAGGACAGGGCATCACCATTCTTATGCCGGAAATGTTCCTGTTCATGGTGCTGCGTATTTTGATGATGGTTATGGCTGCGCAGCCCGTGATTGGTATGCCGCCGGGAGAAGTTGTAGCAGTTTTTAAGAAAATCCACGCGCCTAATGGAATTGCCCTGCCCGTAACCTTCATGCTGCGTTTCTTCCCTACTGTGCGCAGTGAATTTTCTGATGTGTTTTCCTCCCTTCGACTGCGAAAGCTGTTGTCATGGAAACACCCTCTGGACGCAATGGAGTATATTGTTACGCCTGTTATTTTCCGTTCATCCAGAATAGCCGAAGAACTTGCCGCTTCTGCTGAAAGCAGGGGGATTTCCAATCCTGGGAAACATACCTGCCGCAGAAAAATAGAATTTCAAAAAAGAGATTGGATTATGTGCGTGATTGCTGTTTGTGTAACTGCATTCTATTTTGTGCTGGAAAGGAGGTAGCATAATGGTAAATGATAAAGCAAGGCGATCCGTTATCCAGTTTGAAGATGTATCTTTTGAATATCCGGGAGCCGAAACAGATAGTATCCATCATATCAGCCTCGATGTAAAAGAGGGCGAGTTTCTTGTTCTGACTGGAGGGAGCGGCTGCGGAAAGACAACCTTAACACGATTGGTAAACGGGTTAGGCGAACAATTTTACGAAGGGACACTGAAAGGGCGCATCACACTGTTGGGACGCAACATATCGGAATATCCTCTGTATGAAATCGGGAAAAAAGTAGGTTCAATCTTTCAAGATCCAAAGAGCCAGTTTTTTGCCAGTATTACAGAGGATGAGATTTCGTTTGGGTGTGAAAATTATGGCGTTCCGTATGAAGAATTGGATAGGCGGGTTTCAAGTGCAATCAAGCGTATTAACGGAGATATGCTGCGAGGGAAAGAAATTTATCCGATGTCCAGCGGGGAAAAACAGAAAATAGCGGTGGCCTCCGTCAATGCTGTTGATCCGGAAATTTATGTGTTTGATGAACCTTCGGCCAATTTGGATATGTATTCTGTTGAGGCGCTTAAAAATTTGATGGGTGGACTTAAAGCGGAAGGCCACACAATCATTGTTGCTGAACACCGGCTTTATTATCTTACTGACCTTGCAGACCGTTTTCTCTATATGGAAAACGGGAGCATAAAAGAAGAATGGACGGCGGGAGAACTGTGCTCTATTCCAGAAGAAAAAAGACGAGCCATAGGAATACGAGCGGCAGATTTGCACCATATTGAAGTAGATATTTCCCCTGTAAAAGAAAAAGATATGACGATGGAGGTAAAGGATTTGGCGTTTTCCTATCGCAAACATCCGGTTTTCCATGATGTATCTTTTCAGGCGTATGCTGGTGATCTGATTGCGATTGTAGGCCATAACGGAATAGGAAAAACTACTTTGTCGAATATTCTTTGTGGTATGCAAAAGGAAAAAGAGGGTCAGGTCATATATAACGGGACAAAGGTATCTAAAGGCAAACGGAAGAATTTTGCCTACTTTGTTATGCAAAATACAGATTGCCAGTTGTTTGGGGACAGCGTAGAAGAAGAACTGCTATTAAACGGAAAAGGCAGTACCCAGGAGCAACGCGATGATCTGCTAAAACTATATGGCTTGTTTGAATGGAAAGAACGGCATCCCGCTACTCTTTCCGGCGGGCAGAAACAACGGCTCACTCTCGCAGTATCGGATTGGATAGATACCCCCGTTTTGATTTTGGATGAGCCTACCAGCGGTCTTGATTTCAAAAATATGATGAGAATATCGGAGCATTTGAAAGCTCTGGCGCAAAAAGGAAAGACCATTTTAATCATTACCCACGATTATGAATTTGCCGCTATGACTTGCAATCGGGTTCTGCATTTCGTTGATGAAGGTCATGTAGAAACATTTCCGTTACAGGAAAATTTGTCCCGCTTATACTCCTGCCTTATGTGTCAATGAATTATGTGTCCGATTGGATAGATACGCTCTGTATGGAGTGGCAGAAACAACCGAATGATTTTATGATAATAGGCGGGTTATAAAATGCTAACCCGTCTATTATTGCGAAAGGAGACTTGCTTATGGAGAAGCAAAAAAATGGAGAACTGTCCAGAATGTTCGGATATGCAGGGAAATTCCATGTTTTGACTGTTTTGGGATGTGTTCTCTCCGGAATCAGTACCATTTTATCTATGCTGCCTTTTGTTTGCATTTGGCTCGTCATCCGCGATTTAATCCAGGCTTTTGCTGCCGGGGATATATCTCTTGCAACGGGGAGCGCCCATTATGCGTGGATGGCGGTTGTGTTTGCAGCGGCAAGCATTTTAATTTATTTTATCGCCCTGAACTGTACTCATCTGGCGGCGTTTCGTACAGCCACCAATATGAGAAAATCTGCAATTCATCATATCGTGACGCTGCCGTTGGGGTATTTCAGCCAAAATGCAAGCGGACGGCTCAGAAACATCATTGATGAAAATGCAGGGCTTACAGAAGGATTTCTGGCCCATCAGCTTCCCGATCTGACCGGAGCCGCAGTTATGCCGGTTGCCGTTATTATTTTGATTTTCCTTTTTGACTGGCGGCTGGGAATTTGCTGCCTGATACCTATGGGAATTAGTGTCATCTTTCTCAAACAGATGATGGGCGGAGATAATGCGCAGTTTATGGGCAAGTATATGACTGCACTGGAAACAATGAATAAAGAAGCTGTGGAATATATTCGCGGTATTCCTGTTGTAAAAGTATTTCAGCAAACTATTTATTCCTTCAAAAATTTTCACGTTGCAATAGAAGAATACGAAAAATTTGCTTCCGGGTATGCCTTAAAATGCCGTATTCCTCTTACGGGATTTACAGTAACACTGAACGGCACATTTGTTTTACTTATTCCAGTCGCCATGTTTATTTTGTCCGGGGTCAGCGGCCAGGCGGCTTATGAAAATGTTGTGCTGGATTTTCTGTTTTACAGTTTGTTTACTCCGGTCTGTGCAACTATGATGAACCGTATCATGTTTGCCAGCGAGCAGCTTATGGCGGCTAAAAGTGCAGTCAGCCGGGTGGATGAAATTTTGCAGGAAAAGCCCTTGAAGGAGCCGGAACATCCCCTGATCCCGGCAGATGCTTCGATTGTGTTTTCGGATGTTTCCTTCGCCTATCCAGGGGTCAAAGAGAAGGCCTTAGACCATATCAGCTTTGAGGTTCCGACAGGAAAAACAGTGGCGCTTGTTGGTGCCTCCGGCAGCGGTAAAAGTACAGCGGCAAGCCTCATTCCCCGATTTTATGATGTTCAGTCAGGTTCCGTTACGATTGGCGGCGTGGATGTACGCAATATTGAGAAGAAGGAACTGATGAAAAGAGTTGCTTTCGTGTTTCAGAATACCTGTCTGTTCAAGGACACCTTGCTGAATAATATTAAGGCGGCCCGCCCGGACGCTACCAGGGAAGAAGTCCTGAAAGCGGCTGATGAAGCACAATGCAAAGATATTATTGACCGCCTCCCGGATGGGCTTGATACGCTCGTTGGAACAGGAGGCACATATCTCTCAGGAGGTGAAAATCAAAGAATTGCTCTTGCAAGGGCAATTTTAAAAGACGCCCCTATTATTGTACTGGATGAAGCCACAGCATTTGCAGATGCCGAAAATGAACATCAGATACAGCTCGCTTTTGAGCGGCTGACCCAAAACAAAACGGTTATGATGATTGCCCACCGGCTCTCTACGATACAAGACGCAGACCTTATCCTGGTGTTCAAGGAGGGGCAGATTGCAGAAAGAGGTACGCATGAAGAATTGGTAGCCTTAAATGGTATTTATTCTTCTATGTGGAAGGATTACCAGACCTCGATTGCCTGGAAGGTCGGAAAGGAGGATGAGCAGCATGATTAAGGCGTTAAAAAAGAAGTATGCGTTAAGCGATCAGGGTGCAAAAGACCTGTTAAAAGGGATCGTTTATTCGGTGCTGGCCAATATCAGCCTTATGTTTCCTGTTATTCTTCTGGCTATCGTCCTCAATCAGCTTCTTGCGCCTGTTTTGGGAGCGAGTGCGCCAGAGATCAGTGCAGCCGTTTACACTGTGATTGGAATTGTGATTTTAGCTGTTGTTTTTATTTTTCATTATTGCCAGTACACCGCGACATATCTCGGAACGTATGATGAAAGCGCAAGGCGACGTATCGGGCTTGCGGAAAAATTGCGTACCCTTCCGCTGAACTTCTTCCACCAGCGTGATCTTGCTGACCTGACAAGCACAATTATGGGCGACTGTGCAAACTTTGAACACGCATTTTCTCATACGGTTCCACAATTCTTTGGAGCAGTTATCTCTACGGGGATTGTTTGTATCGGCCTGCTGATTTTCAACTGGCAAATGGGTTTGGCTCTTCTTTGGGTAGCTCCGATTTCATTTGCAATCGTTATTCTGTCACGGAAATGGCAGGAAAAACTCAGCAAAAAGCACATGAACGCAAGACTGGAGCTTGCAGAAGGCATTCAGGAATGTTTGGAAACCGTACAGGATATAAAGGCTTGCAATCAGGAAGAAGATTATCTTCGCAAATTGGACGCAAAGATGGATGCTGCGGAAAAAGCACAGATTTCATCCGAAATGACAACGGCAAGTCTGCTGACAACCGGCCAGATGTTTTTACGGCTCGGTTTGGCAACGGTGATTGTAGTAGGTAATAGTCTTGTGGTAAGTGGAGATACCTCTCTGTTTACCTATATTCTGTTTTTGATTGCTGCCTCCCGCCTGTACGATCCGCTTTCCGGGGCGATGTCAAATATGGCAGAGCTGTTTTCTGTACAGCTTCAGGTGAACCGCTTGAAAGAAATAGAGGAATACCCGGAAGAAACCGGTGAGAAGAATATCCATACAAACGGGTACGATATTACATTCGATCATGTCCAGTTTTCTTACGAAAAGGGCAAACCGGTACTGAGGGATGTTTCGTTTACTGCAAAACAGGGACAGGTCACTGCATTGGTTGGCCCGTCCGGCGGCGGCAAAAGTACAGTCGCAAAACTGGCAGCCAAATTTTATCCTCTGGACGGAGGAAGAATACTGTTGGGCGGAACCGATATTGCTCCGCTAAATTCAACCATGTTGATGAAAAACTTCTCTATCGTTTTTCAAGATGTTGTGCTGTTTAATAACACCATCATGGAAAATATTCGTGTCGGTAAAAAGGACGCAACGGATGAAGAAGTGATTGCCGCAGCTAAAGCAGCGCAGTGTGATGAATTTATTTCAAAATTGTCGGACGGCTATCAGACGGTGATCGGAGAAAATGGTTCAACACTATCTGGCGGTGAGTGCCAGCGCCTTTCTATCGCACGTGCTCTTTTGAAAGACGCTCCTGTTATTCTTCTGGATGAAGCTACTGCTTCTCTTGATGTAGATAACGAAACTGAAATCCAAAACGCAATATCCAGGCTGGTAAAAGGCAAGACAGTTCTTATAATCGCTCACAGAATGAGGACGGTGGAAGCTGCCGATAACATCGTTGTATTGTCAGATGGTATTGTAGCCGAAAACGGAACTCACGAAGAACTTATGAAAGAAAACGGCCTCTATCATAGGTTGGTCGATTTGCAGACAGCTTCTGCAAATTGGAAGTTAAGCGTTTAATTCATAAAAGGTACTGATGAAACTTCATGCGTCCGGGGAGGACTATTTGGAAACCATTCTTGTTCTTCAAAAGAAACTCGGTATGGTACGCTCCGTAGATGTGGCCCGGCACATGGAGGTGTCAAAGCCCAGTGTGTACCATGCAGTAGCAACCCTGCGGGACGGTGGCTTTCTCACGATGGACAGCGACTATTTCCTGCACCTGACCGATGTAGGCCGGGCAGGTGCCGAAAAATCTACGAGCGCCATTGCTTTTTCACTGAGCAGCTTATCGCAGCGGGCGTTGACCCTGAAACTGCGGAGGCCGACGCCTGCCGGATTGAACACATTATCAGCGATGAGAGCTTTTCACGGCTGAAAGAGGCAGCCGAACAGGAACAAACCTAAACCAAATAAG
>ENA-OPSK01002215-OPSK01002215.1-human-gut-metagenome-genome-assembly--contig:-NODE-2215-length-12135-cov-2.142881_pt1 | contig 12135 bp, 9 predicted proteins | sample MGYA00241807_ERZ501905 | MGnify/ENA primary metagenome ERZ501905 (study PRJEB25962, sample SAMEA2042111) | human gut metagenome | biome: human gut; feature: human-associated habitat; material: faeces...
TTAATCTTATTTACTTTTTCACTATATTCTTCTAAAGTATCTGACTGCTTTATAATCTTTCCATCCGGCTGAAACTCTGACTTCTCATCTTTCCGAATATTTGCAAACGCTTCCTTCACCATTTCTTCACAGCGGAACATCGCTTTTTTCCTTCCTGCTTCTGTATCATCTTCCACAACAACCGCTGTCATTGTCTCTGCAAAATGGTCAATAGATAAAAACTCTGTCACAAGCATCAATGAAATCGTACTGATTCCAATCTCATCTGGATTATTATCCGGCAGCTCCTCTTTATACCTTACAAAATCATAGCCAAGACCCCCAACAAGACCGCCTGTAAACGCAAGCTGCTCATCATCCTTACGAATCTCGAAATCACTATAATATCCTTTCAAAAGATCTACGGGATTGCCGCTAAGCTCCTTTGTTGTTCCATCCTCCTTCTCAATAACCAGCCCATTTTCTTTACTCTTAATGACTTCCTCTGGATTCTTTCCCATAAAGACGTAACGTCCGTTATTCTTATCATAACTTTCCAGAAGAAATCCCTTTTTCTTTCCTACAAAACTTTGATAAATCTGTACTGCTGTCTCATCAATAAGACTGACTGTCTTACTATATGCTCTTCTTATTCGTTTCATTTGTACCCCCTTCTTTTCTGTAGGCTGCTTTATATTTTTATGTTGTGGAAGCTTTTTGTGGCATTAAAAAAGTCCCTGACGTTCATAAAAAACATCAGGGACGAAATATTCCGCGGTACCACCCTTATTAATCACTTAAAATTATTCTTTAAAAATCTTTTTCTACCTTTCCACTCTCTAAACTTCAAAGTAAAACTAAAATCTTCTGGAACAATTCTATGTCATTCTCTCTAAATCCGATACGGATCAGATGATTCTTCAAATCCTATACAGCCACCAAATATAAACTATATCTGATTATTCTATAGTATCTATAAACGATTCTATAAAACAAGCTATGCTGTACTGTTCTTACAATCTCTGTCGATATCCTACCCCTGTAACGCGAGGACGCGGCATCAGCTACTGTTAATTCACCTTGCATCTCCCAAATCCATTCCCTTTTCCCTCACATATCGGCTTCCACCTAATCCGACTCTCTGGTATGCTGTGGATAAAAGGTACTACTTTTGTTCAACGATTTTCCTACAGTCTTAATATGTTTTACAGTATAGCAACTTTTACGCTTTATGTCAATAAATTATTTTAAATTAGTGAGGAGGTGGGAATAAACAGACGAAGCCACAGCCCCTATGCTATGCAAAAATGCTTCATTTCGCTGCGCCCAAACTGCTCAACCGCAATTTGGACTTGTTCTAAGGCGCATTTTTACATAGCATAGGGGCTGTGGCTTCTGTTTTTTCTAAACCCTACAAATTCTTTCCGATTCTATGTATTCCATCCCCACAAATTAGGGGTGATAGATTCGAGGAAGTGAATTGGAGCATTATCTCTTGGGGAGCGTCTACCTTGCCTGCGGCAAACCAGAATTCCCTACTCTCTTATTGTAGTTAAAAGTGCATCACACACACCTTCTATGCTATATTCCCCGCTTCCAGCAGTAAGGAAAATGCTATCTCCCTTTTTGTAAGATACGCTCTCACCATTGCTGGTGATGGTTCCTTCGCCGTCTAAAACGAGAATGCTTAAGAAGGATTTTTCCGAAACAGTTCCCTCAAGTTTGTTAAAGGTTGTTCCATCGAGGTTCAGTTTGTCTACTGTAAAGTAGTCGCAGTCAGCGATATGTGGATAATGACTGTCATCCTTTTTCGCTGGTGCACAGTTCGTTACAGCAACGGCTTTCTCGATGTGGAGTTCTCTCTTCTTTCCGTCCTTTCCAACTCTGCCATAATCGTATACACGATAAGTTACGTTGGAGTTCTGCTGGATTTCTGCGATGATGAGTCCTTTACCGATGGCATGAATTGTTCCAGCTTCGATAAAGAATACATCTCCTTTATGAACAGGTACTTTATTCAGTACTTCAAGAAGAGTGTCTTCTTCGATTCTTTTTGCAAATTCATCTTTGCTGATTTCTCTGTTAAATCCGTGGTAGAGGCAGGCTCCTTCTTCTGCATCCACTACATACCACATCTCGGTTTTGCCATATTGCCCTTCATTTTTTAAGGCGTACTCGTTATCTGGATGTACCTGGATAGAAAGGTTGTCCTGTGCATCGATGAATTTTGTTAAAATAGGAAAGTCCTCAAAACGCTCGCAGTTTGTTCCGAGTACTTTCTTTCCGTGTTCCTCAATATACTGTCTTAATGTCTTGCCAGCATCTTCGCCATTGTCAACAAAGCTTGGACCGTCTGGATGACAGGATAATTCCCATGTCTCTGCTAATCGGTCGCCTGTCATTTCTTTTCCGTAGTTGTCTACGAGTTTATGTCCGCCCCAGATGTAATCTTTTCCGCTTGGTTTTAATTTTAAAATTGCCATCTTTTTTCTCCTTTTAAATGAAATAGAAATGTATGTCTCTCTATATATATCAGATGTGAGATGCGCAGAAAAAGTATGTCATGCATTGCATGACGCGCATCTCGCAGCAAGAATGCCGGGGCATTCTTGAATAATTGCTAAAATGTTTTTTAATATACTCTGCTTTTATTTTTTAAACGCTCTTTTTAACACGTCAAAAAAGCTTAAGGAGCGAACCATATGGTCAGATGGAACATAATTTCTTACCGCACGAAGAAGTTCTTTTGGTTTCTTTGCTGCAAAGGTAAAGGTTCCGCTTTTTTTTGTCTGAATGGCGAAGCGAGGAATATATTTGCCCTTAAACATAACAGATGCTATGACATAATCAACCTCTTCCCATGGAATCTGGATATAGTCATTCATCTTTTTTTCGTTATAATATTCGAAACCTCTGTCGCCAATCATAATTTTTCCGTAATTATTCATTCCGTGAAAGGAAGTGGCATCCATAACCAGATCCACTTTAGTATTGAGTGATTGTGCCATTATGCATCCTCCTTTGTATACATAACATAGCAAGGGCTGTGCAAAAATATCGGAAATATTTTTGTCACAGCCCCCTTTGTATTGTTTATTCCGCTTTAATTAAACTTAAATTACAGAATACCTACTACATGTCCTAAGATACCTACTATGAACAATGCAAGGATGATTACGATAGGAGAAACTTTCTTCTTGAGTAACCACATACATAACAGTGTCAGTAATAATGGCATAAGACCTGGGATTAAGGAATTTAAGTTGTCCTGTAAAGTTGTAACCTTTGTAGGCTCTAAAGCCATTCCGGAAGCATACTGGGAAATTGCTGTCTTAATACCTTCTGCTCCTGCTGGAAGGCTGTTCCAGTCAATGTAAGCACCATCACTTAATTTTACTTTTGATACAACTGGAATAAAGTTGATACTTACCCAGCGTTCGATCAGCGAACCAAGTACGAACATACCAAGAATAGAAGCAATCTTTGTTACTTTCTGTAAAAGTCCACCGGAAAGGTCTTCAGAAATCTTGCTACCAGCCCGGTAACCAAATTCCTGTGTATACCACATAAATGCCCAACGGATTACGTTCCATAATACGAAGAACAAGATTGGTCCTAAGATGCTTCCGCCCATAGCGAGGGATGCACCTAATGCACCAAGCATTGGACGAGCAGTAAACCAGAATACTGGATCACCAACACCGGCTAAAGGTCCCATCATACCTACTTTTACACCCTGAATAGCTGCGTCATCTACTTGAGCACCGTTAGCTTTCTCTTCCTCTAAGGCAAGAGTTACACCAAGTACTGGAGAAGCTACATATGGATGTGTGTTGAAGAACTCAAGGTGTCTCTTTAAAGCTGCCTTCTGATCTTTGTTTGTGTACAGTTTCTTAATCGCCGGAATCATGGCGAAACACCATCCACCGTTCTGCATACGTTCATAGTTCCATGAACCCTGAAGGAAAGTAGAGCGGAGTGCAACAGATCGACGATCTTGTTTTGATAAAGTAATTTTTTCTTCTGCCATTTCTATACCCTCCTTACTTCTTAATAATCATTTAAAATGTCATCGAGTGGATCACCAACGTTTCCACCGCCACCGTTTCCGTTTCCACCTTTTTCAGATAAGTTGATGTAGATGAAAGCGATTGCAAGAGCGATTGCACCAAGAGCGATCAGTGTAAGGTCTGAAATAGCTGCCAGACAGAAACCAATTGCGAAGAATGGCCAAACTTCTTTTGTTGCGATCATGTTGATAACCATTGCATAACCAACAGCTACTACCATACCACCACCGATGGACATACCATCTGTTAACCATGCAGGCATAGACTGTAAGAAGTTCTGTACTGTTTCAGTAGGGATTGCAAGAAGACATGCTGCAGGGATTGCAATACGAAGTCCCTGTAAGCAGATGGCAATGATGTGCCACATTTCTACACCTCTGAAATTAACCTTCTCAGCTTCAGCATCCATACGGTGAACACATGCTACAGAAAGAGTACGAACAACCATTGTTAAGAATAAACCTGCTACAGCAAGAGGGATAGCTACAGCAATCGCTGTACTTACACCTTTTACTCCCTGTCCACCAAGAACAAGGATAATAGCAGATGCAACAGATGCTAAAGCAGCATCCGGTGCTACAGCAGCTCCGATATTAGCCCATCCAAGAGCGATCATCTGAAGACTACCACCAAGAACAATACCTGCCTCGAGATTGCCTGTTACCAAACCAATCAATGTACATGCTACCAAAGGCTGATGGAACTGGAATTCATCAACAACACCTTCGATACCAGCGAGAAAGGCAACTATAACAACTAAAATCATTGAAATAATTGACATGACTTTTCCTCCTAATATTAATTGCTAAATACTATTTTGCTAATTCAGCTTTTGCTTTTTTAAGAATCTCATCCATGTTATCCTGAGAATCACTTGGAACTTTACGAACGTCAAACTTAACACCTAACTTCTTAAGTTCTTCGAATGTCTCGATATCTTTTTCATCTAAAGATAATACTTTGCTGACTGCTACCTTGCCAACAGAGTGAGCCATAGAACCAATGTTAAGTTCCTTAATATCTACTCCACCTTTGATTGCTGCAAGAGCATCCTGAGGTGTTTCAAATAATAATAATGCCTTTGTGTTTCCAAAACGGGTATCTTTTGATACCTGAATCATCTTGCTGATTGGAACTACGTTCGCTTTTACCCCTGGAGGCGCTGCTTCACGAATCATGCTCTTACGAAGGTCATCGTGTGCTACACCGTCAGATACAACGATAATTCTGTTTGGTCCTGTAGTCTTTGTCCATGCTGTTGCTACCTGTCCATGGAGCAGACGGGAGTCGATACGTGCAAGCACATATTTAATCTTTCCATCTCCTACTACGGTTCCTTCTGGTAATGCTCCCCTTGGCTGTCCATCGGAAGTAGCTGCTACCTTTTTCTCTTCCTTTGGCTCTAAGCTTTCTGGGTAAATCTTAACGCCTTCTTTTGCACTTCCGGAAATCTGAACAGCAAGTTCATGTGCTGTATCCATCATCATACGGGAAGCGTAAGCGTCAATGAGCATTGGCAGGTTAAGACCAGCAACAATTGCCCATGTATCCTCGTGACCAGCGATCAGGCCATTAGCCTGATTAAATGGAGTACCTCCCCATAAATCAACGAGAATTAACACCTGTTCCGGGTCTTCGAAAGATGCAACTGCTTCTTCCATTTTCTTTCTCACATCATCCGGTCCTTCGTTAGGCTGCAGTGTTACGGCTGCCACGTTTGGCTGTTCACCAAAAATCATGGAAGCTGACTGCTGGATACCGGTCGCAAAATTGCCATGTGTTGCGAGAATAATTCCTACCATGTTAACTTCACATCCTTTCCTCTCCTGTTAGAAATTATTAGTTACTCTATCTCATTATTTGAAACAGCTTTTGTCTAAAAACCTCATCTGGAAGATTCTTTTCCATCTGAAGTTTTTTGATACTTTCCTCTACTTCCGGATCTGCCATCGTCCGATAAAATGTATTAAAAAGCATCGGTTTTTCTTTGAGCATCTCTGAGGATACTGCGAATAAAAATGCACAGCTTACTTTAGAATCATCCCACAAAATCGGATGATTCATTCTTCCAATGACAAGTCTTGTATTCTGAACCATTGCCGGATTTCCATGTGGCAGGGCAATGTGGTTTAAACTTGTGGAAGACATCTCCTCTCTTTCGAGAACAGACTGCAAATATTCTTCTGTTACAAAATCTTCTTCTAAAAGTGGCTGTACCATCGCTTTTACTGCGGATTCCATATTCTTTTCTTCAATTGGAAGAATAATTGCTTCTAATATATTTAATTCCAATAAATGGTTTACCTGAATTTCTTTAATTCCTTCCTTAATCTTTTGCATCTCACGCTCCGGAAGGGCCATTGAAATGTAGATAATCGGAAAATCAGCTTTGAGAATGCGCTCGGTTGTCACAATGTAGTCGCAATCTGGATTCTTAAGCTGCTTAAATTCCTGCAGGGAATACATTCCCGTGACTTCCACACCAACAAGCTTTCTCTCGATTTTAGAGCGGATAATTCTGGCCGCTGCCGCACCGAAATGACAGACAATAATAATTTTCGTCTTCTCACCCGCATCCTTCATTCGCTCTATCGCCGCCTGAAAATGAATGGCTAAATAAATAAGATCATTCTCTTTCATAGACAGATTATAGATATCTGCTATGTAATCTGCCGCAATGGCCGCCATCTCGAATCCAAAAGGATACTGACGTTTCATGGACTTTAACATATATTCATCTGTCTCAACATCCAAATGATTTCCACGAAGAATCGTCGTATAAATATGAGAAGATAACCCCTCAATCAAATCTTCGTCCTCGCTGAAATCTGCACTGAGTCTCTCGCTGATTCCTTTAAGAATCTCCTTAATCGGATGCCGCATCTTATCCATAATCTGATCCTGACAGGCGATTTTTTGTTTACGTAGCGATAACAGTAATGTATACATATATCGCAGTTCTTCTTTAGAATCCGGCAGACGAAATTCCTGACACCATCCAAGTATCCATTCATACAATCCGTCAAATTCCTGCGTATTAATAAAATCTTCCTGTACCGCAACCGGCTTTTCTGTATTCTCACTGTCTGCATGACGCGTGAGAAACAAAATATAAAGGAAAAGCTGCTGCAAGGATTCATCAGTAAGCTGAAACCATTCCAGCCTCTGCAATGCCTGAATTGCTCCTCTTGTCCTCAACATCTGTTCCTTTGTAAAATAATGAAACAGTGGAAAATGGAGACTATCAAACTGCTCCAAAGCTACGATGTAATCCTCTCCGAATAAATATGGAAAAAGTATCTTTACAAATACCTCTCTTCTCTTATTCTGGGATGCTGCATAGCGGATACCATAATGCCGCTGTGCCTGAATATCTTCCGGATACTTTTTCATGATTGCCGCTAAATGCTTCTCTGCGTAAGACTTGCTTACTAAAAGCTCATCTGCAATTTCCTGTATGGTAAGGAAATTATCATGTAGTACCAGAAGTAAGAGGAATCTTCTCTCAAATTCCATCTCAAAGCGAGGGATGCTCACACTCATCACTTCCGCAAACTTCTCATGCCCCTTTACAAGTATTTGATTACTCGAAACAAACTGGACATCCACTCCGAATTCTTTCAGTGTCTCGGACAACTCCTTTAACTGATTCTTCAAAGTCTTTACAGATACTCCCAGATACTCTGACATAGCCTTAAGTTCGACAACTTCATAATCTCTTAAGTACTCTATCATCTTCATATCTCGTCTTGTGAATCTCATGTTTACGAACCACTCCTCACTCACCAAAAATTCTATCAAATTCTTCAAAAATGTAAAACTCATAGTTTGACTTATTTTTGAACAAAAGATGTGCTTAACTTAAGATTTTATTTCATTTTACTTGCGATTTCAATATGTGAAAGGGTATTTTTTTGAAAAAAATGTCAACTTTGTACTGTTATTTTCTATCTACTGGAATTTTATCTATTTTTTTCTTGTCGTCTCTTAAATGCTAATACGATTGCAATAGAAAGTGCTGTTCCTGCCATCACACAAAGAAAATATAATGACATATAGTTCGTAGCTTTAAATAAAGCCACAACTAAGCCCCCATGTGGCACAGCCGAAGTCACGCCGCACACAGCAGCCGCCGCTCCAGTAAGTGCAGAACCTGCAACAACTGCCGGAAGAACGTGTCCGGGGTCAGAAGCTGCAAAAGGTATCGCCCCCTCGCTGATTCCTATGATTCCCATAAATATAGTATATATTCCTGCACTCTTTTCCTCAGGTGTGAACTTATCTTTTCCAACAACTGCTGCGATTCCCATAGAGAGCGGAGCCACTGCAATGGAAGTAGATACAATCCCCATAATCTGAAGATTTCCCTGTGCAATTGAAGTCACACCAAAGAAAAAGGCGACCTTATTGATCGGACCTCCCATATCTATGCCAACCATCGCACCAAGCACAATACCAAGCACAACTGCACTGGAAGGATTCTTCGCAAGTTCCACAAGCAAACTGTTTAACAGATCCGTTATCAGTGTAACTGGCTTTCCAAGCACAAATATAAACAAAGCGGATAATACTGCGACACCGGTCAGCGGAATAATAAATATTGGCATCATCGGCTTAAACTCCTTAGCAAGATTCCAGCTGTTCATCCATTTCACAAGATAACCAACAAGATAGCCGACAATAATACAACCGATAAATCCCGTTCCTCCCTCCGTTCCAAGAATCTCTCCATCTGTTGCCACCATCGCCCCGATCATCGCCGGAGCAAGGGTTGCCCTTCCTGCAATGGAAAAAGCAATAAAGCCTGACAAAATTGGATACATCAGCGTAAAGGCAAGATTACCGATAGCATGAATCTTATTCCATAAACCAATATAGACAACCGTTCCATCTGCAGAAGTCTGTGCCCCCATTGATACCGACAGCGATACTAACATCCCTCCCACAACAACAAATGGTATCATATAGGAGGCTCCATTCATAAGCTGTCCTATAATATCAATATCTGAAAGATCTTTGGGCTCTTTCTCCTGTTTTTTTTCTTTTTTTGTTTTTACTATCTTATTCTTATTATTTTTATCACTTTGTTTTGCTTTATTGTTCCCAGCTATTGACTGTTCATTTTCCAATTCTTGCCTATAGCCTTTTCCGACTATCTTTTCAGCTTTCTGATTTTCTTGCGTATTTTCAACTATTCTACTTCTATTTATCGCATTTTGGTACGTTATATTTTGTTTTACCGCATCTCCATTTTTTTCTCTGTTTTCAATATTTTTATCTTCTGTATTTTCAGCATTTTTATCTTTTGCATTTTTATTTTGAAAATTCTCTATATTTCCAGAGTTTTCATTTCTGTTTTGATTATTCTCATTTTGAAAAGAAGCCCCTCCCATAATGAAACTATCTTGTTCTAACCGCTCAAAAACACCCTGTGTATTCTTTAATAACGGTTTGATTCTTGTTTTTAAAACCCACTTGCCATAAAATCTCTCTGGCTCCTCAATTACTACATCCGCGGCTATGATTACATAATCCGCTTTTGCAATCTCCCGTTTGGTCAGCTTATTTTCCGTCCCCTGCGAGCCTTGTGTTTCTACTTTCACCTCATAGCCCAGTCTCTCACATTCCTTTTCTATGCGGGCTGCTGCCATATAGGTATGTGCGATTCCGGTAGGGCACTTGGTAACTCCAATTATTTTCATATCTTTCCTCTATAATTGCTCTTTGAACATTATTCTTAAAATATTCCAAAATCATTCCAATTCATTCTTTACATACTGATAAACTGCCTCTGTGCTCCTGCAATTACGAAAATCGGCAATAAACTTCTCATCCACAAGTTTTCTGGCAAGCCTGGACAAAAACACCAGATATTTTTCCTGTCCCTTCTCTTCTGGTGCGATAATCGCAAATGCAATATCTACTTTTTTGTCATCAAATGACTCCCACTCTATAGGATATCGAAATCGGACAATAAATAACTGTACTTCATCAATTTCTTTTATAATTGCATGAGGAATGGCAATCCCCTCACCACATCCTGTCGAATCCCACTCTTCTCTCTTCCAGAATGCTTTCTCTAACTGTGTCGCATCTAACATAGTCTGTTTTGCGCAAAGTCTGCTTATCGTTCTTATTGCTTCCTTTTTTGTACCAGAAACTGCTACGATATTGTCAAATATTTTTTCCTTTTTTACTAGCATATCCAATTACTGCTCTCCCTTATTTCCAGTCTTATTTTCCAGAGTATATTTGAAAATGCAAAAAGTAATCCACCTATCTCAATTGCAAAAAAATTTTCAAACACACTCTGATTTTCATTTTTTACCATCAGTCGCAATACTTATTGATAACACAGCTCTCTTCTATATTCTATTTTCCCTATTCTACTGTCTTTATTGTACCAAAAGAAAAACAACGGTAAAACACTTTCTTTTTCCGTTTTTATTCCTTTCTATACGTCTTTCAACCGTCATTTTTTGTTTCTTTTTCAGGACAATTAGCCATTTTGCTTATAATAATTGTTCTCCTGTCGATGCAATAAGAATTCATTTATTCACAATGCCAAGAAAAGACGTAAAAAAACGGTTATTCTTGTCAAACTCATGCATAGACAATCCGGGGTAAAATTGGTATACTAGAGTCAAGATGAGTGATACGATTTCATCTCGTCTCAACTATTCAATTAAATTATCCAATAGAGCAGTCACTCCTCCTCCTTCAATGTGGCTGCTCGCAAGAACACCGTTTCCAATCAGCCATCAGAACGGTGTTTTTTTGCGTCTGTGTTGCCACTTCTGTATATTATATCTTTTTGGCATGTCTTTGGATTTTTCTTCATATGATTGTAAAAAGATTTAAGATAGGGATTTTATAATGAGGGATTACATTGAATTACGTGCTATTGAGGTCGGGAAATACATTATTGACTCGAAGGCTACGGTGAGGAAGACGGCTACAAAGTTTGGAGTTAGTAAATCGACGGTACATAAGGATTTAACGGAGAGGCTGCCGCAGATTGACCATCATCTGGCGGATGAGGTTCGTGATATTTTAGATATTAATATGGGATGTCCGGTGCCGAAGGTTGTTAATAATCATGAAGGGTCAGCTTTGATGAAAGACCCGAAGCTGGTGGAAGAAATTCTGACCAAGATGGTAAAAGCGGTGAAAAAACCAGTTACAGTGAAAATTCGTAAAGGATTTGACGATGACCATGTAAATGCAGTTGAAATTGCGAAAATTGCGGAAAGCTGTGGTGTTGCAGCCATTGCGGTACATGGGAGAACACGTCAGCAATATTATTCCGGAAAAGCAGACTGGGATATTATTCGTCAGGTAAAAGAAGCTGTTTCCATCCCGGTTATTGGAAACGGAGATATTTTATGTGCACAGGATGTAATTGACATGAAAGAACAGACCGGGTGCGACGGTTTTATGATTGGGCGTGGAGCACAGGGAAATCCGTGGATTTTCCGACAGATTCAACATCAGCTGGAGACAGGCGAGGTACTTCCGAGACCATCCAGACGAGAAGTGGCAGACATGATGCTTTTACATGCGCGACTCCAGCTTCAGATCAAAGGGGATTATATCGGGATCCGGGAAATCAGAAAGCATGCAGCCTGGTATACTGCGGGATACAAAAATTCTTCTAAATTGCGTGGCAGAATCAATGAAGTTGAGAGCTATGCACAGTTAGAAGAACTGTTGGAGCAGTGGCTGACAGAGGAAGCATAAATCTGTGTTTTAGGTATAAGCTATAGAAAAAAGTGTCGGCATTAAATGAAAAATATGGGGTTGCAAAGTAGAAAAATACGACTACAGAGTCTGTACAGAATCTTGACATAGAAGTAGCGATTGGGTATAATGTAGTGATTGTGAAAGTGGGTAAAACTCTTCAAAAATTGAGATAAATAAAACGATCAGGAGGATCAACAGGCATGGATAAGAAAAATCTTTTAACTTACCAGGGATTACAGAAACTGGAGAATGAGTTACAGGACTTAAAAGTAGTAAAGAGAAAAGAAATCGCACAGAAGATCAAAGAAGCACGTGAGCAGGGTGACTTGTCTGAGAACGCAGA
>ENA-OPSK01002221-OPSK01002221.1-human-gut-metagenome-genome-assembly--contig:-NODE-2221-length-12103-cov-2.304449_pt1 | contig 12103 bp, 7 predicted proteins | sample MGYA00241807_ERZ501905 | MGnify/ENA primary metagenome ERZ501905 (study PRJEB25962, sample SAMEA2042111) | human gut metagenome | biome: human gut; feature: human-associated habitat; material: faeces...
CAGGCACGGTTCGCCCTCCCGGACCGTACTCATATAGTGGCCCGGCGCTTCGCCGTACAGTTGCACGACGTCGGCATAGAGCTCTTCGGGTAGGGCGTCCTGCACCCAGGATTCGTATTCCGACTTTCCGACCAGTGCCGGACGGCCGTTTTTCAGGAAGTCGTCGAAAGTTCCTTCGGCATAGGTGCTCAATACGGCACCCTGTGTCATCAGCAGCTTTTCGAACTCTTTTTCGGTCGCAGGCAGGTTTTTCACCGTGTAGCCTTCGGCCTTGAGCCGTTTCAGGAGATTATAGAGCGACGGCACCGTTTCCAGTCCCTGGGCCGTCAGCGAGGATTGTCCGGCGCCTTTGAAGTAGTAGATCGCTACTTTCTTTTCAGCATTCGGCTTCCGTTTCAGCGAGATGAAGTTGCCGATGATCCGGGTGAAATTCTTCAGCCGTTCGGGAATGGCCTTGAAGAGGTAGATTCCCTCTTCGTCCAGTTCCTGATCGTTCAGCACGTAGGGGTAGATCGCGCCGTCCAGTTCGGGTACGACGATACTCTGGGACATGAATCCCCCGAACATCCCCATCGGGTCGCTTTCCCACTCCTCCTGCGTTTCCAGCATGGAGAGCGGCGAGAAGATCGGGATGTTCCGCTTCTTCAGCCACTCTACGGCTGCGTCGGCCTGGCCCATGACCATGCGCCCGTGCGCGAAGTGGATGACCGCGTCGGGGCCGATTTCCCGCAGGAACGTCAGACGCTGGCGGTACGACGAAACGGGATAGACGTTCATTCCTGCGTTTTGCAGCGATACGATCAGGCTGTCGATGTTGGCCCGGTTGCCGCTGAAGGGGTCGTTCAGACCGCCTACGATTGCGATTTTGGGGGCTTTCTCCCGATAAATTCCCTGTTCCCGGAGGTATTTCTCATAGTCCGCGACGGTTTTGAATGAGAGGTCTTCGTCCAAGTGGTAGAGCACGTCCGAAGCGCTCTCGACAGCTTCTTCAGCCGGTGTGACGAAGAGGCGCTTCGCGTCGATATGCTGGCGGACGTAGCGGGCCATATTCCGGTAATTCCGCTTGTTGCCGTTGCCGATGTAGGCCGAGATTCCGGCCTTGGTGAGGCTGTCGAGGCTACAGATGTCGTTTTCCGGATTGGTGGCGGCGTAAATGTAGATAGGGGTGCCTTCGTCGGCTGCCGCGAGGATCTGCGCTCGCTGCTCTTCAGTGATTTTCAGACCCATGCCGAATCCCAGCACCAGGTCGTAACGGCCGAGCCGGTCGAGCGGTATTTCTTCGTATTCGATGAAGTTGTCTTCGTTGGATTTGACGAGGCTGGCCGTCTGATAGTTCTGGAAGTTCACCAGTCCGATCCGGGTCGTGGATGCCCATTTGCTCCACGCCGCCCAGCAGCACAGGACCACTGCGAGTACGGCGACGGCCGCGAGGATCCATTTCTTGTTTTTTGCCATTATTCGAAGTGTAAATTGTTAAGATTCTTGAGGATTGCCGGCGTCCGGATCCATACCGGACGGGCCGTATCTTGAAAACGGACTCTTTTTGCGTGGTTTGGCCGGCAGTCCCGTAGTTCCGGTGCTGCCAGCCAATCCGATCGCATCATTTCGTCTATTTCAGCAACTCGTACTCCAGTTGCGGACGTCCGCGCTCACCGTCGTCGCCCGAACCGAATTTGAGGAACCGGAGCTTGTAGTAGTTTTCCGCACAGTCCTTGATGACGAAGAAACGGTCTGCCTTGACACCCGGATTCTCCACGCCCGGCATCGCGGGGGTGCGCCAGTTGGTGCCGATCGTGTTCGCTTCCGTCTGGAACTCCGCAGATGCCACGTCCGCACGTTTGAAGTCGGCATACGACTTGGTGTCCGTCATGACGATCGCTGTTTCCGCGCCGCCCAGGTTGTTGATCGTGATTACATCCTGCGTGAACGAGATCACCGGTCCCGATGCCATCATGGTCGAAGAGGCGGCGTAGGCCCACATGATGTCCCATTTGCTCTTGGCGGGCTGGAGCACCTGTTCGCCGGTTTCGAGCGAGAGTCCGATGAAGCTGTAAATCGGGTCTTTCGTGATTTCGACGGTTTTTGGGGTCGTATCTTCCACCTTGCCGTACTCTACCTTGTAGCCGTTGCCGCTGCGGGTGACTTTCACTTTGTACCAGAGGCTCCGGTTTTCCGTACCGTCGGTATTGGTCTTGTTGTCGGCCGAGGCCACGAAAAATACCTTGTTGTTCGCATCCGTAGCCGATATTTCGCCGAATGCGGTCTTCGACAGGTCGCCCGTGACGTCGTCGATCCATTCCGCCTTGAAGTCTTCGGACATGCTGCCTGCGGCGATGTTGGGTGCGCTCTGCGCATCTTCGAGGGTTACGGCTGCGAAGTCCGTTTTCTCGGAAGCGGCCGCTACCGTTGCGTATGAAGAGTTGAGTACCACGCGGAACTCATCGCCGCAGTAGAAGCCCAGGTTCCAGCTCTTGCGGTCGATCTGCATCTGGCTGTTATTACTCAGATCGACATAGACCATGTTGGCGTAGTTCTGGTCACCGACTTTCCCTTCGAGCGTCATCGTGCCGCCCGTGGAGACGATCGGAGTGAACGAGAGGGTCATCTCCTTGGTCGTGCCGATCTTGTAGCCTTCGGTCAGCGAGAGGGAGAGAATCTGGAATTTCGCCGTTCCCTCGGGGTTTTTACCCGTCGCTTTGGCTACGGTGAAAGTGCCCGTGGACTGTCCGGCCGGAATATTGACCGTGATCTTGCCGTCGGTCATGGCCGGGGTCGTCGTGATGTCCGCGTCGGATACGTCCGAAGAGGTCATTTCCATCGTTACGTCCAAGCTCTCGGTCGTAGCGCGGCTGAGTTTCAGGCCGAGGCTGACGGTTTCGCCGTCCATGCCGGCTTCCGATACGGCGAATTCGACCGAAATGTCCTGCAACTTCAGGTTGTCGTCATCGTCGTTGCATGCCGAGAATCCGAAGGTCATCAGACAGGCTGACAGTAAGTAAAGTAATCTTTTCATAGAATGGTTTTAATTAGTTAATATTGAATTTGTTATTTTTTGAATTTTCCGTTCAGCATCAAGTTCAGTCCGATGAAGTAGCTGCGTCCGCAGCCGAGATAGCTGACCGAAGGGGTGTCGTTCGCGGATTCTACGATCGTGCGTATGTCGGTCAGGTTGAAGAGGTTTTTGACACCTACGTTCAGGCTCAGGAACGAGGTCAGCTTCTGCGTGACGGTGATGTCCCCGTAGTGGTAGGAGGGGAGTCCCCTCAGGTAAATTTCGCTCTCTTTCTTGTTGTCCGGGGTCGTGTATTCGTGGTAATAGTACTCCTTGCGCTGGCCGGTGTATTTGTAGAAGAAACTGATGTCCGTTCCCGACTTGGCGATATGGTAACTGATGGTCGTACTCACTTCGGGCGAATAGCGGAACTGGGGCAGGCTTTTATCGTCGGAGGCATATTTGTTGTAGCGTCCGATCAGCGAAGCATTGACGTTCACGCGTAATCCGCCCCATGCCAGCGAGGTTTCCAGTGCCCCGCCCAGGGTTTTGTAGCGGCCGATGTTGTAGTAGGTGTTGTAGTTGGGAATATCGACGTTCTGCGCCAGGCTGATCTTGTCCTTGAAGACGTTGTAGAAACCGCTCAACGTGGTGGTGAGCCGGATCCGCGCGTTATGCAGGATGCGGTAGGTGAACGATCCCGTGACATTGTTCGAATATTCGGCTTTCAGGTCCGGGTTGCCGTCGATGTCGTGGTTGTCGTTGTGGAACGAGAAGTAGAGCTCCTGCAGGGTCGGCGTACGGAAGCCGTAGGCATAGGAGAGGCGGATGTCCATATCGGGTGTCAGATCGAACTTCGTTAAAATCGAAGGTACGGCCACAGGAGCTTCGTAGTCGGCCATCAGGAAAGCCCGAACGCCGGGGCGTACGCTCATCCAGCTCCAGGGTTTGTATTCGGCCGAGATGAAGAATGCCAGATCGGAGATCGTGGGGGTGCCGTCGATGCGTCCGCCCTTGCCTTCGGTCCATTGGTATTCCAAACCGGGCTGAAGGCTGATCTTCGGGCCGATATTCCAGGTTGCCGTCGCCCGTGCGATCCAGGCTTTGTACTGGGTGACATCCTGACTGGCATCTTCGGCCGAGAGCCATTTCTCTCCGGTCGAGAGGTCTGTCCAGGTGGTCTGCGTGCGGCGCTTGTAGTCCTGGTAGGAGAGGGCGAGATTGACGCTCAACCGGTTGTCCAGTCTCCAGTCTGCCTGTAACTGATGGGTGTATCGTTTGGTCAGATAGTCCTTGTCGGAAACCTTCTCCGGTTCGATGGCGGTACCGTTCAGAGGACCGAAGATTTTCTCGTCGAGGAAATCCAGCCGGTACCAGACGTTCAGGTTGCGTCGCTGGAACCCTATCATACCGTTGGCCAGCGACTGGTCTTTGGGATGCCAGCGCTTTTCGCGTCCGGTCAGGTCGCCCTGCCAGCCGCCGTTGTCGTTGCGGGTGTAGCCGCCGTTGAAGTAGAGTCCGTTTTTAAGATTGAATCCGAGGTCGATGCTTTCGTTGTGAAGACCTTCGCCGTTGAAGAACTGGTATTCCTTGCCCATCGTTTCTTCCTGGATGCGGGCGCCCACGCGCCAGGTGCTTTCGCCGGAATAGCCCGGTCCCTTTTTGGTGATGATGTTGATGACTCCCGCAAGGGCGTCCGTGCCATAGACTACCGACATCGGACCTTCGACGATTTCGACCCGTTCGATCCGGTTTACGTCGAGTTGGCTGAGGCTCTGTTTGGTCGAGCCTCGGTCGATCATCGGAATACCGTCCATGAGGATTTTGACGTTGTTGCCGCTCATACCCATCAGCTCGAAGTCCGTTTCTCCGAGCGCCATGTCGTTCGAGAGGCGGATGCCGATTTCGGTGTTGAGCAGCGACTGTACATCCAGGGGTGCCTTTTGCCGGATCTGATCGCTGTTTACCGACCGTACCTTATATAAGGAGTTTTTCATGGATTGCGGCGAGAACTGTCCGGTGACGACCACCTCCTCCAACTGGTTGATATCTTCCTTGACTTCGATGTTCGGGAATACGTTTTCCCGACCGGTTTCGATGGTGACCGGAAACTCCTTGCGGTGGGCGGTTACGGATTGGACGACCCTCGTATATTCGCCCGGGGGAGCCGCAAATTCGAAATTGCCGTCCCCGTCGGACATCCCGCCGAATACCGTATTTTTCAGCGAAACCGTGATGTATTCGGCCGGAGCGCCGTCTGTGGTGATGACATTGCCCGAGATTTTGACCTTTACCCGGTTTTGTCCCGCTGCGGGCAGGACGGACAATAATAATAGGATGACAGTGCAGATATTTTTAATCATGGGCTTTTGGTTTTATTCGTTTGCAAAAGTAGGGGGGATGAAACGGGCGGGCAATCACCCGTTTTAGGTATTTCGGAGGCGAGAGGTAGTCAAATGTGGTGAGCTTGCCCGTCTGTCGGATTCCTGAGCTGTTTCCCGGATCTTCCGTTCGGTTTGCGGAGCGGTCCCTTGATTTTTGTCCGGCCGGAGGTGGCGTTGGGGCGGTTGCGATAAAGTCCGGTCGTTTTTCGGGTTTGGCGGAGATTTTGTACAAGCAGTATCGAAAGAACTTAAAAAATTATCGATTATGTTTTTCTTGTGGTATTTATTGATAGGTTTGGTTGCCGGATGGCTCGCCAACCTGATCGTGAAAGGGCGGGGGTCCGGCCTGATCGTCAATTTAGTTGTCGGCATCGTCGGCGGGGTGCTCGGCGGCTGGATCTTCTCGCTGTTCGGACTTTTCGCCGTAGGAACCATCGGCAGTATCGTCACTTCGGTAGTCGGTGCTATCGTATTGTTGTGGATCGTAGCTGCCGTAGGCAATAAAAAAGAGAAAAAGATAGACTAAAAAATTATTCGTATGAATGAGAAATTGAATGCGGACAAAGAGCGTCTGAAGGCGGATCTGTCCGATACGGTACAGGATGTGAAAGAGCATGTGGCCGCGAAAGCCGGTCAGGTGAAAGAACAGGTCGTAGCGAAAGCCGGCCAGGTCAAGGAAAGCGCCCGCCAGCAGGCGCAGCAACTGAAAGGACAGGCCAAGGAGCAGGCAGGCAAAGTGCTCGACAAGACCAGGGAATTGGTCGATAAGGCATCCGAAAAGGTGAAAGAGTGGTAATAAAAAATAGAATGGAAAAGAGAGGCCGGCCAGCCATAGGGCCGGCCTTTTCGTTTGTGTGTCCGGACAAATGGATTATCTTTGCACCCCGACAGGCCGAAGTTCCGCTGCAGAGGAACCGAGGCCGATATTATTAATCACTTTAATTTTTACAGGATGAAAGAGATCCAAACAAAGCGTACTCCGCGCTTCAGGCGCTGGTGTCGCAAGGGGTACGCAGCTTTCGCGAGCCTTCGGCGCCAGGTTACCATCGGAGTCCTCTCTGTTTCGATGTCCACCATTCTCCTGTCCACGACGACGCCCGTGCAGGCGCAGACCGTCGATTCGCTTACGATCGCCAGAGAGCTGGAGATCGAAAAGGTCGAGGTGACGGGGGTGAAAGCTACCCCCACGCGCAGTACGATGTCGTCCACCTCCGTTTTCGATCGAAAGGCGGGTGCTTCGGCGCCGGTCCAGACCCTCGAGTCTGTGCTGCGTTTGAGCCCTGCGATCGATCTTCGGGAACGGAGCGGCAGGGGAACGCAGGCGGACATTATGATCCGGGGAGGTTCCTTCGACCAGACGATGGTCATGCTCAACGGTATTAACTTTACGGATGCCCGAACGGGTCATCAGTCGCATTCGCTGCCGATCGACATAGATTGCATCGCGGGAATCGATCTGATCGACGGCGTATCGGGCGTCGGTGCGTATGCAGGGGCCCTGAATATCCGCACGATGCCTCTCAAATCCCGCTATCTGCGCATCGAGGCGGCGGGCGGCGACGACGGCTATGCGTACGGCAATCTATCGGGGGCCGTGACCAAGGGACGTTTTTCCCTTTTTGCCGCCGGGTCGTACCGTCGCAGCGACGGGTATATCCACAACACCGATTTCGAGAACTACAACGGTTACTTGCGGATGAACTACGACAGTGAAAAGGCCGGATTTTTCGATTTCCAGGCCGGTTATCAGAACCGGTCGTTCGGTTCGAACGGTTTCTATGCCGCGTACAATCCCGATCAGTTCGAGCATACTTCGACGGTGCTCTCTTCGCTGCGATGGGTGAAATCCGTCGGGCGTTTCACGCTCAATTCGTCGGTCAGCTACCGCAAGAATTTCGACCGTTACGACTGGACGCGCGGTACGCCGATGAATCATCACAATACGGACAATGCGGGAGCCGAGTTCTGGGCCGACTGTACGTGGAAGGGCGGTGTGACCTCCCTGGGAGGCGATTACACCTACAACCACATTTACAGCACCAATCTCGGCGAGCCGCTTCCGACTCCGCACGGCAAATATACCCATGCCAAGGACCGTCACGTGGGAAATCTCTGGCTGCGGCATGTCAAACAGTGGGAGCGTTTCGACGTTTCCGGTTCGGCCGGGGTGAGCTTCACGCCTTATGGGACTTCGGCCCTGTGGAGTCTTTCGGGAGGCTATCGTCCGGTGCGTGGGCTGCGGCTCGAGGTCGGTGCGGCCCAGTCGATGCGACTGCCTACCTTCACCGATCTTTATTACACATCCCCTGCACAGCTCAATAATCTGGATTTGAAGCCTGAACATGCGATTACCTATCGTTTCGCGGCGGATTACGCCCGCAGCGGGTGGAATGCTTCGCTGTTTACTTACTACCGGCAGGGGCGCGACATCATCGACTGGGTTTGGCGCGAGGAGCTGGGCAAGTGGCACTCCGAGCAGGAGAGCAAGCTCGACACCTATGGACTGGAGGTTTCGGGCGGTTATACGACGACCGGGTTTCTGCACCGGATTTCGGTTTCATACGGCTATATCCATACGAGCAAAGTCGATCGGGTCATCACTTCCAGTGCGCTGGATTATATGAAGCACAAAGCGGCGGCGACGGTCGAATTCCGTTTTCTGCGTAACTGTTCGCTCACGCTGACCGGTGCGGTATATGACCGCAACGGCAGCTATACCTATTATTTGCGTAATGCGGACGGTTCCCTGATGTTGGATCCCGACGGCAAGATGATGACCGAAGTGCGTGACTTCAAGCCTTATTTCCTGTTGGACGGCCGTCTGTCGTGGGAAAAGAAGGGGTGGAAGCTCTATTTTGACGTGATGAACATGACCGATACCCGTTATTTCGATTTCGGCGGGTTGGAGATGCCCGGCGTCTGGTTTTCGGGCGGTATCGTCGTGACGATCGGGTAATGTCCGGAAAAGTTTGTTTGCGGCGGGCCGGGATCGAATCCCGGCCCGTTTTATCGTTGCGAAAAGTGTCGTATTGTGAGATTCGGCCGTGGAATACGTGATAGTTTGTAACCGTATAGTCCGTTTCGATAAAAGATTTGTAACTTTCTTTGGAGGGATATTTATTTATTTCGTATATTTGTAGGTCTGTTTTACGGGCTAATTCTGAAGCGAATACAAATTCTTAACATACTCTAAAATACATGGAAAAACGTATTATTGAATGCGTGCCCAACTTTAGCGAGGGCCGTAACAAGGCTGTTATTCAGCAGATTACTTCCGCAATCGAGGCGGTTGACGGAGTCAAGTTGCTCGACGTCGATCCGGGTGAAGCGACCAACCGTACGGTGGTTACCTTCGTCGGAGAACCCGAAGCCGTGCTGGAAGCGGCTTTCCAGGGCGTCAAGAAAGCTGCCGAGGTTATCGATATGCGTAATCATAAGGGAGCGCATCCCCGTATGGGTGCCACGGACGTATGTCCGCTCATCCCGATCGCGGGTATTACGCTCGAGGAGTGCGCCGAGCTGGCCCGTCAGTTGGCCAAGCGCATCGCCGACGAGTTGCATGTGCCGACCTATTGCTACGAGGCGGCTGCCTTTACCGCAACCTGGCCGTATGTCGTGCCGGTGAGTACGAGGCGCTGCCCGAGAAGATGAATCACGAAGGCAAAGCTCCCGATTTCGGCGACCGTCCCTTCGACGAGGGCGTAGCACGCACGGGTGCCACCGCCGTAGGTGCACGCGACTTCCTGATCGCCGTGAACTACAACCTGAACACCACTTCGACGCGTCGCGCCAACGCCATCGCGTTCGACGTGCGCGAAAAGGGCCGTCCGGTACGCGAAGGCAATTCGCCCGTAGGCAAACCCTTGAAGGACGAGAACGGCAAGACCATCATGAAGCCCGGTACGCTGAAGGCTACCAAGGCGATCGGCTGGTTCATCGACGAGTACCAGATCGCCCAGGTTTCGATGAATATCACCAATATTTCCGTTACGCCGCTCCACGTGGCTTTCGACGAGGTTTGCCGCGCCGCCAACGCACGCGGTGTGCGTGTGACCGGTACCGAGATCGTCGGCCTGATTCCGAAGCGCACGTTGATCGAGGCGGGCCGCTATTTCCTGAAGAAGCAGGAGCGTTCGACCGGTATTTCCGAGGAGGAGATCATCCGTATCGCCATCAAGTCGATGGGTCTGGACGAGTTGAAGCCGTTCAAACCGGAAGAGAAGGTGATCGAATACCTGATCGAAGCGGACAATAAGAAGAAGAAACTGGTCGATCTGACCTGCACCGGCTTCGCAGAGGAGACCGCCAGCGAGTCCCCGGCTCCGGGCGGCGGTTCGATTTCCGCTTACATGGGTGCGCTGGGCGCTGCCCTGGGTACGATGGTCGCCAACCTGTCGTCGCACAAACCCGGCTGGGACGCACGTTGGGAGGAGTTCTCCGACTGGGCGGACAAAGGCCAGAAGCTGATGACCGAGTTGCTGCACCTGGTCGATGAGGATACCGAAGCGTTCAACCGGATCATGAACGTATTCTCGATGCCGAAGGGTACCGACGAGGAGAAAGCTGCCCGTAGCGCCGCATTGCAGGAGGCTACGCTCTACGCTACGCAGGTGCCTCTGCGTACGATGCAGACCTCGTTCAAGGTGTTCGAAATCGTGAAGGCGATGGCCGAACAGGGAAATCCCAATTCGGTAACCGACGCCGGCGTCGGAGCGCTGGCTGCCCGCAGCGCCGTGCTGGGTGCGTGTCTGAACGTGAAGATCAATGCCGCCGGTCTGAAAGACCGTGCCGTCGCCGATGACCTGATCGGCCAGGCCAACCGGATCGTCGCCGATGCGGAGAAAGCCGAGCGTGAGATTCTGGAAATCGTCGAGAGCAAGATTAAATAATTTAATACATATAAAACAATGACTGTAAAGGAATTTCAGGAGCAGATCAAGGCGGGTATCCCCGATGTGCTGCCCGCACCGAAACCGTACGATCCCACCATCAACCACGCGCCCAAGCGTAAGGAGATCCTCACCGAGGAGGAGCGCGTGCTGGCCATCCGCAATGCCCTGCGCTACTTCCCGGCCAAGCACCACGAAGTGTTGGCCCGCGAGTTCGCCGAGGAGTTGCACAAGTACGGTCGTATCTATATGTATCGTTTCCGTCCCGATTATGAGATGTATGCCCGTCCGATCGAGGAGTATCCCCACAAGTCGCGTCAGGCCGCTGCGATTATGGTGATGATCCAGAACAACCTGGACAAGGCTGTGGCGCAGCATCCCCACGAGCTGATTACCTACGGCGGTAACGGTGCCGTGTTCCAGAACTGGGCGCAGTATCTGCTTACGATGCAGTATCTGTCCCAGATGACCGACGATCAGACGCTGGTGATGTATTCGGGACACCCGATGGGCCTGTTCCCGTCGCATCCCGACGCTCCGCGCGTGATCGTAACCAACGGTATGGTGATTCCGAACTATTCGAAACCGGACGATTGGGAGCGTTTCAATGCGCTCGGCGTTTCGCAGTACGGTCAGATGACCGCCGGCTCCTATATGTATATTGGCCCGCAGGGTATCGTGCACGGCACGACGATCACGGTGCTCAACGCAGCCCGCAAACGTCTTACCGAGGGTAAGAAAGACATTCGCGGCATGCTCTTCGTGACGGCCGGTCTGGGCGGTATGTCGGGTGCGCAGCCGAAGGCGGGTAATATCTCCGGTGTGGTGAGCATCACGGCCGAGATCAACCCCAAAGCGGTGCATACGCGTCATTCGCAGGGCTGGGTCGATGAGGTGTACACCTCGCTCGACGAGTTGCTGGCCCGTGCGAAGAAGGCACAGGAGAACAAGGAGGCCGTGTCGCTGGCTTACCAGGGCAACGTGGTCGATCTTTGGGAGCGTCTGGCTGCCGAGAACGTCAATGTCGATCTGGGTTCCGACCAGACGTCGCTGCACAACCCCTGGGCAGGCGGTTACTATCCCGTCGGCTTGAGCTACGAAGAGTCCAACCGCATGATGGCAGAGGATCCCGAGGAGTTCAAGAAGCGTGTTCAGGAGTCGCTGCGCCGCCAGGTGGCTGCGATCAACAAGCTGACCGCCAAGGGTATGTATTTCTTCGATTACGGCAATGCCTTCCTGTTGGAGTCTTCGCGTGCCGGTGCCGACATCATGGGCGAGGGCGGTCGTTTCCGCTATCCTTCCTATGTGCAGGATATCATGGGGCCGATGTTCTTCGACTACGGCTTCGGTCCCTTCCGCTGGGTATGTACGTCGGGCAAACCCGAAGACCTGGCTACTACAGACCGTCTGGCTACCGAAGTGCTCGAAGAGATTCGCAAGACCGCTCCGAAGGAGATCGCCGGACAGCTCGACGACAATATCCACTGGATCAAGGAGGCTGGCAAGAACAAGCTGGTCGTAGGTTCGCAGGCACGTATCCTGTATGCCGACAGCGAGGGCCGCACCAAGATCGCGCTCGCGTTCAACGACGCTATCGCACGCGGCGAAATTTCCGCACCTGTCGTATTGGGTCGTGACCACCACGACGTGTCGGGTACCGATTCTCCGTACCGTGAAACCTCGAACATCTACGACGGTTCGAACCGTACGGCTGATATGGCTGTGCAGAACGTTATCGGCGACTCGTTCCGCGGCGCTACCTGGGTTTCGATCCACAACGGCGGCGGCGTGGGCTGGGGCGAGGTGATCAACGGCGGCTTCGGCATGGTGATCGACGG
>ENA-OPSK01002224-OPSK01002224.1-human-gut-metagenome-genome-assembly--contig:-NODE-2224-length-12092-cov-8.354407_pt1 | contig 12092 bp, 7 predicted proteins | sample MGYA00241807_ERZ501905 | MGnify/ENA primary metagenome ERZ501905 (study PRJEB25962, sample SAMEA2042111) | human gut metagenome | biome: human gut; feature: human-associated habitat; material: faeces...
GTTAAACACGAACTGGCTTCTTCTGCTTACAACAAACGCCGCCAGAGCTGCGAAGCTGCTGTTGCCGCTATCCAGAAGAAACATCCGCACGTTGAATTCCTGCGCGACTGTACTATGGAAATGTTGGAAGAAGCTAAGGCTGACATCAGCGATGAAGATTATATGCGTGCAGAATACGTAATCGAAGAAATCCAACGCGTACTCGATGTTTGCGATGCTCTGGAGAAAGATGATTACGAAACTGTAGGTCAGAAGATGTACGAAACTCATCACGGCATGAGCAAGCTGTACGAAGTAAGCTGTGAAGAACTCGACTTCCTGAACGACTGCGCTAAAGAATACGGTGTAACCGGTTCACGCGTTATGGGTGGCGGATTCGGCGGTTGTACTATCAACCTTGTTAAAGACGAATTGTATGACAACTTCGTTGAAAAGACAAAAGAAGCATTCAAAGCTAAATTCGGCAGAAGCCCGAAAGTGTATGACGTGGTAATCGGTGACGGTTCACGCAGATTGGAATAAGAAATTATCCAATATAAATAATCAAGAAGGGCGGTTTCCATTACGGAAGCCGCCCTTTCTTTTCAATTAACAATTAAGACTTAAATCTATTATCTAACAAACCTTATCGTCATTTCTTTGTAAATTTATAAACAGCAAAAGTATTCGGTTCCTGCTCGGTTGTAAACACATGACCTTCAACAGACACCGCAGTTTCTTGAGGAGTGATGGCAAAAGGTTGTTCAAGCGTATTATCCTTATCCAAATCAAGTGAACGAAGCTTGATGCAGCGGCCATTCGATAATACGTCTTGTTTCTTCAATCCGGCAAAGTTCAAAGAGATTGACTGGGCAGTATTTGAAGTATTGGCAACCTTTACAATCAATTCATTCTTGTCCTTATCGTATACGGCACTGGCAAAAAGCCCATTCTGCCCTTCGGCTCCTGTCACACTTTTCTTGTTCATGGTAAGCGGAAGCACATTGGTTCCTTTATTTTGAGCATACAGTTGCTGTACATAGTAGCTTACAGTACGCACGGAATTCAGGTTGTCAAACCAAATCATATCCGGGCGCCACTGCCAACCTTCCACATGGGCGAAAAGGGGAGCATAGGTAGCCATATGCACAATATCTGCGTTACGCTCCAATCCGGTCATAAAAGCGGCTTCAAGTAGAGCAGCATTGAAATGATTCCATTTCTTGCCCTTTCCGTGGCAGGCATATTCGCCGGCAAAGACTTTCGGCCCCTTACGGTCGTAATTATCATAACGCGCCCCCTGAGCCAGAAACCAGCTTTCGGGCCGATAAAAATGTTCGTCTACTAAATCGGCTTTCAGACGCTTCATTTCAGGCCATAGGTAATCAAAGTCTTTTCCTTCGGAATTCGGGCCGGAACTTCCTACAATCTTGATTTCCGGATGAACTTTGCGAATAGCTTTGATAAACGGTTCGAGGCGTTCGGGGTACTCTTCTCCCCACTGTTCGTTCCCAATACCGATAAATTCCAGATTGAAAGGCGCCGGATGTCCCATATCGGCACGTACTTTTCCCCAAGTTGTATTTATATCACCATTGGCAAATTCTATGAGGTCGAGCGCATCCTGAATATAACTATCCAAGTCGCAAACAGCGACATGAGCCTTCGGGTCACTATTCTGATATTGACAGGACAATCCGCAATTCAAAATAGGAAGCGGTGCCGCCCCCATTTCCTCGGACAACAGGAAGTATTCATAAAATCCCAATCCATAGCTTTGGTAATAATCAGGGAAGAAACGGTGGGTAAACGTATATTGCCAGCGATTCTCATTCAAAGGACGATTCTCTACCGGACCTACCGACTTCTTCCAGTCATAACGGGTTGCCAAATCCGTCCCTTCCACAATACAACCGCCGGGGAAACGGAAGACTCCCGGATGAATATCTGCCAACGCTTGGGCCAGATCTTTACGAAGTCCGTTTTCATGCCCTTTCCAGGTATCTACCGGAAAAAGAGAAATGTGTTCCAAATCTACGGTTCCTTTAGAGGTAAGGAAAATGCGAAGCACTGCTTTAGGATTTGTGGCACCGGGTTTCAGAATTATCTGATATTTTTTCCATTCTTTTGAATCAATCGCAAGACTCTGTGTGGCAAAAGCCTGGTGCTCGCCCATTGATTTGGTATCGACCAATTCAATACGTAATGTTGCTTTCGTACCTCCCTGTGGCAATCGTGCCCAGACGGAGAAACGATACTCCTCTCCTTCTTTGACGCCGACACCGAAGAAACCTTCGTTGTCAAGTCCGGTATGTTTATGCCCATGTCCCGGGTCGGAAAGGCGTACATAATGAGGATTGCGTTCAAAAGGGCCGTCATCCTGCAATGTTACTTTTCCATAAGTCTTCCACCCCATTAGGTGTTGGGGGAACTCGAATGAACGGTTCTTGACCAATTCGGCATAAAGTCCGCCGTCAGCAGCATAATTAATATCCTCAAAAAAGAGCCCGTACATGGTAGGTTGGATTTCTGCTCCCAACTTTCGGGTTTGAATCACCATTTCATTGGTTTGCGCATGAAGTGCCATTCCGGCAGACAAGGCTAATACAGCCAAGATTTCTGTGTATCTTCTCATGGTTCTTAATAAAAAAAATTATATCTAGTTATGAATGCAAAGATAATCAGAATCCTAATTCACTCTTTGCCCGATCCCACCATTAACAGGCGTTTATCAGTCAAAAAGGACCAATTTCCATTCATTTGCATGATTTCCTAGCTATGACACGTCATTTATAATACGAATTCATATAAAAAATACCTTTTATGCTGCACAACATACAAGAGTGTATTTGATACACCAAACCAAAGTGTTACTTTTACACCCAAAACAAGATAAGTATCTCATTTACATTAAAAATAAAACCATGAAAAAACATTTCTTACTTGCAGGAATTGCCGTGCTAATGCTAGTTGCACGCAATAACAAGCCGGCTTCCGAGCTGACTTCCCCGGAAAGCGGTATCACAGTAGAAGTATACACCAACGAACCGGGTATTCAGGCCTATACAGACAATTTCCTCCCGGGACAAACTTATAACAGTGAATGTATTTTCAAATTTTCCGTAGAGAAATAATATTAACTTATAAATCAGATTTATTGTGGAAGCATTAGATTGGCTAGTAATCGGAGTCTTTTTTCTGGCTCTTATCGGTATTATAGTTTGGGTAGTCAGACAAAAGCAGAATGACTCGGCAGATTATTTTTTGGGTGGACGCGACGCAACATGGCTCGCGATCGGTGCCTCTATTTTCGCATCAAACATCGGTTCGGAACACTTGATCGGTCTGGCCGGAGCCGGAGCCTCAAGTGGTATGGCTATGGCACACTGGGAAATTCAAGGTTGGATGATTTTGATTCTGGGGTGGGTATTCGTTCCTTTCTACACAAGAAGCATGGTATATACCATGCCGGAATTTCTGGAACGCCGTTACAATCCCCAATCACGTACAATCTTGTCGGTTATCTCTTTGGTTAGTTATGTGTTGACTAAGGTCGCTGTTACGGTATATGCCGGAGGCCTGGTATTCCAACAGGTATTTGGTATCAAAGAATTGTGGGGTATCGACTTTTTCTGGATTGCTGCCATAGGGCTGGTGGTATTGACCGCACTCTATACGATCTTCGGAGGTATGAAATCGGTACTTTATACTTCCGTTCTTCAAACCCCTATCCTATTGTTGGGTTCATTAATCATACTTGTCCTCGGTTTTAAGGAATTAGGCGGTTGGGACGAAATGATGAGAGTTTGCGGAGCAGTTACCGTTAATGATTACGGTGATACAATGACAAACTTGATCCGTAGCAATGATGACGCGAATTTCCCCTGGCTGGGTGCTTTGATCGGTTCTGCCATTATCGGTTTCTGGTACTGGTGCACTGACCAGTTTATCGTACAGCGCGTGCTCTCCGGAAAGAACGAAATGGAAGCCCGCCGTGGTACTATCTTCGGTGCTTACCTGAAACTGTTGCCTGTATTTCTGTTCCTGATTCCGGGTATGATTGCGTTTGCATTACACCAGAAATATATCGGTGCCGGTGGTGAAGGTTTTCTTCCGATGCTCGAAAACGGAACCGCAAATGCCGACGCTGCATTCCCGACATTGGTAGCCAAATTACTTCCTGCCGGTGTGAAAGGTCTGGTGGTATGTGGTATTCTGGCTGCTTTGATGAGTTCTCTGGCTTCTTTGTTCAATTCGTCAGCGATGTTGTTTACTATCGACTTCTACAAACGTTTCAGACCGCAGACTTCGGAAAAGAAACTGGTCGGTATCGGACAGGTTGCTACTGTGGTAATCGTTATCCTGGGTATCCTCTGGATTCCTATCATGCGTAGCGTAGGCGATGTACTTTATACCTACTTGCAAGACGTTCAATCAGTATTGGCTCCGGGCATTGCCGCTGCCTTCTTACTGGGCATCTGCTGGAAACGTACTTCTGCGCAAGGAGGTATGTGGGGATTGATTTCCGGTATGGTGATCGGTCTGACCCGTCTCGGTGCAAAGGTATATTACAGCAATGCAGGTGAAGTGGCAGATTCTACATTCAAATATTTGTTCTATGATATGAACTGGCTGTTCTTCTGCGGTTGGATGTTCCTGTTCTGCATTATCGTTGTGATTGTAGTCAGTCTGGCAACAGAAGCTCCCACTGCCGAAAAGATTCAGGGACTGGTATTCGGTACAGCTACTAAAGAACAAAAGGCTTCCACACGTGCAAGCTGGAATCACTGGGATATTATCCACACGGTGATCATCCTGGCTATCACGGGGGCATTCTACTGGTATTTCTGGTAATTAAATAAAAACTCATATCAACAAAACAATGAATAACTATTATAGCTCAAATCCGACCTTCTACATCGGTATCGACTGCATTATCTTTGGTTTTAGCGAAGGCGAAATAAGCCTGTTACTGCTGAAAAGAAACTTCGAACCGGCAATGGGCGAATGGTCATTAATGGGAGGATTCGTACAAAAAGACGAAAGTGTGGACGACGCAGCCAAACGTGTATTGGCAGAACTTACGGGATTAGAGAATGTATATATGGAACAAGTGGGAACCTTCGGAGCCATTGACCGCGATCCGGGAGAACGGGTTATCTCTGTTGCTTACTATGCATTAATCAACATCAATGAGTATGACCGCAAACTGGTTCAGAAGCACAATGCCTACTGGGTGAACATCAACGAACTTCCGGAATTAATCTTCGACCACCCGCAAATGGTGGAGAAAGCACGGAAACTGATGCAACAGAAAGCATCGGTAGAGCCGATCGGGTTCAATCTGCTACCGAAACTCTTTACGTTATCCCAACTGCAAAGCTTATACGAGGCCATTTACGGCGAAGCAATGGACAAGCGGAATTTCCGCAAACGTGTTGCCGAAATGGATTATATAGAAAAGACTGATAAAATTGACAAACTGGGTTCCAAACGTGGTGCCGCCTTGTATAAGTTTAACAGCAGGGCATATCGCAAAGACCCGAAATTCAAATTATAATCAATATGCTGGAAGAACTAAAAGAAAAAGTATTTCATGCCAATCTTGAGTTGGTAAAGCATGGATTAGTCATCTTCACCTGGGGCAATGTTTCTGCTATCGACCGTGAAACGGGACTGGTAGTAATCAAGCCCAGTGGCGTAAGTTATGATGATATGAAAGCAGAAGATATGGTAGTAGTGGATTTGGAAGGCAAAGTCGTCGAAGGGCGGCTGAAGCCTTCCTCCGATACCCCTACTCACGTAGTACTTTACAAAGCATTCCCGGAAATCGGAGGAGTCGTACACACCCACTCTACTTATGCTACCGCATGGGCACAAGCCGGATGCGACATTCCGAATATCGGAACAACTCATGCCGATTATTTCCACGACGCTATCCCCTGTACGGCCGATATGACGGAAGCAGAAGTAAAAGGGGCCTACGAACTGGAAACCGGAAATGTTATTGTGAAACGTTTTGAAGGATTGAATCCCGTACATACACCGGGAGTACTGGTCAAAAACCACGGTCCTTTCTCCTGGGGAAAAAACGCACAGGATGCAGTACACAACGCGGTAGTTATGGAGCAAGTAGCCAAAATGGCAAGTATCGCTTATACCGTAAATCCGAATTTAACAATGAACCCGCTGCTGATAGAAAAGCATTTCAGCCGCAAGCATGGTCCGAATGCATATTACGGACAATAAACAACTAAAATTATAACTTAAAAATTAAATAGAGATATGAACGCATTTGATCAATATGAAGTATGGTTCGTAACAGGAGCACAGCTTTTGTACGGAGGTGACGCAGTAATCGCAGTAGACGCACATTCTAACGAAATGGTAAATGGATTGAATGAATCCGGTAAACTACCTGTAAAAGTAGTGTATAAAGGAACAGCCAATTCTTCTAAAGAAGTGGAGACTGTTTTCAAAGCAGCCAATAATGATGAAAAATGTATTGGTGTCATCACATGGATGCATACTTTCTCTCCGGCAAAAATGTGGATTCACGGTTTGCAACAGTTGAAGAAACCGTTGATGCACCTGCATACTCAGTTCAATAAGGAGATCCCCTGGGACACAATGGATATGGACTTCATGAACTTGAACCAATCGGCTCACGGTGACCGCGAATTCGGCCATATCTGCACCCGTATGCGTATCCGCCGTAAAGTGGTGGTAGGTTACTGGAAAGACGAAAACACGCTGCACAAGATCGCTGTCTGGATGCGTGTATGTGCAGGCTGGGCAGATTCACAGGATATGCTGATTATCCGTTTCGGCGACCAGATGAATAATGTGGCTGTAACCGACGGAGACAAGGTAGAAGCCGAGCAACGTATGGGTTATCACGTAGACTATTGTCCGGTAAGCGAACTAATGGAATACCACAAAGAAATCAAAGCCGCTGATGTGGATGCATTGGTAGCGACGTATTTCAAGGAATACGATCATGAATCTTCTCTGGAAGACAAATCGACGGAAGCTTATCAGAAAGTATGGAACGCCGCAAAAGCAGAATTAGCTCTCCGCGCTATCCTGAAAGCTAAAGGGGCCAAAGGCTTCACTACCAACTTTGACGACTTGGGCGACCTGGAACATAATGGTTTCGACCAAATCCCGGGACTGGCTTCTCAACGCCTTATGGCAGAAGGTTATGGATTCGGCGCTGAAGGTGACTGGAAATCGGCTGCTCTTTATCGTACCGTATGGGTAATGAATCAGGGACTTCCGAAGGGATGTTCTTTCCTCGAAGACTATACATTGAATTTCGACGGTGCTCAAAGTTCTATCCTGCAATCGCACATGTTGGAAGTTTGTCCGCTCATCGCAGCCAACAGACCGCGTCTGGAAGTACACTTCCTCGGCATAGGTATCCGCAAGAGCCAGACTGCCCGCCTTGTATTCACCTCAAAAGTAGGTACAGGATGTACTGCTACCGTAGTGGATCTGGGCAACCGTTTCCGCCTGATTGTAAACGATGTGGAATGCATCGAACCGAAACCGCTTCCTAAATTACCGGTTGCTTCCGCACTTTGGATTCCGATGCCCGACTTTGAAGTAGGTGCAGGTGCATGGATTCTCGCCGGTGGAACTCACCACTCTTGCTTCTCTTACGACCTGACAGCCGAATATTGGGAAGATTATGCTGAGATCGCAGGGATTGAAATGGTACATATCAACAAAGATACCACAATCAGCTGCTTCAAGAAAGAACTGCGCATGAATGAGGTTTATTATATGTTGAATAAAGCACTTTGCTAAACCTTAAATAGTGATTTCGACATGAAATTAGATGCTAAATCAACAATAGAAACAGGCAAAGCCATTCTGGGTATAGAGCTCGGTTCAACACGAATCAAAGCAGTTCTGATAGACCGGGAAAACAGGCCTATTGCCCAAGGCAGTCACACTTGGGAAAATCAGTTAGTCGACGGGCTTTGGACGTACAGTATTGAATCCATTTGGTCCGGATTGCAAGATTGCTACGCTGACCTTCGTTCGAATGTGAAGAAGTTATATGACGGCATAGAAATCGAGAGTCTGGCGGCTATCGGCGTCAGTGCCATGATGCATGGTTATATGCCATTCAACGAGAAAGAGGAAATTCTCGTGCCTTTCCGTACTTGGAGAAACACCAATACAGGCCGGGCGGCAGCAGAACTATCGGAGCTATTTGTCTATAACATCCCTCTGAGGTGGAGCATTTCCCACTTGTACCAAGCTATCCTGAACAACGAAACGCATGTCAAAGATATCAAATTCCTGACAACCCTTGCAGGTTATGTACATTGGCAAATAACAGGTGAAAAAGTATTGGGCATAGGAGATGCATCGGGAATGCTCCCCATAGACCCGGCTACCAACAACTATTCTGCTGAAATGGTGGAGAAGTTCGACAATCTGATTGCTCCTAAAGAATATAACTGGAAACTTGAGGATATTTTGCCCAAAGTACTGTCGGCAGGTGAAAACGCCGGTGTCCTTACACCGGAAAGCAGCAGAAAGCTCGACGTATCCGGTCATTTGAAGGCAGGAATACCGGTCTGTCCGCCGGAAGGAGATGCCGGTACCGGCATGGTTGCAACCAATGCAGTCAAGCAGCGTACCGGAAACGTATCGGCAGGTACTTCCTCATTCTCCATGATTGTATTGGAGAAAGAGTTGTCAAAACCCTACGAAATGATCGACATGGTTACAACTCCTGACGGAAGCCTCGTAGCCATGGTACACTGCAACAACTGTACATCCGACCTCAACGCATGGGTCAACCTGTTCAAAGAATATCAGGAACTCCTGGGTATCCCCGTAAATATGGATGAGATTTACAGCAAGCTCTACAATATTGCCCTCACAGGTGATACTGACTGCGGAGGTCTCCTCTCATACAATTACATTTCAGGAGAACCTGTAACGGGACTTGCCGAGGGAAGACCATTGTTTATACGTTCGGCAAATGATAAGTTCAGCCTGGCAAACTTTATGCGGACTCATTTATATGCCTCGGTCGGAGTTCTCAAGATTGGCAACGATATCCTGTTCAACGATGAAAAAGTCAAAGTAGACAGAATTACAGGACACGGAGGACTATTCAGAACAAAGGGAGTAGGCCAAAGAATACTTGCGGCAGCTATCAACTCACCGATTTCAGTCATGGAAACAGCCGGTGAAGGCGGCGCCTGGGGTATTGCCCTATTGGGTTCTTACCTTGTGAACAATGAAAAGAAACAATCCCTTGCCGATTTTCTGGATGAAAATGTATTTGTCGGCGACGCGGGTATCGAGGTATCACCTACGCCCGAAGATGTAGCCGGCTTTAACGCATACATCGAAAGCTACAAGGCAGGATTGCCTATTGAGGAAGCAGCTGTCAGATTCAAATAAAATTTTCTGCCAAAGTCAAACAAGTTTACAAAACGCCCGCTAATTGTGCGGGCTGATTTTGCAAGCTTGTCAAATCGATGCTAAAAGCCAGCGGGCGTAAATCACGGTTAATCCGGGAAATATAAAAGCGAAAAAGCAGTCGGCAAAATCCTTACTTCGGCAAATCTGACTGATCACAATTCTTTTGAAAATCCTAATATTGTAAAACCGGCACCCTTCAAAGAGGTAAAAATCAATAAAGGCACAATGAAGGTGAAACTTCCTGCTAAATCTATTGTTACATTAGAGTTACAGTAATTTAAGGGCAAATACTTATTGTACCACAAACAAAAAGACTGTTGAATTGGTAATAAAAAAGATAGCACTTTAGGATTGTTAAATCCACATAAAGAGTTATCTTTGCCAACAATCTGACAGAAATCAATTAAATTTTAATGATATGAACGATAATAAACTTATGAATCGTGCAGCGGATAACATCCGTATTCTCGCTGCTTCAATGGTTGAAAAAGCCAATTCCGGTCATCCGGGTGGTGCCATGGGTGGTGCTGACTTTATAAATGTACTCTTTTCTGAGTTTCTAGTATACGATCCTGAAAATCCCCGCTGGGAAGGACGTGACCGTTTCTTTCTCGATCCGGGTCACATGTCTCCCATGCTCTATTCTACATTGGCATTGACAGGTAAATTCACATTGGATGAATTGAAAGAATTCCGTCAATGGGGAAGCCCTACTCCGGGACATCCTGAAGTAGACATCATGCGCGGTATAGAAAATACTTCCGGTCCGTTGGGGCAGGGACACACCTTCGCAGTAGGTGCCGCTATTGCTGCCAAATTCCTCAAAGCCCGGTTCAACGAGGTGATGAACCAGACAATCTATGCTTACATCTCCGACGGTGGTATCCAGGAAGAAATTTCTCAAGGTGCCGGACGCATTGCCGGTGCACTGGGTCTGGACAATCTGATTATGTTCTATGACTCCAACGACATCCAGCTTTCTACCGAAACGAAAGATGTGACCGTTGAAGACACTGCCATGAAATATGAAGCATGGGGCTGGAACGTACTTAGCATCAACGGTAACGATCCTGACGAAATCCGTGCCGCTATCAAAGAAGCACAGGCTGAAAAAGAACGTCCGACGCTGATTATCGGTAAGACTGTAATGGGTAAAGGTGCACGTAAGGCAGACGGCAGCAGCTACGAAGCCAACTGTGCTACTCACGGTGCTCCGCTCGGTGGCGACGCTTATGTAAATACAATCAAGAACCTGAATGGTGATCCGGCCAACCCGTTCGTCATTTTCCCGGAAGTAGCCGAACTGTATGCCAAACGTGCAGAAGAACTGAAGAAAATCGTAGCAGAAAGATATGCAGTAAAAGCCGAATGGGCAAAAGCAAATCCTGAACTGGCCTGCAAACTGGAAGCTTTCTTCTCCGGAAAAGCTCCGAAAGTAGACTGGTCTGTTATCGAACAAAAAGCAGGTGGCGCAACCCGCGCAGCCTCTGCAACTGTATTGGGAGCACTTGCTACACAAGTAGAAAACATGATTGTAGCTTCTGCCGACCTTTCCAACTCCGACAAGACGGACGGTTTCCTGAAGAAAACACATTCTTTCAAGAAAGGTGATTTCAGTGGGGCATTCTTCCAAGCCGGTGTATCCGAATTGTCAATGGCTTGTATCTGTATCGGTATGTCACTTCATGGGGGTGTTATCGCTGCTTGCGGTACCTTCTTCGTATTCTCCGATTACATGAAACCTGCCGTACGTATGGCTGCCCTGATGGAACAACCGGTGAAATTCATCTGGACACACGATGCATTCCGTGTGGGTGAAGACGGTCCTACTCACGAACCGGTAGAACAGGAAGTACAGATCCGTTTAATGGAAAAACTGAAAAACCATAAGGGACACAATTCTATGTTGGTACTCCGTCCGGCAGATGTAGAAGAAACCACAATCGCATGGAAACTGGCTATGGAAAATATGTCTACTCCGACAGGATTGATTTTCTCTCGTCAGAACATCGCTAATCTTCCGGCTGGAACTGATTACGAACAAGCCACCAAGGGTGCTTATATCGTAGCTGGTTCAGATGAGAACCCGGACGTTATCCTGGTAGCTTCCGGTTCGGAAGTTGCTACACTGGTGGCCGGCACTGAATTACTTCGCAAAGACGGTATAAAGGTACGTATCGTATCTGCTCCTTCCGAAGGGTTGTTCCGTAGCCAGCCTAAAGAATATCAGGAATCAATCCTTCCGTCAGAAGCTAAAATCTTCGGTCTGACTGCCGGTTTGCCTGTCACTCTTCAAGGTCTGGTAGGTTGCCACGGTAAGGTTTGGGGATTGGAATCTTTCGGTTTCTCCGCTCCTTATAAAGTATTGGATGAGAAACTTGGATTTACTGCTGAAAACGTATATAACCAAGTAAAAGCAATGCTCTAATGAAAACAATCGGATTAGCATGCGACCACGCCGGTTTTGAACTGAAAGAATATGTTCGCGGCTGGCTGGAAGCAAAAGGCTGGGCTTACAAAGACTTCGGAACAAACTCTACCGCAAGTGTAGACTATCCGGACTATGCTCATCCGCTGGCCCTTGCAGTAGAATCGGGTGAATGTTATCCCGGTATCGCTATCTGCGGCAGTGGAAACGGAATCAATATGACGCTGAACAA
>ENA-OPSK01002240-OPSK01002240.1-human-gut-metagenome-genome-assembly--contig:-NODE-2240-length-12018-cov-3.021984_pt1 | contig 12018 bp, 11 predicted proteins | sample MGYA00241807_ERZ501905 | MGnify/ENA primary metagenome ERZ501905 (study PRJEB25962, sample SAMEA2042111) | human gut metagenome | biome: human gut; feature: human-associated habitat; material: faeces...
TCCTTTCAGTCAATACATCATCTAAAAGAAAACATAAGAAGTAATATCATATCAATCTATTCAGCATACAACTTAAATAAAAGAAAGAGAGATTTTCATTCAAGCAAATGCAGGCGTTTTTCTACTTCTTATTTATCCGTAATGTAATTTACAGCATTCCTTGGCTGATTAAATATTCCTTTTTTAAGAAAGTTCTTTTAATGAGCAATAGTTAACGAACGACTAACAATACACAAACGATCATAGTAATTAGTAAGTCTGCAAGATCTTTTCGAAGCAGCTTTGTTGCCTGTTGTATACGATAAGCAATTGTTTTTACTGAAACCCCGGAACTCTCAGCTATTTCCTTATAGCTCTTTTTAGTAAAACGATGCATAACAAAAGCCTCCCTATAGGAAGCAGGCAATGTATCTATAGCTTCTTTCACTCTTTTTGAAAGCTCTTGGAACTGGTAAGTCTCTGCATCATGTATCAGCTTTTCCATCTCCTCATAATACATAGTATCAGCATGATTCTTCAGCTGTTTTTGCTTGATGCAGTTAAGTGATCTATGGTAAACCGATTTGAGTAAATATCTGCCTAAGGAAGTTTCAACCTGAAGTGTTTCGCGATGTTCCCACAGCCATAAAATAGCGTCACCCGCTATTTCTTTCGACTCTTCATAGTCTACAAACCTATTTCCATACGCACAAAGAATCGGGTAGTATTTTTTAAATATACTATCAAAAGCGATCATCTCCCCTCTCCTTAGTGCCATCAATAAGTACGCATCTTCATTGCTGTATTCCATGGCTGCAATGATAATGCTTATATTTTAAATAAGCGTAACAATTTTGCAGCATGAAGGCGGCTGGCACATTCGCGCTGCCGGTGTCATGAATATGTTCCCGCATACGGCACACGTCGAGAGCATGGCAGTGTTGGAACCCGGTCTAAAACCTGAAAAGAAAGAAGTGGAGACAGAAGGCGCAGAGGAAGTGGTTCAAGAAGCGGCTTAAGCGTGCAATTGATGCGGTCGGTTAAAAGATCCGAGACGATCTTGTATCGACCGCTTTTTTGTTATGATGTATATCTGTTTGAAAAATTTATAAATTATGGATTGGGATCTGAAACTCAGTCACTATAAGCAGCGACCATTCAAAGAAGTGGTGAAAGAGCTTGCGGAGTTTGTATGGATTCGCATTCAAGAGACGCAGCTCAATCAAGTGGCCTCATCATTGACGCTTACCTCTGTTTTGTCATTGGTGCCTTTGGTCGCCGTGATTTTGGTGAGCTTTGCTGTTTTTCCGACCTTTGCGGAACGACGTGCTGAGATGGAGCAGCTTTTGTTTTCCAGCCTTTTGCCCGAGGTATATAGCCAGCAGATCATCGGTTATGTAAAGTCTTTTGCTGAACATGCGCAGGGGCTGACGATTTTCGGTTTAGCGGGTTTGACCATCACGTCACTCATGTTGATTAACACAGTGGATGCAACACTAAACCGTATTTTCCACGTAAGACAAATGCGCCCGGCGATGCAGCGTGTTTTGATCTATTGGGCACTTTTGACATTAGGACCGATTGCTATCGGCTTTAGTTTGGTGCTCACCAACGTACTCACACAAATTGAATTCGGTGTGGAAAGCCTGTTGCCTGGCTGGGTTTTCATGGTGATTCAGCTTTTGGTGCAGTCTCTGATGTACGCAGCCCTTTACGTCTATGTTCCCAATTGCAAAGTCAAATGGATGGATGCGTTTGTTGGTGGGTTATTGGTGACGGTCGTGGGGGTGGCGATTAAGTGGTGCTTCAGTTACTACTTAAGCACGGGACCTCTCACAACAATTTACGGTTCCTTTGTTTTGATCCCCGTGGTTTTGCTTTGGATTTACCTCTCTTGGCTTTTAGTGCTTTCAGGGGCAGCTATCGCCGCGACTATTCCGATGCTCACAAGTGGTCGATATAGCGATATGAATAAAACCGGCAATGATTTTATTACCGGTGTGGCTCTGTTGCATGAGCTGATGCTTGCTCAAGAAAAAGGAGAACCTTCGGTTTCCATTCACGTGCTTTGCAAGTCGGTGGACTCCTATCCGGAAGCCGCTGGCGCCATTTTGGAACGTTTGGCAGACGTAGGTTACGTTGGAAAACTTCAGGATGATCGTAAGTACGATGAGCATTGGAGTTTACTTGTTTCGCCGCAAACAACAACATTGGGTGCAGCGTTTGACGCTTTGGTGGTTGATCCGAGCAATAGCCTCATAGCCAAGGAAAATTCACCGCTCTACGACTGGTACTGTTTGGTAACCGATGCGGAGTGGAAGAAGCGTCCGATGGTTGAAACCCTACGCTTCATTCATCCGATTAATTAATAAAAAAGGGCGCGAACAAGGTCAACTGTGAACCGAGTCAACGCCCTTTTTGATGTGGTGAGCTGAAATTACTTCAGAGCTTCAAACACACGGTTTTTGATTTCTTCAATGGAACCGAGACCACTGATGCTCCGATACTTCGGAGCGCTAGCATCGCCCGAAGCAGCTAAGTCACCATAGAACTTCACCAAAGCTTCTGTTTGGGCGTGATAAACGCTCAAACGTTTCAGAACGACTTCTTCCTTATCATCGTCACGTTGGATCAACGGATCACCCGTGATGTCATCCTTGCCTTGCACTTTAGGAGGATTGTATTTGATGTGGTAGGTGCGGCCGGAGACCGGGTCCACACGACGGCCACTCATACGGGTGACGATTTCCTCATCAGGAACAGCGATTTCCAAAACAAAATCGATCGGAATGCCGGCAGCCTGAAGTGCTTCTGCTTGAGGAATCGTGCGGGGGAAACCATCAAACAGGAAGCCGTTGGCGCAATCGGGTTGCGTTAAACGTTCTTTCACCAAGCCAATGATGATGTCATCGGAAACCAATTGGCCCTTATCCATGACTTCCTTGGCGGCCAAACCAAGAGGGGTACCAGCCTTAACAGCCGCACGCAACATATCACCCGTCGAAATTTGGGGAATGCCAAACTTTTCCTTAATGAAAGCGGCTTGCGTGCCCTTGCCGGCACCCGGGGGTCCAATCAAAATCAAACGCATAATAACTCCTCGTTTACTTCCGATGACTCAAGGGATTCGAGTCACACTATCCATTTCATTGTAGACATCTTATCGGTCCTTGTGTTTAACCGAAAAGATAAATTTCAGGCTTCACCTCGTGCAAAAACTTCACGGACGCGGTCCAAGTCTTCCTGAGTGTCAACGCCTGCGGGTAAAGCGCTGGGCAAAATAGCCACGGCGATCTTTACTCCGTAGTAAAGCGCGCGAAGTTGCTCCAGGCTTTCCCACTTTTCAATGGGGGCCTGCTCCCACTGGGGATAACGCTTCAAGAATTTGACCCGGTAGGCGTATAAGCCAATGTGGCGAAGGGGAACGAGTCCTTCGGGCATTTGGGTCTTGTCTTCACGGAATGTGTCGCGCGGCCATGGGATCGGCGCACGGCTGAATGTAATTGCATTACCTTGTGCATCACGAACCACCTTCACAACATTAGGATTGAGGAATTCATCAATGTTGTCAATAGGGTGGGCGGCTGTGGCCATTTCACATTCAGGGTGTTCGGCCAAGAGCTGCGCTACCTGACGAACAACTTCAGTGGGAATCAATGGTTCGTCTCCTTGGACGTTGACAACGATAGCATCGTCCACCAATCCCAATTTCGTTACTGTTTCCGCCAAACGATCAGTGCCAGAGGGATGATTTGGAGACGTCAGAATTACTTTGACGTCAAATTTTTGACAAGCCTTAACAATATCTTCATGGTCTGTTGCCACAATAACATCTGTGGCGCCAGAAAGCTTTGCTCGCTCAGCCACTCGCACCACCATGGGCTGGCCGGCAATATCCTTGAGTGGTTTTTCGGGAAGACGGGAAGACTTCATCCGGGAAGGAATGATAGCGTAAAAATTAGTCATATTAAGCACCTCTGACTATTGATAGGCGTTTCTTATATTCATTGGCTTGTTCAACCGTGAGCTTTCGAGCTTCTTCGGGAATCATATTTGGAATGTTGTCTTTGACTTCAAAGGCCAGTTTGCAACGGGGACAGACCAACAGAGATTTTTCCGCATCCCAAACAATGGCCCCCTTGCAGACAGGGCAAACTAATGTAGCGGTTAATCGAGGATCAAGAGCCATTTTATTTTTGAGCCTTTTCTTTGAGTTTGTGTTCAATGAGATCGACCAGATAGGGATCAATATCAACCAGATATTCGACAGTGTAGATTCTCGGGTCTTGAGCGATATCCGGATGTTGACGGCACTTCACCGCGTCCTTGCCCGTAATCAGGATGAATTCTTCTTTACAGTCCTTAAAGGGATTGTCGTCAAAGGCGTAGTGATCGCCCAATTCCATTTCCGGGCCTTCAATGTCGTGAGCACGAAGCATGGCAAAGAAACGTCCCGGAGCGGCAATGCCGGCAGCGGCAAGCACAGGCTTTTTCATCCGAGCAATGTCATCAAGGTTCAAACTGCGTGAACCATCCAATGATTTTGCGCGCCCCAGCGTTGCCGTTGCGGCAAAGCGCGGTGTGCGGCTGTCAAATGAATCTTCCGTTGCATTTAAAACAATGGCGTCAACCTCATCCAAACGGGACGGGGGTTCACGCAAGGGACCGGCGGGCAACACCCAGCCATTTCCCAAACCTCTGGCGCCAACCACCGCAAGTTCGACGTCACGCGCCAATGCGTAGTGCTGTAAACCGTCATCGGAAATGATGAGATCACACTCGGGGTGTTTATCCAAAAGCAGTAACGCCGCAGCTGTCACGGGCCACAGCAACCGGAACCTGCGTTTGTCTGGCAATTAAGAGAGGTTCATCACCTACATTAACCGCGGGGCTATCGGGTAAGACCATTTGCGGAGCATCTTCTTTACGGCCGAAACCACGAGAGACCACCCCGGGATGGTAGCCACGCTTGACCAGTTCTTTGACGAGGGCGATGGTAACCGGTGTTTTACCTGTGCCGCCCACGTAGATATTGCCAACGACAACAACCGGAACCGGTAAACGGTGCGGTTTTGTTTTCATCCGTCTGTTGCGGGCAATACAAAGAAATACAACGGAAAGAGGAGATAAGGCCCAAGCCAAAAGACCGCGTTTAGTCCATTGGCGATGCAGCCACGACTCAAATGTGGCGCGCATGGGATTCTCCGATTATTTGAAAAAATGACTCTCGGTCTATCGGACCGGAACTGTCAGAAAACATATGTTTTTTCTCTACCTGCTTTAAAAAAGCTAACCTACCAATGTTAGCAAATATGTAGAAAAGTGCGAGTACTTTTTGGTTACTCTGGGAATTTGGAGTAATTCGTTGAGAAAACTCGTTGGAAGTCTTTTTAATTCGAACGAGGAAACGGAAGATGGCAAAAAACAAAATCAAAGTTTGCTCTTAAGATTTTATTTGCGTAATATGCGTTACGTAACAGCACGTTACGTAACATATGTTACACAAGGAGACGGTGATGAAATTTTACGGTAGAAAAGCAGAACTTTCGATTATTCAAGAAGAATTGGAATTGGTAAACAAAGAACATAGTTCAAGAATGATTGTTGTCACCGGTCGGCGCAGAATTGGAAAGACCCGCTTAATTGAGCAGGCTTTAGAAGGCTCCGCAGTACCCACTGTTCAGTTTGTTTTTTATCCGTATGCTCTTGAGAGTGTATTAGTTAAAGAATTTTTAGCTGAAATCGGGCAAAAATTACAATTAGGTTATCTTCCGGAATGCACAAGCATTATTGATGTTTTGGCGTTTCTATTTACTGTTGCCAAGACAACCCCGATTAATATTGTTATGGATGAATGCCAAGAGATCGATGATGTTGATCCAGCATTCTGGGGGAGATTGCAGGCTTTGTGGGATCGTAACAAACGAAATAGTTTAGTGGCATTGTTTCTTTGTGGATCAGTAGCCTCTGCGATGAAGCATATTTTTGAGGACTATAGTCAACCATTATTTGGACGAGTGGACAGAATTATAAAACTCTCCCCTTTTTCGCCCAATGAGATTAAAGAAATTCTGTCGGATTTTAACCATCAATATAGTGCTGACGATTTGTTAGCTTTTTATGTGATGACGGGCGGTGTTGCACAGTACATTGAATACCTTTTGGAGCGTGGAGCTTTACACCTCGAAGAAATGGTGGACGTTGCGGTTAATCCAACTTCATTTTTCTTAAATGAGGGTAATGTCATGTTGGCCAATGAGTTTCGGGCTGAATATGGTGTTTATTATTTAATTTTGCAAAAGATGGCTCAAGGAGTCACAAAACGAGAAGAATTACAGAATTTTGTTTCCAAGAGCATTGGTGGTTATTTAGCAAAACTAGAGAATTTTTATAGTCTAATTAGTCGCAATGAACCGCTTTTTGCTGAAAATACATACAAGAAAAGCCGTTTCAAAATGACAGATCGGTACTTGATGTTTTGGTTTGCATTTTTAAACGATCCTCAACGTATAGGAGCGGGAAATTTTCAGTCCATTAAGAAAAACATTTTTGACCATTATGAAACTTTTAGTGGTCGTGCGTTGGAACAATATTTTTTAGAAAAGTTTAGATCAGAGTCGCGCTATACACATTTGGGACAATGGTGGGATAGAAAAGGTATGAATGAAATTGATCTTATTGGTGTGAATATGGATGAAGAAAAAGTGGATATTTTCGAGATTAAAAGAAATGATAAAAAAATTAATCTACAGACTCTGTATGTTAAGGCCGAGGCTTTCTTAACCCAAAATCCTAAATTACGAAAATTTCATCTCAACTGTGGTGGACTAAGCCTTAATGAACTCTAGGCATGTTGTACCGATCTCTGAGATGAGGCAACTGAAGTGGCGGACATCTGAAATTTAGGCTACAACGCTCAGTGTGTTCCCCCAAAAAAATGAAATTCAAATAGAACACTAAATGAATACTTGTTAAAAAATCATTTAAAATCAAAATGATATAGTGTTTTAACGAGTGATTTTCAATGTCGCTTTGTGCTCTTTTAGTGCTGTTTATTTCAGTTGTATTTATCTCTAGACCGGATCGTTCACCCGATTGTTCACCCTAGCTACTAAATTTGCTCTTACTAAAGTTTGAAAGTCTGTGTCACAGAAAACAAAAATAGCCCACCGGGGAAAAGCACTCTGATGGGCTGTTGATGTCATCTAGACTATTTAGTGTTTTCTTTCACAAAAATAATTTCAGCGCGACGGTTGGCATAGCGGCCTTCTGGCGTGTGGTTGTTGTACTTGAAGGACTTGCCTTCTCCGCTTGTTGTGATACGGTCACTAGCGATGCCGTGTTTAACCAAGTAGCTCTTAACCACTTGCGCACGACGTTGCGAAAGTCTTAAGTTGTAGGCATCCGATCCCGTCCAGTCAGTCCAACCTTCCACAACCATCTTGTCTGTGACAGGACGGGCCTGAACCACTTTTAACGCTTGGGCCAAAATGTTCAGACTCTTTTGATCAAGGTTGTATTTATCAAAGGCAAAGTTAATTCCCTTTAACTCAATTCTTTCATCACATTTGTTGTAGATAGCTACGGATACAAAATCCTTGAAAGCCTTTTCATCCGTAACTAATGTTTCAAGTTGAGTGATCGGAATAAACGTTTGACCGTTTAAAGCCTCAATTTGTTTTTTGCCTTCTTCTGAATAAGCCGCGCTGACAATGTATAAGCGCATATCAGGATTGGCTTCACGGTAAGCTTGAAGAGCTTTGACCGGATCATTTAATTCTTTGGTGAATTGTCCGTCAGTGATGAAAATCACCGTGTTTTTACCGGATACCGCCTGATGGAAGTATTGATTTGCTCTTTCACCCATCCAAGTCGGACGGCCAAAAACTTCCATATCAGCATTGAATTTTTCCTCCGTCAGTTCCTTGTAATTTAAACCGGTCTTTTCAGACAAAGAAATGAGTTCAGCAAAGGGGGCTACAGCGTAAAGACTTGAAACCATTTTGTCTTCGCCGATTACTTCGCCCACTTTTTCGACAAATGTTTTTGCGGCTTCTGCGATCTTTAGATCGTTAACAGGGGAGTCATCTTCAATATTGGCCTTGTCTTTGGTGTCTTCAAAGGTTTGCATCATGGAGCCAGAGGCATCAATGACAAAAGCGAAAGAGTCTGTTTGAGGACCGCAGATTTCTGTGGCCTGAGACGAAGAGAAGGCCAAGCTCAGAAGGCTTACCAAGAGTGTCTTTTTCATTTGTTCTTTTCCTAATTAGAAGCTGTATTTCAGTCCGATGCTGACGTCATAGTCTTTGGTGTATCCATCACCTTCTTCGCGGGATACCTCACCGAAAAGACGCAAGTTCTGAGCAAGCTGCCAGTCCATATTGACGCCGTAGTAGACGCGAGTTCCTGCAATATCATCGGCCTTAGCGGAAAGCTTGACGTTATCAACGCCCGTGTAGTGAATAGTTTGATCGCCGCCCAAGAATTCATGTTTGACGCCACCAATTAATGCGGCTTGGAAGTAGCGTTTATCTAAATCATCAGCCGTGCCGTAATTAAATTTCTTTCCGATGACTAAGCCTGCGCGACCGGTTAAAAAGTCTGCGTCGTCCTGTTCAACTTTCATGCCGGTTGAGGTACGGTAGTCTGCGCCTTGAGCTCTGAAGTAAGACAGTTCAAATTGCGGTTCAATAAACCAATGGTTAAACCAGGGACGATCATCTTCAGCGTTGGCAATCGTGAACATATGACCGACTTCAATTGAAGCGCCATAACCCCATGTGTCATAGTCGGCATGAGTACTGCCGGTACCGGTGTTATCCAGTCCTTTGAGTTCTTGATCGTAGCGGCCGGCTTGAAGGACAAAGTCGGCGTAACTGCCTGATTCATGCATCCAGGTGGCGTAGGCTTTAACGGAGTATTCGTCTAATTCACCGGTGGCAGAACCTGCAACCCCTAATCCTTTTTGATCAGCAGTGCCATAACGGAAAGCTGCGCCGATTAACCAAGAGCTTGTTTCATCTGTACCGACTAACTTATCAAAACCGATATTGATGCCGTAAGCTTCTTGTTCAAAGCCTCGGCTATGATGTCCATTGACGCTATCTTGTTTAGCGAAAGCTTTTGCCCAAAGACCATCTTGAGCGCCGTAGCGGACTTCGCCGATACGTTTGCGGAGGTCTTCAAGATCAGCCATGTAGGCCAGTGCTGTAGATGTACCGAACGTGATGTTTTGATCAATTTCAGGTGGGAGATCCGGATCAGGAACGTTTTGATTTTCTCGAATAAGATACCAGTGACCTGCGCCATTACTTGTGTTGGTGAGGCTATCACGACCTTCATCGGAACCTAATTTACCTTCTTCTCCTTCGGGAACAAAGGCTAATGACCACAATGAGATCATTCCACGACCAGTAAAGGAAGGAGAACCTCCAGGTCCGGTTAATGTCATAGTGCTGCCTTTGCCTTGACTGATAATCCAATTTTCACTGTGGAATTTATCGTCGGCGACCCCGTTTGGACCATTAATAAAATTGAAATTAACTTCGTGACTTCCTGTAGCTTCTTTTTTTACGATAACCTGATCTGTATAAACGTTTTCTACTGTTTCTTCAGCCAAGTTCATGTCAAAAATCAAGAGACCATTATTTCCCGATAACGAGTCCCATATTTTCACGGATTGATAATCCGACATTTGATAAAACTGGCTGTATTTTTCAGGACGGCTTAAATTAAGGGTTCCACGTTCTGTCAGTTTTAGCGAATAAATGGTGCTTTCTGCTTTATTGGCTGGATGATCTGAATCTTTTTCTAAATTTTCTAATACATTCCAAGTGGCTCCATTATGTAATTCCATCATAATGAAACCATCTCTAGAGCCTGCATAATTTTCTGATACGGCAGATCCTGAAATATACGATTGACTCCCAGAAAGCGTTAACCATATTTGACCTTGGTGTTCAGCTTTAATCTGACCTTCCAACTGTATTGGGGCATCAGATTCAGAATTGTTAATGGTCAGATTTCCTCTATTGTCAAGGGTATTGTAATTATTACTATGAGCGGCGATAAAATTACTGAGTGCAGGATTGTAGCCTTCGGGGGTGCGAATAATTAGCCCTTGTCTATACCAAGAATTTCCACCTTGAACAAATTGGTTTAAGGATGTTCCATTAAAATATGCTCCGCTTGAAACTCCGATGAATTTGACATCGCTGTCGCAATCAGTACAAGGTCCTAGTGCTAAACCTTCTGGGAGTTCAAAATTAATGGTAACCATTCCATCGGAGACAAATTGAGCTCCCCCTAAAGTTGTAATTCCGCTATAAGTTGATTCTGTTTTTTGTCCTTGTGCGACCAAAGTGATATTTGTATCACCGTATAACCAAACATCAGAATGCCCCTGATTGTAATTTTGAACAGCCTCATGTTGTCCAACGACTATTCCGTGGAGTGCAACTAAATGATCCCCGCTTTTTATATCTGAAGCGTTTCCCTCAACATATATATCCAATACACTAGATTTGGATGAGTTTAAATTACTATCAATACCAACGAAAATTGCAGCTGCAATGTCTGCCCATTCTCCTGTTAATGTTTTGTCAGTGATATGCATATTCTTGACACTTAAATCAACACGCATATCGCCATTTATTCGTATATCTCCGTCTTCAAAGGCAAGAAGTCCGACTGCCCAATCACTGTCTCGCGAAGTGTTAGCCTTACCTGTCTAGTCAGATGAAACAACAATACGGTGTTTATCTTCTCCGCTCAATTCTCCAAAAACTACTTTTCCTCCAGGATTGGTGTTGTTGTTAAAGTGACTTCCTGCTACAACTGCAGTTACTGAGTTTCCCGATATGTTCATCGTGACAGGGCCATTTAATGTAACAGTGGTCCCATTATTTTGACCTTGCTCTCCACCGGGAATTGGGTTGTACTTGGGATTGGCCATTAAACCAACTCCCATATTGCTCGAACCCTTAATGGTGATATTGAGTGCTTCATTGAAATTAACAAGGGCCGCACTATCTACACCATTTGTTACCCAAACACCGTATGCACTCCAATCACTATCAGTTGTGCCATTGGTCAGTTTTATGGAAACATCACTGTTAAAGTCATATGTAATAGTGTCGTTGTCAGAGCCGCCGTCCAAATCAATGCCTGTATAACTACTATCTGTTTTCCCCTGATTATCAAGGGAGATAGGGGAGTTGAAGACTGTTTGTCCATCAGGGTTGAATAAAGCCGCTTGGGCATTTGCCGTTACTGCCAGAATGACGGAAGCACAAAGAGGTTTTAGTGCGTGAATGTAGTTTGATTTAGGATTATTCATTTTTTTCTCTTAACCAACGATTTAGTGTTCCAACCGAAATACTTTTCTTGAAGCAGAACCAAATTGCATATTATTAATCTCCGACCCTTGGTTGAAGAAAATCTTTGTCCCGCCTTGCCCCTGAGTACTGTGTACAACACCAGATGCATCTTCAAATCGAACTTTACTGGTAAAACTTAGTTGGGCAGGGGTATCGGAATTTGTTCTGATGGTGATCGCACCATTAGTCTCTCCACCAGCTAGCGTGCCAGTAAACAAAACATCGTCGGCTTTGATTTCTAAATTCTGATTATTTCCAATTTGAATCTGAGAACTATCAAATGTTATTTTATGACCAGAGGCGTCAATAACAACCGGTTCTTCTCTTTCGGAGAGCGGAGGCAGTTTGATACTGCCATTTGATGTGAATTTAATATCTTCATTAAATTTTTGAGATGAAGATATTTCTTCTATAAGGGATTCTGCGTGAGAAATGGGGAAATTCAGCATGAATGCTGAAGCAATGGCAACAGAAAGTAGCGTCTTATGAAAGACTACAGAAGTTTTTATTCCTTTATCTTGGTGGGGGGGAGGCAAAGTTGTTTTAGACATGGCTACCTCAAAGTAGAGAACTTTACGCTAAAAAGTTAAGAAATGATTCGAGAATTTTATTCATAACAAAACAACTAATTAAGGGATTGCAGGTAAACCACTAAGATATA
>ENA-OPSK01002250-OPSK01002250.1-human-gut-metagenome-genome-assembly--contig:-NODE-2250-length-11958-cov-5.610182_pt1 | contig 11958 bp, 11 predicted proteins | sample MGYA00241807_ERZ501905 | MGnify/ENA primary metagenome ERZ501905 (study PRJEB25962, sample SAMEA2042111) | human gut metagenome | biome: human gut; feature: human-associated habitat; material: faeces...
GCTCGGGGCGGTAGCCCGTCTCCCGCAGCTTATCGTACAACTCCGTGCATCGGATGATCCAACGGCGTAGACGGTTACAAGCTTGATGGGAGGCCAGCTCAGGGAAATAGGATGCCGCCAGTGCGGACTTTCTTAATGGTAAGGACATTTGATTTATGATTTATAGATTTGGGAGAATGAAACTTTCAAACTTTCAAACATTCGTCCCCCCCTCACACACACACGCCCGTGGGGTACGTTATATAGGGGTGTGAGGGAGGCCGGGATTACTTATGGGTGACACGGTCGCCGAAGCTGTACTCGCCCCGGCCGTTCTTCTCCAGCGTGCCTCGTTCCTGCATTCGCTTGAGACAGGTATCTAGGGTGGCGGTGGGGATGTTGTTCCTCTCTGCTTCCTCCAAGGCCTGTTGTCGGTTGAAAGAGAGTGGAAGGGCCGCGAAGAGGGCCTCTTGGGGCGTGGGCGTGCGAGAGCGTGGCACCTCGTCAGACGGAAGCAGGGAGAGTATGCCCGCCGAATGACGGTAGAGCGGCTCCACGAGCGAGAGGACAGCCTTAAAATCGTCATCATCGATACGTAACTCTAGGGAAGGAACGATACCGTCTCGTACGTTCTCCTCCGGGATCTCGGGGGCAGGCGAGAGACCGGGACAATTGAGAATTGAAAATTGAGAATCGAGAATGGCTTGTGGGATGAGGAGACTCTCCACCGATCGCAGGAAGGCCACCACGGAAGCGATCCGGCAGATATTGATGGCGATACGGGCCACGGAGCTTCGCATCGGATAACCGTAGGAAAGACCGGCGTGCCCGAATATGCGTGCGAAGCAGCTGTTGAATCGCTCCTTTTGCGTGTCGGAGAGATGGAATTGTATGACATTGACCCTCTCATGTAGGTAGTCCACGAGTTTCTTCCACTGTCTCCCCGAATCGGAGAAAAGGCTATCCATGTCCTCGTCGCCCTGCTCGAACTGATCCGCCCACTCGTCGATGGGTGGCATCCGGTAGAACAATTGGCGTGAGAACAGCCCGTTCTCGGTCGAGGGAATGAGTGGCCGTACCTGCGCTGGAGTGCCGCTTAACAAGACACTGAGGTAAGAGGCCGGGCACTCCCGGTATTCCCGGTTCGTGCGTCGGTTGAAGGCCAGCCGCTCGTGGTCGTGGCATTTACGCAAGGTATCGCTCCAATGGCCGTGATCCGCTCCGATGGCGGTACTCACGGTATCAGCCTCGGTCTCGCAGATCAGCCCCACGCCGTCGGCCTCTATGAGGTTCTCTAAGATACCGGTACCCGAGTTATCGCCGGCTATGAGGAACATCTTGAGGGGCGGTTGTTCCGGCTCGGGCGTCTCGGAGCGTTTCTTGCCGAGTGAGTCCCATCGGTTCTTTTCCTCCCGATAATTCTTTAGGCTGTCTTTGTAGCGGGCCATCATCTCCTCGTGAATAGGTTCAGCTAGGCGCCTGACCCATGTCAAGGCTCCTTTTCCGGAGGCGGGAGGCGCTACGATGAAGGTTTGTAGGCATGGGTACATGTATTTTTGTCCGTATAACACCCGTACCCGCTTGTTCAAGGTGCCCCCGAGTACGGTGAATACTCCCAGCAGGAGTATGTCACGCTGGGCGATGGAGTTCCCGCAATCGATCATCTGCTTGATGAACGGGGGCCACGGATAATCCGGGAAAGCGGGTGGCAAGTCCTCACGTGCGTACGTATGTGCGTGTGTGGGTGTGAGAGGGGCTTGAAGGTTTGAAGGATTCTTGTTCTCCCTCGGGTATTGGCGGAAGGTGTCGGCCAGTTGCTTGTCCGTTTTTACGCCGGCAATCTCGGCCCAGTGGAAGACGGAGCCTAATCCGTTGCGCCCGTTGCCCGCTTTGAGGGCGTGGTCGTATAGCTTGTCCGCTTCTTCGTAGACGTATTTCTCGGACAGGCGGCAGATGCGATGAAAGAACGTCCTTCCCGCTTCCTCGCAATCGTTGGCGGTGGCGAAGGCGATCGGCATATACTCTTGGTAAGTGGGAGCGATGTTCGCCCCTTGGTGTTCGATGGCGGCGACAAGCCGCTCTAAATCTGATAATGGATTCATTTGATTTATAAGTTATAATTTATGATTTAAACTGTCAACTGTCATTTGTCAACTATCAACTCTCCCGCAGCTTAGCGGAGGGATCATGGCAGAGGAAACACGCCCGTGAGAGATCGGCGTTTGAGGCATCCGCATTCAATCCGTATTTCCATTTCAGGTATTCCCATGCTGATAGCCGTGCCTTATCAAAAGATTCCTCTATGGAAGCCTTGGGTGAGAGCCGGTAGGGGACGAGCAGTTTCACGCCTGTGGTGCTTGGGCTGACGAAAGCTAGGTCCGGTCTCAGTTTATTATCGGCGAACAAGGTGTCTCGCCAGTGGAGGGCTTCCTCCGGTGAGGGGAGATGGTCGATATCGATGACAAACTCTCCGGAAAGGAATAACAGGCGGTCTTCCTTGCGATAGGAGAAGACCCCGGCCGGTGTGACGTATGGCAGTAAGTTTTGCTTCAGTTTGCGGAACCGTTTCTCGTCGCTCAAAGCGTCCTGTACGCTGAGCGTTCGTTCTTTCAGCCATTCGTTGGAGGTGATATAGGTATGCAACTGTTTGACACTGGTCACGCCGCTCGGCACTTGATTGGAGATGGGGGCGTTGAAAAAGGACATGATACATTCTTTCATTAACTCGTTTGATTTAAAGTTTAGGCTGGTAAAGGAAAGGTAAAAGAGTGAGAAAAAACGGTCCGGTAAGTTATTTGCACCTATCGGTAAGTTATTTGCGCATAAAAGTAATTCGGTGACAGGAAAAAGAAGAAGATATGAGTGAAGAGAAAGCGAGCCCGTGTGTGCTGCACATCCATGGCGAGAACATACAGGTGCTGCCCAACGCCATGTTTGCCATTCAATATATTTGCTTGGACCCGGGAGAAAAGCCGGAGGTCGTTTCGGAAAAGGACGTGAGGCCGGATCCGGAGCCGTGTGATTTATTAGCCTCCTATATCCAAGACGAGGAGGTACGTCATGACTTCGTAAAGCGAATCGCCCAATGCCCGGATGTGGCCACCCTCTGCCAAACGGTGCTGACCGACCTTTTCAACGAGGTCTTTTGCGACTGCGTGGAACCGGCCAAACTTATCAAGAGCAAGGAATTCATCAACGCCATCATCCCCCTGCTCCCCTTCAAGCAAGGCAAGAGCTTGCGCAATATCCGGCGGGCGATCGTGAAGTATGTGCTGGGGGAGGGGTAGAGGGACTGCATATTTTGATATTTAGAGGAGAAATGTTTGCGATAAAGGAGAAAATGGATATATTTGCCTAATAAAGAAAATGAGTTATGAATGCGACGATCGTTCCTGAAATGAATATTCCGAATATGGATACTTATTGGAGTATCCTTAAAAACTTGAGTTCGGATATGAAGTTAGAGCTAATATCCCGGCTTTCTAAATCATTGTTAAGCAAGGATCAGTCCATAGATGATAATTGGGCCTCGCAATTTGCCGGGGAGTGGAAAGATTCCCGTTCCGCTGAGTCGATCATAGAGGATATCCGAAATTCACGAACTTCAAATCGTGAAATAGAACTGTGATATGAAGAAATACCTTTTGGATACGAGTATTTGTGTTTTTCTGTTCCGTCGTAAATATGGAATCGTATCAAAGAGAACCTTGATTTGATAGATCGATTTATTAGGTTGATAAACATTGTACCTTTTACAGACTCCATCGAGTTCTACGCTCAAGAAAAGAATCGCCTTCGTTCGTTGGGTGTATCCATAGAGGATTTTGATTTGCTCATAGGTTCAGCAGCCTGTAGCGGCAACTTGATCCTAGTTACAGATAATGTAAAGCATTTTGCGAATATAAAGGGATTGGCTATTGAGAATTGGGTAAAGCGATAGTCTTCATTAAGCAGACTGGAACTCATAAGATGCACAATAATGCCATCGAACGAATGTTCCGACACATAGCCATTGGTCGCCGTAACTGGTTGCACAGTGGCAGCCATTTTGCCGCATCGAATATAGGGTTTATGTATTCACTCCTTGAAAGCTGCAAACTTACCTTTGTACCAAGTGAAAAAATAAATGTCATAGAGTTTATGAGAACGGACGTATTAAATCGAATAAAAGAGACCTTGCGTAAGGTTGTACCGGCTGGAGGACATGCTTTTTTTGTATGGCTCGCAGGCTAGGGACGAGGCACGTCCAGATTCGGATTGGGATATATTGATCTTGTTGGACAAGCTAAAAATCGAGGCGGAGGATTATGACAATGTATCTTATCCGTTAGTGGAACTAGGTTGGTCGTTAAACGAGTGCGTCAGCCCGGTGCTTTACACCTTGAAAGATTGGATGAGATACCATTTCTCCCCCTTTGTACACAACGTAAAAGACGAGGGGATACGATTGCTATGAGTTTGAGTGCGGAAGATATAACAGCGGTTGTCGCTTATCGTAAAGAGAAGGCGCATGCTACCTTGATTTTGAGCGTGAGGATGTATTGCCTTTGTTGGAACCCACACGTAAATTGTTAGCCAAACTCGAGAGCTTGATCGTCTACCAATAATATTGTAAATTCGTACTTTACTATTTGTATTATGCTGAGCGATTTGTCTTGGTAATTTATCACGATAAATATAGTTTAAACTCATTTTAAATAAAGACACTCGTTTTTTGTCCTGTGGTTTGTCGGCGGGATGGAAGTGTTTTGTGTACTACCTTTTATGGCAATAAATCAACTTAAAGCGGGAGCTTTTTTATCTTATATTTCTATTGGGCTGAACAATATAGTCGGCTTGCTTTATACTCCATATATGTTACGGATGTTGGGGCAAAATGAGTATGGCTTGTATTCTCTAGTAGCATCCGTAGTCGCTTATCTGACGATATTGGATTTAGGTTTCGCAAACGCGATTGTTCGTTATACCGCTAAATTTAGGGCTGATGGGAAGGTTAAGGAACAATATGAGATGTTTGGAATGTTTCTTGTCCTTTATTCTTTTATTGGGATTGTTGCTTTTTCCATAGGATTAGGAATCTATGCCAATGTAGACCACTTGTTTGATATGTCTATGACAGCGGAGGATTTAGAGAAGATCCGTGTGATGATGCTGTTGATGTGTTTTAATTTGGCTTTTACTTTTCCGATGAGTATTTGGGGAGCCGTTATCACCGCTTATGAGAATTTTGTTTTTCAGAAATTGGTCAATATAGTTCGTATAGTGTTGAATCCCCTAGTGATGGTAGTATTGCTAAGCGTAGGGTATAAAGCTGTTGCAATGGTGGTTGTTACTACTTTGTTCAATGTGCTGACATTAAGCGTGAATGCTTGGTATTGTTTTTATAGGATTAGGATCAAGGTTTGTTTCGGACATTTTCGTTGGGGATTCTTGCGGGAAATATCAGTTTATTCGTTTTGGATTTTTTTGGATTCTATCGTTTCTCATTTTTATAGCAGCGTAGGACAGATCGTGTTGGGTATTTACAGAGGTGCGACAACAGTGGCGATTTATGCGCTGGCCATTCAGTTGAAGTCTCTGTTTACTTCTTTCTCGACGGCATTAAACAGTGTTCTGTTGCCCAAAGTTACTGCGTTGGCTGCACGAGAAGGGACGGAAAATGAGATCTCTGATTTGTTTATTCGGGTGGGGCGTTTGCAATATTTTGTGATGTCATTTATACTTGTTGGTTTTATCATTTTTGGGAAGGAATTCATTATACTTTGGGGAGGAGAAGATTATGTACAAACTTATTACATTACTCTAATCATAATGATACCATTTTTCTTTGATTTGATTAGTAATGTGGGAATTGTAGTGTTGCAGGCGAAAGATAAATTAAAATACAGGTCTGCTCCTATGATTATGATTTCATTAATAGGTTTGATGTTGACTTTTCCATTTGCCAATTATTTTGGAATCTATGGATGTGCATGTGCAATATCTATCTCAATTTTTGTGTCGAATGTTTTAGTTTCTAACTTTGTTTTTTATAAAATAGCTGAAATTGATGTTGTTATGTATTGGAAACAGGTGATGAGGATGTCTTTGTTTCCCTTGTTTGTAATTGCGTTTTGTTTTTGTTTGAAATTTTATATTTCTATTATTTCTGTGTTTGATTTGTGTGTCAGCATATTGGCGTTCTCTGCGATTTATGTATTGATAAATTTTATTATAAATATGAATGATCAAGAAAAGAGTCAAGTTTTTGGTTTGATTCGTAAGGTTAATATAAAATTGTTTTAAATATGTCCAAACATGCGTTTTTAATTATGGCTCATAATGAGTACGATATTTTAAATAAATTGTTATTGCTCCTTGATGATGAACGTAATGATATATTTATCCATTATGATAAAAAATGCAAATTACCCCCTCCATTGAGTTAAAATATTCAAATATACATGTGTTTAAGAAGGTGGATGTAGGCTGGGGAGAGGATAGTCAGATAGAATGTGAAATGTTCTTGTTCAATGAGGCTTATAAAAAGGGGCCGTTTGATTACTATCATTTGTTATCGGGGGTTGATCTCCCTTTGAAATCGAATGATTATATCCATGATTTTTTTGATCAAAACAAGGGAAAAGAGTTTGTTGGAATAATGGATGAGCAATCTTGTTTTATATGCTATAAAAGGGTCTGTTACTATTATTTCTTTGTACGCTACGAGAGACGCAAGTGGGGGCGTTTTATCGTTTGGCTGAATAAAATCTCTGTTAAATTTCAAAAAATGGTAGGAATTAATAGGAATAAGGATGTGATTTTTAAGAAAGGGGCTAATTGGGTGAGTGTTACACAGAGCTTTGTGGAATATATATTAAGTAATCGGGAAATAATAAAGCAAATGTTTTGCTATACCTATTGTGCGGATGAGATGTTTATTCAAACATTACTGTATAATTCTGGATTTAAGGACTGTTTATATATTCCCAAAGAAGCAGGGGAACATAATATGTGTGTGCGTGAAATTGATTGGGATCGGGGCAATCCATATATCTGGGATAATGGAGATTTTGAATATTTGAAAAAGTCTAATAATATATTCGCTAGGAAATTTAATTCGGGTAAATCAGAGATTGTAGATAAAATATATGACTACATTAAAGAAAGTAATAACAGAAGAAAGTAATTATAACCCTAAATTGTCGGTAATAGTACCTGTTTATAAAGTTGAGAAATATTTGGTACGCTGTATAGATAGTATATTGGCGCAAACTTTTGTGGATTTTGAGCTACTGTTAATTGATGATGGGAGTCCAGATAAATCTGGTGATATATGCGATGAATACGCTTGTAAAGACACTCGTATACGTGTTTTTCATAAAGAAAATGGTGGCGTATCGAGTGCTCGTAACCTAGGATTGGAGAATGTTAGAGGTAATATTCTCACGTTTATTGATGCGGATGATTGGATTGATGTGGATTGCTTTGAGAATGGCGTTTGTATTATGGACAGGGATGACCTTGATATTTTACAATATTCTTATAAAATGATCCGTGAACAAGATGGTTGCGTGATTAGTGTGCGCAATTATGAATGTGTTCCCTTGGGATGGAGAGAGTTTGTCCGGACAGACCATTATATCGTGTGTGTGGGGGGGAATTTTATTCGATCTTCAATTGTCAAAACCTATCGATTACGTTTTGATGAGGCTCTTCATCTGGCAGAAGATCAGCTTTTTATTATGAGGGTGATGAGTTTATCTACCCGCATTGCTCAGACAAAAGAAATTTATTATAACTATTTTCAGAATTTGGCTAGTGCTACTCATAATTCTTGTGAGGAGGATATGGTAAAGTCTTCAAGGGCTTTGCTTGAATTCGGAAAACGCAATCGATTGTTTAAGCCACAGGTTGATAGGATGATCACTAATTTTTATGTCGAGTTGTTACTTCTTAACAATGGGTAAGCAGGTATCCTCGATTCTGTTTATCGTGAAGCGAAAGTTGAAATTAGAAATTTGAATATGAACTCTTTACGGATTTTATGCTTCTCATCCTTCTTGGGAATGAGAATGGCCGGTAAAATAGTACTTGCTTATTTAAAGATAAAAAAGTTTTGTATGTTGAGTTAATTTTTAATTGTTTGAATGATGTACAAGAGCTTTTTTGTCAATAATAGTGATAGAGATAGAAAAATCAAATATCTGCTTTTTTTCTTTTGGCCTTTTGGTGCCTTTATTTATTCGTTAAGAAATATTCAGTCAAAAAGTTCTCGGGTAATCTTCTTCTTGATTTGTATAGCTTTTGGCTTGTGTATTGAATGTAAGAATGAAGAGTTGGATATGAGTCGCATTGCGGATAATTTCCTTTCGTATAAAAATATGAGTTTTGTAGAGTTGAAAGGAATAATAATGGATTCTATAAATGGAGTTGGATTTAGAGATTTATACGAACATATTTTATATTGGTGTGTGAATCAGATTTCGTCCAATGAACATGTGTTTTGGATGATAGCTTCGATGATCTATGCGTTTTTTTATTTAAAATCACTGTCTTTTATTCTTGATGATAAGCGTTTTAAATCCTGCTTTATGGGATTTATGATAGTACTAATGTTTACAATGCCTCAACCTATATTTTCGGTGACAGGTTTAAGATTTTGGACAGCAGGATGGCTTGCTATTTTTTGTTCCTTGCAAATATTTATTTCCAATAATTATAAGTATTTCTTGATATTGCTATTGACCCCTTTCATTCATGTAACATACTGGATTTATGTGTTTTTAGTAACACTAACTTTTGTCGCTAGATTGAGTGAAAAACTGCTTGTGATAATATTTTTTCTGTCTTATCCTTTTTCTTATTTGTCGATGTCTTTTGTCTCAGATGTGATTGGAATGGATATACTTCCTACATCCTTAGAGAGGGTCGCTCTGTCTTATATGGGCGAGGATCATATAGAGGAGTTTAATCGACAAGGAACAGGTTGGTTTTGGGTGTCTGAAATGTTTGATATAATTCTGAATACTTATTATTTAGTGATGACTTGTTGGATTATAAAGCACAAGTATATGATATTAGAGAGACAGGACAGATATTTGCTTGCTTTCATATTAGTAGTGTATTCATTTGCTAATTTTACACTGGTTGTTCCGCATTTAGGAATTCGTTATCTAGGTTTTGTTGAAATCTTATTACCGTTGTTATGGTTTAGAGTTTTTGGATTATATAAATATAAGTCGTTTATATATATGTATTTAATTGTCGCATCTTTTTATTTGCTGTGGAAACGTCTTGTAATGCATTATTCGAATGTCTTAGATTTTGATTTTTTGTATGATAGTTCTATTGTTATGTTAATTGATAAATTGTTATATTAAATATATGAATATATTACAAATACATATGGCATTGAGAAGTGGGGGAATAGAAGCTGTTGTAGTGGGGCTTTCTAATGAGATGGTAAAGAGACATAAGGTGTCTTTTTGCTCCATTTATGAACCTCGTGAGGAAGATATCTTTTTTCATCGTTTAGATAGTCGTGTATTAACTTGTTCCACTCATAAAAAATCGCCTGGAGTAAATTTGAAATATTTATGGAAAGTTTATCGTGTAATAGTAAAAGGTAATTATGATGTAGTAAACATGCATGGTTATTTATATTATTATCTGATAGCGATCTGTTTATTACACAATAAGACTAGATTCTTTTACACGGTTCATTCTGATGCAAGGATGGAGAATGGGCGTTGGGATAGGAAACTTTTTAAACTGAAGCGTTATTTTTTTAAAAAGGGATGGATTAAACCTATTACGATTTCAAAAGAGTCTCAAAGATCTTTTACTGATCTTTATGGAGTACCTAGTAATTTGATTTATAATGGTACTTCAAAGCCGAGTGTCAAGCCTTTTTCTATGGATAAATATCGTATTACATCGAATACGAAAATCTTATTTCATCCTGGGCGAATAACAGAAGCAAAAAATCAACAGATGCTTTGTAATGTATGCTATCGATTACAACAGGAGGGATATGATATCGTGTTGTTATTAGCTGGAGAGAAACAAAAAGAGACGATATATACAGATTTACAAAGATATTTTAGTGATAGGATAAAGTATTTAGGAGAGAGAAATGATGTGCTTGATCTCTTAAGTGCAAGTGATATTTTTTGCCTGTCTTCGATTTGGGAGGGAATGCCTATGTCTTTATTGGAATCTTTGTCGGTTGGATGCATCCCTGTATGTACTCCGGTTGGAGGTATTCCAGAAGCTGTGACAGATGGGGTAAATGGTTTTTTATCTAGAACATGTAATGAAGAGGATTATTATATAGCATTGAAAAGATCATTGGAAATTGATGATGAAACCATTCATCGTATGAGACAAAAGTGTATGGAGACATTTAAACAATTTGATATCTTTCATACATCGTTACTGTATGAAAGATATTATTTAGAATAAAAGAATTGATATCTTTATATATGGTGAAATAGAAATATCTTGTAAATTTCCAACAGCGTAATTTGCGTATTATTAATTACAATTCGATGTGATTTTTGTAAATTAATTTTATTCTACTATAAATAATTTCTTTTATTTTTGTTAATAGTGAATTTATAAATATATATGAAAGTATTAGTAGTTGTGACTGACTATCCAAATTTGCAAGGAGGTTTGGCTTTGGCTTATGTGCGAACAAGGAATGTCTATTATAAAGAACGTGGTATGGAGGTTGAAGTACTTAATTTTTCAGCAAATGAAGATTATAGTATTGATGGTATTCATGTCTTCTGCTTGAAAAATTTTGATAAAATAATAAATGAAAATAAGTATGATTTACTTATTTGTCATGCTCCTAATATTAGAAATCACTATTTTTTTATTGAAAAATATGATTGTTACTTTAAAAAGATCATCCTTTTCTTTCATGGGCATGAAGTGTTGAAGGTTAATAAGGTTTATTCTGTGCCTTATCCGTTTGTAAAACGTAATAAATTGTTAGAGAATGTTCGGGATTTGTATGATGAATGCAAATTTTTTGTATGGCGTAGATATATAGAGAAAAATTATAAGAAATTAGCATTTGTTTTTGTGAGTAGATGGATGAAGGAGGAGTTTCTCTATTGGGTGCACCCAAGTATAAAGTGTTTGGAGGGTCGTAACTTTGTAACATACAATTGTGTTGGGAGTATGTTTGAGAAAGGAGAATATGATGTTTCTTCTCAAAAGCAATATGATTTTGTGACAATTAGGGCTAATTTGGATGGATCGAAATATTGTGTGGATATTGTAAATGAATTAGCAAAACGGAATCCTGATTTGAGTTTTTTGTTAATAGGAAAAGGTGAATTTTTTAAATACTATGAAAAAGCAGATAATCTGACATGGTTGGATTGTAGATTGAATCATGAAGAAATGATAGCAATACTTAATTCTGCTAAATGTGCATTGATGCCAACCCGGACTGACGCACAAGGGGTTATGATGTGTGAAATGGTTGCTTTTGGGATGCCGTTGATCACTTCGGATATACCTGTATGTCATGAGGTTTTTGATAATGTTGATGGAGTGGGTTTTATTTCAAATGAAGAACTAGATTCGTTTTGTTTGAAAGATATATATGAAAATATAAAAAAAAGTGCAGGTAAAAGTGATAGGTACTTTATGAAGAATACAGGAGAACATGAAGTGATAATTTTATCAAATTTGTGTATCAATGTTAATAAATGACTTAGGAAATTTGTTCTCTATCAAGAAATGAAATAGAAAATTGAGGAGAATATTTGCAAACATTTCTTTCGGTTTTCTAGCCTTGTTGCATATTACCAGAACTATACTTCTTTTTATTCTTATCGGTCTGAATCTTGAAATGACCGAATCTCGAAAATAACACATAATCATATTAACACATATTTCTTATGAAAGCATGTTTCATGGGGTTGGGCTATATTGGCCTGCCCACGGCTATTATTGCCGCAAAGCACGGGGTGGAGA
>ENA-OPSK01002254-OPSK01002254.1-human-gut-metagenome-genome-assembly--contig:-NODE-2254-length-11945-cov-2.263078_pt1 | contig 11945 bp, 10 predicted proteins | sample MGYA00241807_ERZ501905 | MGnify/ENA primary metagenome ERZ501905 (study PRJEB25962, sample SAMEA2042111) | human gut metagenome | biome: human gut; feature: human-associated habitat; material: faeces...
CCCATATTCGCTTAAAAGAAAATCTGAAATTAGAAAGTGCTATGTATTCTTCTATTATACTGGGTAATATTATAACATTTGAAGAGCAGCTGAACCTGTGGACTGCGGCTTTAATAGAAAACCAGAAGATCACTTTGGGAATTTACAGAAATGTATGGGATGGCTTTCTTGCAGTATATAAAAAATGGGTCAGTGAATCCGATGTTTTAGAGGAGGAGTTATTCTCAGAAATACCGGTAAAGAATTTTGGAGATATTCTTTCCTGTTCCTGGAAAGAGATTCCTGTATGTATGACAAGATATTTTATTTTGTGTGCAGCCAAATTGATAGAGTGCCGTAAACACACCCAGAACATTTCAGGACTGATGGCTAAAATAGAAGATTTTCTGGAACTGAATTATATGAAAAAAATATCACAGCAGGAGATTGCAGATTATTTTCATGTAAACAAGGATTATTTGAGCAGGGCATTTAAAAAACATACGGGAATTGGAATGGCAAAATATCTAAACAATATACGGATAGAAAATGCCAGAGAATTGCTTAGTTCTTCGAATTTGACAGTTGCAGAGATTGCAGACCAGGTGGGGTATTTTGATGCCAAGTATTTTTCACGGCAGTTTAAATTAGCTTGCTCTATGACACCGGTCCAATATCGGCAGAAAATTTAGAAATAGAGGTCAAAAAAGTCCTCCTTCAAGTCAAAAATGTATGTACTAAAATAAAAACAGGAATGGTAACATATTACCATAACAAGTGAGAAAAATGACTGTTAGATGTACATAATTTATGATTTAAAGGGGGATGATTTTTTGCTGAATAGTAAAAGTGTTGTAAAAACAAAAAATGTTTTAACGGAAATTAAAGGAAGTGCTATATTCCTGGGGCCGACGATGCTGCTGTTTACTTTGCTGTTTCTGATCCCTTTAGTCAGTGAGATATTTTATTCATTTACAAACTGGAATGGTATTGACCCTACTTTTAAGTTTATCGGATTAAAAAATTATCTGAGAACCGTAAAAGATGCTACGTACTGGACATCTTTCTGGTTTACTATTAAGTTTTCCATTTTTGTTGTAGTGATATCCAATCTGATTGGATTTTTCTGGGCATATGTGCTTTCAGGGGATATCCCTTATAAAAATTTCTGGAGAGCGCTGATCTATGCGCCGCGTATTATTGGTGGTGTTGTACTTGGATTTTTGTGGAGATTCATTTTCCAGAATGTATTTGTCCAGTTTGGTAACTGGACCGGCATTAAGTGGTTTGCCCAGCAGTGGTTTACAACTCCGGAATCTTCTTTCTGGGCACTGGTAATCGTTATGACCTGGTCTCTTTCAGGGTATCTGATGATCATTTACAATTCTGGTCTGGCAGCGATCTCAAAAGATTACTATGAAGCAGCTACTGTAGATGGTGCATCTAAGCTTACGATCCTCAAATCTATTACTCTCCCGCTTTTAAAGGGAACAACAACAAGGTGTCTGTTTATTGCTATTAACTGGGCAATGCTTTTATATGATACGAATATTTCTCTTACAAATGGTAATCCTTACAGAACTTCAGAAGGCGTTATGATGAATATATATGCAACAGCATTTAGAAGTAACCAGATCGCTTTTGGTGCAGCAAAGTCCATTTTATTTATCATTGTATTGTTAGCAGTTTCCTTTGGACAGATGAAACTGACATCCAGAAATGAGGTGACTTTATAATGAAAAAGGCGAAAAGATTGTACTTGTTTCTGGCGCTTGTATTTATCATTTTTAGCTGCTGTCTCGTGATCATACCTTTATATTTTACGGTACTGAATTCTTTTAAACCATACTCAGAGATTGCAGCAAATATTGCAGCATTTCCACACAACCCAACGTTAAGCAATTTTAAAGAAGCGTGGAGAAGATTGGATTTTCTGAGAGTTTTGGGAAATACATTGATCGTTACTGTATTTTCTGCTATTGGTACTGTGATTTTAAGCGGAATGACCGGCTATTGGATCACACGTCATAACAATTGGTTTACAAAACTCTGTTTTGTATTGATCCTTTGTGGAATGAGTGTTCCTTTTCAATGTATTATGATCACATTTGCAAAAATGATTGGTTTATTAAAACTTGGAAATCATTATCTGGGCGTTATTTTAAGTAATTGGACATTTTCCATGCCTATGTCGGTTTTTCTGGTAACAGGGGCGGTAAAGGCACTTCCATTAGAAATTGAAGAGTCAGCAGTTATTGATGGCTGTTCTCCGATGTCTCTTTACTGGCGGATCGTATTTCCACTGACAAAAGGAACCATGTTTACGATCGTATGTCTGGAAGTGTTAAAATATTGGAATAATTACCTGATGACACAGTTTATTCTTACAAAGCCACAGCTGCGTACGATTCAGATTGCAATGATGTCCCTATTTAACGAGGCATTGTTCTCCTGGGATGTAGCAGTAGCAGCAGTAACTTTGTCAATCCTTCCTTTATTTGTTTTCTTTGTGATTTCACAGAAACAGGTAATGAGTGGGGCAACAGTAGGAGCAGTGAAAGGCTAGAGCTTACAACTGTCCGGAAAGTTGTGAGTTTCATCACTTAAATTTTAATAATTTTAATAAACGAAAGGGGAAGCAGTTTATGAAGAAAAGAAGAGTAGCAGCGTTATTTATGGCAGCAGCCATGGCAGTAACAGGAATGACAGGATGTGGTTCTTCAGATACCGCAACAACAGAGGCAGCTAAAACAGAAGCTGGTTCAGAGGCAGTTTCAAAGGAAGAAACAGAGGCAGCGAAAGAGAAAACGATTGATGTAAAGAGTCTTCCTGCCGGTTCAGTCGATCTTTCCATTATGCTTCCACTGGGGCAGTGGACGGATAATTTTAATATGTTGATTGATGCATATAAAGCAGAGCATCCGGAAATTGGTGAGATCACAGCTACATTCCCAGGTTCTGATAAATATGATGATTTATTAGTATCTGCTCTTTCAGCAGGAGAGCTGCCAAACATCATTAATCTTGGCTACGGTGTAAGAAGACAGGATTGGTGGCAGTACTGTGAAGATTTAAGCACTGGCTGTCCAGCATACGAAATGCTGACAGATGCTCAGATTGAAAATGGTACAGATGGCGATTACGGAATGTTGGTTCTACCTATGACAATGGAAGGAACAGGAATTCTTTATAATACTAAGATCCTGGAAGAGACTGGCTGGGATCATATGCCGGAAACAAGAGATGAACTGTTGCAGTACTGCAAGGATCTGAAGGAAAAAGGCATTCAGCCATTTATGCTTCCATGGGCAGAGACTTATCTGAATTTATTTAACAATGTAGGAAATTACTGGCTGTTGGATAAGCCAGATGGCGGAAAAGAAACGTTAGCTAAACTGATGAACGGCGAAGACGTAGATCTTGCCAATGATCCAGAGATGACGGAACTGTTAGATACATATGAACAGATATTAATGCCTTATGCACAGGAAGGCGCTGTTTCAGCAGATAAATGGACCTGCCGTAATGCATTCTTTGCAGAAGAGTGTGCAATGCTGATCGGTGAAGGATCTTACGAAACACCAAATATCCAGAATGCGAATCCGGCACTGCTTGATCATGTAAAACAGGGAATCCTTCCGATTTCAAATGACGCATCTAAGAATAAGATGGCAATTGCAACAATTAGTATTAGTGTTACAAAAAATGACGATCCAAAAGTAGTTGCATGTGCAAAGGATTTTGCGAGCTGGTTAGTATCCTCTGATACTGCAAGATTATGGCATCAGGAAACTATGGGAAGTCCAACATCTATTCAGGGACTGGAGGTATCCGATAAACTTCCTGTTATTGCAAAAGATGTAATTGATACCATCGATGCAGGAAAAGCAACAGAGAATGTTTTCGTATACATGCCATCATCTATTTATACAGATATGCAGGAGAACTGGGCAAAATATGTTGCTGGCGTAGAAACTAGAGAGCAGTTTCTTGAGAGATATCAGCAGATCTTTAAAGATTTAAAAGATGGTATTTACGGCTAAATCTCTGGTCTGTAGTGAGAGGTAGGAAAATGAATAAATTTTATATTGCGAGAGCAGAAGAAATAAAAGCAGATTACAATGAACATGGCTTTGCCCTTACAGAACTTCTGGAGGCCAGCCATGATGACAGTATCCATAATTACAAAGGCTTTTTAAAAGCAGGAGCAGAGATTGTTCCGGAGCTGTACAAGGATAAAGTAGTCATCTATATGTTTGGCAAAGGAAAGGGATATGTGGCAGATCAAAATGGTGTCAATTCCATTGAAGAAGAGATTAGCTTTTACTTCCCAGCATTTGATAAAAATCCATACAGAATCCACGCTTTTGAAGATATGGAGTTTATCAAGTCAATTGTAACAATGGATGACTATGACTGGGAAGATTACAGCAAGTCCCATGTGAGACTGCCGTATTTCAGACCATTAAGCAAATGCCCACGTTATGATCAGGACTGCAAAGGTCCTCATACCACATCCTGGCATGTATTAAATCCAAAGCAGTTAGGTCATGTGATCCTTGGTGTTGTACGGGCCGTAGGAGAAGGAACTGATGAAAAGGGACATCCAGCCGTTCATCAGTGGAATTACTGCCTTGGAAATGCAGATTTTGATATTACTGTTGACGGAGAGACTACTCATACAAAGGCAGGCGATTTCAGCTTTATTCCAGCAGGACCGGATCACAGCCTGATCGCACAGCCGGGTAAGGAAGTATTCTATGTATGGTATGAGCAGTTTACCAGAGGCAGTCGTGATTATATTGTGAAGTTGGCGAAAGGTGAAATGGAATAGAGGTAGCATTTATGGAAGGTTATTATATCGTAAGAAATGAAGACATCCACATTCAATATGATGAAAATGGATTTTTTCAGACAGAGGTGCTGGCAGGCAGTTATGACGGAGGCATCAGAAATTATAAATGTTTTCTGAAAGCAGGCTGCGAAGTAAAACCGGCATTGTATAAAGATAAAACCGTTGTATACATGTTTGGAAAAGGCCGGGGCTACGTAACAGATACGAAAGAAGCCCACAACATTACAGAATTATCATTTTATCTTCCTGATTTTGATCATTCTCCTTTTGAGATACATTCAATAGATGATATGGAATTTATCATGAGCGTGGTAGATATGAACCAGTGGGACAAGGAACGTTTTGATCACAGTCATATTCATCTGCCATTTTTCTTAAAGTACACAGATGGACAGGTTTATGACCAGGATTGCAAGGGTCCAAATACCACTTCCTGGTTGGTTGTAGGCCCAGGACAGATGGGAAGAATCTTAATGGGTGTTGTACGGGCTGTAGGAGAAGGAACAGATGAAAAAGGACATCCTACCGTTGCACAGTGGAATTACAGCATTGACAACGCAGAATTTGAACTGAGTGTGGATCATCAGGAGCCTATCATTCAAAGAGGCGGAGATTTCAGCTTCGTTCCGGCAGGACCGGATCACAGTCTGATCGCAAGACCAGGCAAAGAAGTATTCTATGTATGGTATGAGCATTATACAAGAGAGCGTGATTTTATGGTCACTCTTGCAAAGGGCGATAAGTTGGAAGATAAACTGAAACATTAATAAAGCGGTAGTTATTATATGAATATATAAAAGGAGCGGATTAAAAAATGGAGAGAGAATACGAGAAAAACTTTTATGTAGAGAAAGCAGCAGACATTGCTGCGAGAGCACAGTATGATGACAATGGATTTGCAAAAGTAGAATTACTGCCAGGTGTATATCATGGTGGAATCCAGAGCTTCAAATGCTTTCTGAAAGCTGGACATAAGGTATCTCCAGAGCTTTTTGCAGATAAATCCGTAGTTATTTTTTTCGGAAAAGGCGAAGGTGAACTGACAGACTGTGACGGAGTACATAAGATTACAGAGGTTGCTTTCTATGTTCCATTTATGGATAAGGAAAAATATGAGATCCATGCAATTGAAGATATGGAATTTGTCTACAATGTAATTGAGATGAATCAGTGGGATAGAGCTGCATTCGACAGATGGCATATCCGTCTCCCATATTTCCGTCTTCACAGCGAGTGTGTTCAGTACATCCAGGACTGCAAGGGACCAAATACAGAGGCAAGAATGATCCTTTGCCCGAAGTGGCATGGAAGAATCATTCTGGGAACAACCAGAGCTGTTGGTGAAGGCACTGTAGAAAAGGGCCATCCAAAGGTTCATCAGTGGAATTACTGCTTAGGTGATTCTGACTTCCATATGAGTGTAGGATATAAAGCAGAAAACAATATGGAAACAGTTCAGCATCGCGCAGGTGACTGGAGCTTCATTCCTGCAGGTGCAGACCATGACCTTGTTTCTGATCCTGGTAAGGAAGTATATTATATCTGGTTTGAGCATTACACAGATGAACAGGCAATGGCTAAAATGTAAATAAAATAATAGAATACAAAAACAAGCCTGTGGCTGCTGCAAATAAAACTGCAGCAGCCTTATCTGTTTACAGAATAAGGTTGTTAAGAGGGAATATATATGACAGGTACAGTAAAAAAAGCAAAAAGCAGGAATATAAACATGACAGCAGGAAGCCCGGTGCGTCTGGTGGTTCTGTTTTCCATTCCACTGATCTTTGGGAACATATTTCAGCAATTATACTATATTACAGATGCTGTGATCGTAGGTAAATATATTAGTATTCAGGCACTGGCAGCTGTAAACAGCTGTACCTGGATCACCTGGCTTTTAAACGCCATTGCCAGGGATTTTTCCAATACCTTAAGTATTCTGGCTTCCTACAGCGTAGGAGAAGGAGATCAGGAAAAAGTAAAGAAAATCGTTGGAAATGCAGGAACCATTACGCTGCTTCTTTCTCTGTTTCTTCTTATTTTTGTGGAAATGAACCTGGATCTTTTTTTTCGTCTGTTTAAAGTGCAGGCAGAGGTGGTCCAGATGACAGGGGAATACTTTTCCATTATACTTTTGGGAATTCCGTTTGTTTTGATCTATAACGTAGCAGCAGCTCTTTTAAGGGCAGAAGGAAACAGCCAGGTCACCTTTCATTCTGTGGCAGTGGCTACTGTGATCAATGTAATCCTGGATGTGTTATTTATTGTGCATTTAGGCTGGGGGGTAAAAGGTGGAGCTGCCGCTACTGTGATCGCCCAGTTTGTATCCATGGTGATCGCTTTAGTGCCACTGTTTAAAAGTAAAATATTCACCTGGGATCTGTCCTACTGGAGACTGGAGGCAAGTCTGTTAAAACAAATGATTAACTTGTGGCTGCCCATGTTTGTGAACAGTGCAGTAATCACTATTGGTGGAAGCTTCGTGTCACGAAATGTAAATGCCATTGGTCCGTATTTTACAGCGGGAATTTCTTCTGGAACCAAAATATTTACCATGCTGGAATCTCTGGTCATGGCTATTCAGACTGGACTGTCTGTGTTTATTGGACAAAATCTTGGCGCAGGATTAAAAGATCGGGTAAAGAGAGGACAGCACCAGGTAGTACTTTTTGGTCTGACACTGGCATTTGTCTTAAATATCCTGGTCCAGAGCCTGGCTCCGGTCCTTGTGGGAATGTTTTTATCACCGTCTGATCCGCTGTATGCCCAGACGCTTCATGTAGCAGTGGCAGATGTGCGGGTAATCACACTGGGAATGTTTATTATGGCGCCTATGTATTTATACAGAATTGCCATTCAGACATTAGGACATCCAAAATACCCTATGTATGCCGGATTTTTACAACTTTTAGCAAGAGTATTTTCCGTTTCTGTGCTGCCTGTGTTTATTGGAGAATACGGATATTATGTAGCAACTGTCTTGGCGTGGGTGGTTACTCTTCCCGTTGTAATGATACCTTATTATAGATATTTAAAATAAAAAGACATAGAGCTTTACTCCTTGTGCATACAATAAATACTGATGGGATCTCTTTGCAGATCTCTGGTTTATAAAATGGAATAGCTGTTAAAAGCAAGGAGTGAGGATATGACAGGTTATCGCAGGTTAATATCGTATATTTATGCTTATGAAGGAGAAGAAAAGGGGAAAAATATCGGTTTTGTAAAGCTGGAGTCCAGAAACGGCCAGTGCCGCCTTAGTGTAAACGTAAAAAAGATATATGCAGGGGGAAATGATATTGGTGTTTATCTGATCGCTTCAGGTCAGGAGATCCCTTTGGGAAATATCTTTATAAGAAATGGCTGTGGCGAGTTCCGCACCATTATAAATGTGGAAAATGTAATGGGGACAGGCAATTCCCTGGATAGCTGCATTGGTCTGGTCATTCATGAAAAAGGGGAAGAATGGCGTGTATACAAGACGGTCTGGGAAGATGCAGTGGCTCATGCGGCAGAGTTGGAGCTGGCAGAGGCAGCGGAAAAAAAGCCGGATGATACACAGGAACGGGATAAACGGCTGAAAAAGCAGATTGAAGAGCTGAACCGGGAGATCGATGAGGCGGCGAAAGCGGGTGATAATATAGCGGAAAAGGAAAATGTGGAAAAGGAAAGTGCGGCAGAGGGAAATGCGGCAGAAGATACAGCACCAGCAGCATCCGGGGCACTGCAAAATACATCTGAACCGAAGCTTCTGCAGCAATTACAGCCGTCTGGAGACCCGCCTAAACAACCATCCGCAGCCCAGTCACCACAATTATCCGCAGATCGGTGGGTGCAGCCACCCGCAGATCGACAAGCCCAGCCATCCATAGCTCAGCCACCCGCAGATCGACAGTCACAGTCCACCATAGGCCAGCCGGTCCAGCCACCCACAGACCAGCAGCCACAGTCACCCCAGTCTTCGTCCAGTCCATTTATCCAAAGCACACAGCAGGAAGAAATCCCCCTTGGCGATCCAAAAGCCTTAGAACATCTGGACGCAGAAGAAGAAAAATGGGGTCCGGAGGTGCTTTGGGACCGTTTCCGGAAACATTATCCCAAAATGCAGGCTTTTGACAGTCCGGGAACTGCTGAAATACTTACGATCCGTCCTCAGGATATAGGGCTTCTTCCAAGAGAAAACTGGGGATACGGCAACAACAGTTTTCTCCTTCATGGCTATTACAACTACCGATATCTGATATTTGCCAGAGTAGGTGATGAAAAACATACCAGGGCACGTTACATACTGGGAGTTCCCGGTCATTACTACAGCAATGAAAAATATATGGCATCTATGTTCGGATTTCCGCATTTTGTCCTCGCAAAGACTCAGCCGGCCCAGGACGGTCGTTTTGGCTACTGGTATGCGGACGTAAGGATGGAGAATGTGGAGTAAATGTGCTATAATCCAACAGACAGACCGCTTTCGTTTTGAAACTGTATACTCAAATCTGCATCTTCCGTCATTGGACCGGTTATTTACGAAAGGATGCACTGATACAGGAATGCGGGAAATCCAATGAACTTTAGAAAGGTAGATATACTCTATGGATGAAGCCACCCAGAAAGGACTTGCCACCAGACAGCGCCGCTGGGAAGCAAGAAATGAAAAACGCCGCCTGAAAGCTTTAGAAGAAGAGGCGAAAGCTGCAAAAATTAAAGCTGAAGACGAAAAATATATGAAAGAAGCCATTAAGCAGGCAAAAAAAGCAGCCAAAATAGGAGATGTTCCCATTGGCTGTGTCCTTGTAAAAGATGGACAGATCATTGCAAGAGGCTATAACCGGAGAAACGCAGATAAAACGGTTCTTTCCCATGCTGAGGTCACTTCCATTAAAAAAGCCTGTAAAAAAGAAGGGGACTGGCGTCTGGAAGATTGTACACTGTATGTGACATTGGAACCATGTCCCATGTGCGCCGGTGCCATTGTTCAGGCGAGAATACCAAGAGTGGTCATTGGCTCCATGAACAGCAAAGCAGGCTGTGCCGGTTCTGTTCTCAATTTATTAAAAGAGCCTGGTTTCAATCACCAGGCTCAGATCGTTACAGGAATATTAGAAGAAGACTGTTCAGAAATGATGTCAGGCTTTTTTACTGAGCTGCGGAAGAAGAAACATCTTCCGGGAACTCCTTAAAAATACCCCGGATCACAAAAAGTGCCAGTAAAAAAGTGGCAATATCTGCCAGTGGCTGGGCACACTGGATTCCCAGAAGTCCTAAGGATAAAGTCAGAATTATAAGCAGCGGAATCAGGAAAATCCCCTGACGGGCGGTAGATACCAAAGTTGCCCTGAAACCATACCCAATGGACTGAGGCATCATATTACCCATGATTACAGTACCCTGAAGGGGAAGAGTGAGCAGCTGCATCCGCAGTGCCAGTGTTCCGATCTCAATAACCACCGGATCGTTGCGGCGGAACAGGGAGATGATAGCGTGGGATGCCGGGAAACAGATCACACTGAGCACCAGAAGAATAATGGTACTTATGCGGATACAGAACCAGCAGGCTTTCTTCACACGGTTATAAAGCCCAGCGCCGAAGCAGTAGCTGCAAACCGGCTGGAAGCCCTGACCAAAGCCTATGATAACGGAGTTGATAAAGAACATAAAGCGGCTGACAATGGACATGGCTGCAATGGCTGCATCCCCGTAAGGCTGGCACATAAAGTTTAAAAGGATGGTTGCCACGCTGGCAATTCCCTGACGTCCCAAAGATGGGATGCCGCCGTAAATGATCTCACGGTAAATAGCCAGTTTCGGGCGGAATTTGCGTATGCTGATAGAAATACAGCTTTCCTGATGATTGCACATCCATAAAAGGATGCAGAAGCTGATAAACTGGGAAAGTCCTGTAGCTAAAGCAGCTCCGGCAGTACCCATTCCAAGGGTAAAGATAAACAGCGGATCCAGGGCGATATTTAAAAGACCGCCGATGGTAATACCAACCATGGCATAAGAAGCCTTCCCCTGAAAGCGCAGCAGATTGTTCATAATGAAAGAGCAGATCATAAATGGTGCTGCAATAAAAATATACTGTGCATAGGCTTTAGCATAAGGGGCAATGGTTTCTGTTGCGCCTAAAAGCAGGACGATTTTGTGGATATTAAAGGTAGCTGAAACAGTAATCACCAGGCCCATGATGATACCTGTAAAAAAGGCGATGGAAACGATCTGTTCTGCCAGTTCCCGCTTGCCCGCTCCAAGGGAACGGGTCATATAGTTGCCGCTTCCCATTCCGATCATAAATGCCAGTGCCTGGATAATGGCCATGGCAGAAAAGATAACGCCTACAGCACCGGAAGCACTGGTGCCTAACTGGCTTACAAAAAATGTATCAGCCATGTTGTAAATAGAGCTGATCAGCATACTGACAATGGTTGGCGCCGCAAGCTTTGGTATAATATGGCTGATGGGCGCATGGGCCATTTCATAATACTGGTCATGCTTTTCTTTTGTATGACTCATAAAAACTCTCCTTGATCTGTAAAAAATTATAAAAATCCGTATAAATGTAAAAGCCTGTAAAAAGGCCCTAAGAATTATTATAACAGAGGAAAAAAGAGATAACAAGACGTAGTAAGATAGTGCAATAAAAGGTTTGTATGTGTTATAATCATTATGATCAACGAAAGCATACAGGTAACAGGGAGCTAATCAATGATAGAAGAGATCGATTTAGGAAAAAAAATACAGGATTTCCGGAATATGAGAAGTATGAGCCTTCGGGAGCTGGCAAAGCGTGCAGGAACGACTGCGTCCATGCTTAGCCAGATTGAAAGAAATCTGGTAAATCCGTCTATAAGTACGTTGAAATCCATTGCACAGGCTTTAGAAGTGCCTATGTTTAAATTTTTTAAGGAAGAAGAGCCACAGGTGCAGATGATCGTAAGAAGAGGAGAAAATAAGACCATCGGCCATCCGGACGCAGATCTGTCCTATACCCTTTTAACGCCCGATGTAAGAGGAAATATTGAATTTTGCCGCATGTCCATTCCGCCGGGCTTCACCTCAGGAAGGACACCTCAGGAACATATCGGAGAAGAAGTGGCTTATGTGATGCAGGGAA
>ENA-OPSK01002256-OPSK01002256.1-human-gut-metagenome-genome-assembly--contig:-NODE-2256-length-11940-cov-3.952629_pt1 | contig 11940 bp, 6 predicted proteins | sample MGYA00241807_ERZ501905 | MGnify/ENA primary metagenome ERZ501905 (study PRJEB25962, sample SAMEA2042111) | human gut metagenome | biome: human gut; feature: human-associated habitat; material: faeces...
TCTCTCTCCTGCGAAAGTGACTCGTGCGTTTCAGGCCGCAGCAGTGCCAGATGAAATGGTTGCAGTTTTCCCTGTGATAAATGATATTTCGTTGTCGGATTATCATTTTTTACTGAAACTAGCTGAAGAAGCAAACAACAAGCAAAGATCAGTAACAGAACTGATGGAAAAAGTTCAGCATCGGTTGAAGACCATGCCAGATTATCCGGCAATTGATAAAAGCAAAATTCTGGCTGTTATCAGAGCTGAGAGCAAATCGCTGATAGTTCGCCCGACCCGCACGGTTCAAACTGAGAAGCTGAGAGAATTTTCAGATCGCAACCAATTTGCAAGAAAGAAAATTGATTCAAAGAAACGACTTGTTGTTTATGAGTTTTCCCGCATTTCCGCTGAGGCACAGTCGGAGATAGATGAGGCAATAAAACGTATTCTGGAAAGACTTCCTGAGTCAAGTGAGTAAGCGACAAGGATGCCGGAGAGCATCCTTTTCTTATGTTTTTCACCATGCCTATTTCATGGTTACTTCTTTGATTATAAAAGAAAAATAATAATTCTTTCACACTGAAATCACCACTTTTTCTCAACTTCTACGTGACTCATAATTTCGCTACTGGTAGTTCAGACCAGCGAGTTGTATAGGCTGGTGAAAGCATCTCCCGTTTCATTTGCCATTCAGATGCAATCCCCCGGCCCGCAAACCACACTTTTCCGAGTCCTGAATGATTAATACCGTCCACAACTTTCATTAGCTGATTGCTGTTGCTTCGGAGCAGAGTATCATCGAACAGGTTCAACAGCGAAACCCCGTCAGGAGCGAAATCGTTCAGCATACAGCCTGCCTTTGCGTAACGGTGACCATCCACCCAGATCCTGTCCAGAGCTCTGACGGCAGCGGCAATGATGTCCTGTGTATCCTGCGTGGGGATGAGCAGTTTTTCACTGGCCAGATTACCGTAGTAGGGCTCATTTACGGCGAACGGCGATGTTTTCACAAACACGGCAATATGCCTGCAGAACTGACGCTCGCCGCGCAGCTTTTCAGCTGCACGCTCAGCGTACTGACAAACTGCCTGTCGCATGGCTTCATAAGTTGTGACACGTTCCCCAAAGCTCCTGCTGCAGACTATCTGCTGTTTGGGGGGCGGTGCTTCCTCCAGTGAAATACAGCTTTCTCCGGTGAGTTCCCGGGCCGTTCTCTCCAGAACCACATTGAAGTTTTTCCTGATAAATACAGGGGTCGCGCGCGCCAGCTGCAGTGCAGTTGTTATCCCCATTGTGTTCAGCTTCTTTGAGATCCTGCGGCCTACCCCCCAGATTTCCTCCACCGGCTGCAGTGACAGCAGTTTTTCCGTACGGCGGATATTGCCTAGCGTTAACGCCAGCACGCCACCAAACTGTGGCCACTCTTTGGAAGCCCACTGTGCTGACTTTGCTAGTGTTTTGGTTGGCCCCATTCCGACACCGATAGTCAGGCCAGTCCCGTTCCTGACGTGTTCACGCAGCTGCCGGCCGAAATCCTCGAAATCGATGCAGCTGCCAATACCCCGCACGTCGAGAAACATCTCATCAATACTGTACTGCTCCACGCCCGGCACCAGCTCCTCGAGATGAGACATAACCCTGTTCGACATCGATGCGTATAGCGCGTAATTACTGGAGAAGGCGATGACCGGCTCCGGAAATTTCACCGACTTCAGCTGAAACCACGGTACTCCCATTTTTATGCCCAGCCGCTTCGCTTCTATGTTATTTGGAATTGACTATATTTCATACAACACATTCTGTTATCGAAAAGGGGGATGCTGTGCACAAGAAACTGTGAACCGCCCCGGGTTTCCTGGAGAGTGTTTTATCTGTGAACTCAGGCTGCCAGATCATCGTTTCCGATGGAAGCATAATAAGCTTTTTCTGCTTCTGCCGGAGGAGTATGGCCCAGCCTTTCCAGCAATCGTCGATTGTTATACCAGTCCACCCACGTGAGTGTGGCCAGTTCCACTTCTGCACGGTTTTTCCAGCTCTTACGGTGTATTACCTCCGCTTTGTAAAGACCATTGATGCTCTCCGCCATCGCGTTGTCATACGAGTCGCCTGTACTTCCTGTTGATGCCAGTAATCCGGCTTCCTTAAGCCGCTGTGTGTAGGCCAGCGATACATACTGAGAACCTTTATCACTGTGATGGACCGTGCCGGACGGTCGACGGGCCCATAACGCCTGCTCCAGTGCATCCAGCACGAATGTCGTCTCCATGGACGATGAGACCCGCCACCCCACAATGTATCCGGCAAACACATCAATGATGAACGCCACATAGACGAAGCCCTGCCATGTGCTGAGTAGAGTAAGAGGCAGGGCGTAGTCGGACTATTTCCCTGCCTCTCCTCCCCGAACCGGACGTGCACCTTTCAGCGCATCCGGCTCTCCATTTAAATGCTGGCGAACGCCATTGCCACTTCTGTAAAGCGCGATGTATACGTGTTTCTGGTCTCCGTCCTCAGATAGGGATTACCTTCGGGTAGCCGCCAGCGGAACAGCTTCTTGCCTTGCCCCACCAACCGGTACAGTATTTCGCCGCTGAGCTTGCCGTGATTGGTTTTACCAAATAAAACCCACGTTTTGCTCTGACCCGGTTTCGGTGATTTACACCACCACCTCATCAGGGAAGCGATACCTGTACGGTATTTGCGGGCCAGCCAGTGAGCCAGCTTCCAGAACACGACACGGTCGATATAACTGAAGACTTTGGCCTTAAAATCAACGAACTGATAGAACATGGCCCAGCCTTTCAGTTTTCGGTTGAGTTGTTCAGCCATATCGACTTTGCTTTCACTGTAGTTGCCTGATAACAGTGCTGTCAGCGATGCGGCGAAGTTTCTGGCTTTCTCCTGCGGGATCGTTGAGACCACTCGCATCTCGCCATAACGACTGCGTTTGCGAATGATCCTGTGCCCCAGAAAGATAAAGCCGTCATTAACATGGGTGATTTTAGTCTTATCCATGTTCAGCCTGAGTTTCAGACTGCCTTCGAGCACACCCCGACACTCCTCCCTGATGGCTTCCGCCTGTGCTTTGGTGCCTTTGACGATGAGGACAAAATCATCGGCATAGCGGCAGTACGCCACCGCGGGTTTCCACTGCCAGTTTTCTCTGACCGCCGTACTTCGGCCCCGTTGGATACTGTTATTCCAGTACCACCGATCTTTTCTGGCTTTCCCGCTCAGGTAGCGCTCATGCAGGTATTGATCGAACTCATTCAGCATGATGTTCGATAATAGCGGCGATATAACACCGCCCTGTGGCACACCTTCACTGGCCGCCCGAAAGAGACCGACATCGATATGTCCCGCCTTGATGGTTTTCCACAGCAGAGTCATGAAACGTGCGTCACTGATCCTGCGGCGTACAGCCTTCATCAGCAGTCGATGATGTACGGTGTCGAAGTAACTGGACAGGTCGCCTTCAATCACCCAGCGTCCCCGGGTTTCACCACAGTCTGTGAGCTGTAATTTCACCGTGCGGATCGCGTGGTGGACACTGCGCTCAGGCCGGAAGCCATATGAGAGCGTATGAAAATCACTCTCCCATATCGGCTCCATCGCCATCAGCATGGCCCGCTGAACAATACGATCCCGCAACGCGGGGATACCCAGTGGTCGCAGTTTGCCGTTGCTTTTAGGGATGTAAACCCGTCTGGCGGGCAAGGGCTGGTAGTGGCCTGAGAGTAATTCATCCCTGAGGATTTGCAGCTCAACAGCCAGTCTGGCCTGTAGCATTGTTTTGTTCACGCCATCAACGCCGGGGGTATGGGCCCCCTTTGATGAAAGCGTGATCCGCGCCGCTTCAGCCAGCCATTCTGGTTGTGTTATCAGACGCAGCAGCCGTTGAATCCGTAGGGACGGATCGGTGGCTGCCCATGTGGCAAGCTTGCGTTGCATTTCGCTGATTATCAAAGGTCTTCACCTCGTTAGGTCAGTTAATTCACGTCGCAAACACATTCAAACTGCTTCCCTTCGCCATGTAATGGGCTTTCCCCATCGCGGACTACTACGGAAGCTCCGCCAGCCAGCGCGTCATCGGAGCCATGCCCCCTTAACATCCGTCGCTGACCTTCCCCGGTTTACCTGCCTGGACTCAGGCATACTGAGGAGGCTGCCCGTCGCACTCTTTATCCTTGCTTGCCGCAAGTTGGCAGAAGTCAGCAACGCAAGCGTGATAGACGCTGCTGCCCCGGTGTTTCGCATACATGTCAAAACACCTTCGACCGGCAGTGCTTACGTATCACTGCCAGTTCCTCCTGCACGGCCTGTCAGATCACGTAGGCCGTGGTGACGTTTTCAACCCACAGAGGCGGATTAACGGGTTCATGTTCTTCAGCCTTTCAGTACTTAACCTTGAGGATCATCTCGGCTTAGTGATCTCGCCTCAATCCCCGTTGTCAGCGGGTTACATCACCCTGCGGGCATGCCGCAGGTCACTGCCGCTCAGGTTCTCCACCGTCACACCCGGTGGGATTGTTGGGTTTCTCATCGTGAGTTACCGGTTCAATATTCCAGACAGACTCGCGGTTCATTTAAGCATCCATGCCCGCCCTGAACTCCGGGCACACCGTAAGTAAAATCAGCCACCCACAGCTGGTCAGGTCGTTCTGCCACGAACTGACGGTTTACGCGGTCGCCTGCGGCAACGGCTTTCCGGCTGATGGTCGTACGGACCTTTTTACCCCGGAGAACACCGGCAAGTCCCATAACCGCCATGAGACGTGCCACAGTGCATCTGGCCACTCTGATACCTTCCCGTAACAACTGACGCCAGACTTTACGCACACCGTATACCTTGTGATTTTCATCGTATACGCGCTGTATCTCTTTCTTCAGCCAGTCATCGCGCTGCGCACGGGCACTGCGTTTATCCGGATGATGTCGCTGTTGCTGACAGTGGTAATACGTTGACGGGGCAATATGCAGTTCGCTGCATAGCGGTCCGACCCCGTACTGCTCACGCAGCTTATCCAGCAGTGGCATCATTTTTTCCAGAGGCGGTCGAACTCCGCCTTCGCAAAATAAGCGGAAGCCTGGCGAAGGATATCGTTACTGCGGCGCAGTTCACGATTTTCACGTTCCAGCTCTTTCAGACGCTGACGTTCAGCGGTGGTGAGCCCTCCATCACCGCCCCCGGTATCCCGCTCATGCTGGCGAACCCAGACACGCAGAGTCTCCGGCGTACAGCCAATCTTTGGAGCAATGGAACAAATTGTCGCCCATTGTGAGTCATATTCGCCCTGACTTTCCAGAACCATACGGACTGCCCGTTGACGGACTTCGGGGGAAAAACGAGTATTTTTAGTCATCCTGTTTACCTCTTTCTCAGGAAGTTTAGTCTCCAGGATTCCCGGGGCGGTTCATTACTGCCTGTTTATTTTTTTCTGGATCCTCATTGGTCTGGTCTTATGGGTAAAAATAAGCTGGCAGACGTTTATCAACGGCTGTATTTACTGGTGGTGTACGTCACTGGAAGGCATGCGGGATTTAATAAAATCCCAGCCGGTCTATGAGATCCAGTATTACGGCAAAACCTTCCGGATGAACGCTGCCCAGGTACTGCATGATAAATATATGATCTGGTGCGGAGAGCAGCTATGGTCTGCATTCGTTCTGGCGTCTGTCGTGGCCCTGGTTATTTGCCTGATCACCTTCTTTGTTGTCTCCTGGATTCTGGGGCATCAGGGGAAACAGCAGAGTGAAAATGAGGTGACCGGCGGGCGTCAGCTGACGGATAACCCGAAAGAAGTGGCCCGGATGCTGAAAAAAGACGGCAAGGACTCCGATACCCGGATTGGCGACCTGCCGATTATCCGGGATTCCGAAATCCAGAACTTCTGTCTGCACGGCACGGTCGGGGCCGGTAAGTCGGAGGTTATCCGTCGTCTGGCCAACTACGCCCGTCAGCGCGGTGATATGGTGGTGATTTATGACCGTTCAGGGGAATTTGTTAAAAGTTACTATGATCCCTCCATCGATAAAATCCTGAATCCGCTGGATGCCCGCTGTGCCGCATGGGATTTGTGGAAGGAGTGCCTGACACAGCCGGATTTTGATAATACCGCGAACACGCTGATCCCTATGGGCACAAAAGAGGACCCGTTCTGGCAGGGTTCAGGACGTACCATTTTTGCGGAAGCGGCGTACCTGATGCGTAATGACCCCAACCGCAGCTACAGCAAACTGGTGGACACACTGCTTTCCATCAAAATCGAAAAACTGCGTACCTTCCTGCGTAATTCACCGGCAGCCAACCTGGTGGAAGAGAAAATTGAGAAAACGGCGATTTCCATCCGTGCTGTCCTGACCAACTACGTGAAAGCCATCCGTTACCTGCAGGGGATTGAGCATAACGGTGAGTCTTTTACCATCCGTGACTGGATGCGTGGTGTCCGGGAAGATCAGAAAAACGGCTGGCTGTTTATTTCGTCGAACGCCGACACCCATGCCTCCCTGAAGCCGGTGATCTCCATGTGGCTGTCCATTGCCATTCGTGGTCTGCTGGCAATGGGAGAAAACCGTAACCGTCGTGTGTGGTTTTTCTGTGACGAGTTACCCACGTTACACAAACTGCCGGACCTGGTGGAGATCCTGCCGGAAGCCCGTAAGTTCGGTGGCTGTTATGTGTTTGGTATCCAGTCCTATGCCCAGCTGGAAGATATCTACGGTGAGAAAGCGGCGGCCACGCTGTTTGACGTCATGAAAACCCGTGCCTTTTTCCGTTCTCCCAGCCATAAGATTGCAGAGTTCGCTGCCGGTGAAATTGGTGAGAAAGAGCACCTGAAAGCCAGCGAGCAGTATTCCTACGGTGCTGACCCGGTACGTGACGGGGTATCGACCGGTAAGGATATGGAGCGTCAGACGCTGGTCAGTTATTCCGACATTCAGTCTCTGCCGGATCTGACCTGCTATGTCACTCTGCCCGGACCGTATCCGGCAGTCAAACTCTCTCTGAAATATCAGGCACGACCGAAGGTCGCTCCGGAGTTTATTCCGCGTGACATCAACCCGGAAATGGAGAACCGTCTGAGTGCCGTACTTGCTGCAAGGGAAGCAGAAGGTCGCCAGATGGCCAGCCTCTTCGAACCGGAGGTTGCCTCCGGAGAAGGCGTGACTCAGGCTGAACAGCCACAACAGCCACAACAGCCACAACAGCCAGTGTCTTCTGTCATCAATGATAAGAAGTCAGATGCAGGTGTGAGTGTTCCGGCAGGGGGGATCGAGCAGGAGCTGAACATGAAACCGGAAGAAGAGATGGAACAGCAACTGCCACCCGGGATCAGTGAATCCGGTGAAGTGGTGGATATGGCCGCTTATGAGGCATGGCAACAGGAAAATCATCCGGACATCCAGCAGCAGATGCAGCGTCGTGAAGAGATGAACATTAATGTGCACCGGGAGCGTGGGGAGGATGTTGAGCCGGGAGATGATTTCTGATGTTGAGTTTCAGCGTTGTTAAATCGGCAGGCAGTGCCGGAAACTATTACACCGACAAGGATAATTACTATGTACTGGGCAGCATGGGAGAACGCTGGGCCGGCAAGGGGGCTGAACAGCTGGGACTGCAGGGCAGTGTCGATAAGGATGTTTTTACCCGTCTTCTGGAGGGAAGGCTGCCGGACGGAGCGGATCTAAGCCGCATGCAGGATGGCAGTAATAAGCATCGTCCCGGCTACGACCTGACCTTCTCCGCCCCCAAAAGTGTCTCCATGATGGCCATGCTCGGGGGGGATAAACGTCTTATTGATGCACATAACCAGGCTGTGGATTTTGCTGTCCGTCAGGTGGAGGCGCTGGCCTCCACACGGGTGATGACGGACGGACAGTCAGAAACGGTACTGACCGGTAATCTGGTGATGGCACTGTTTAACCACGACACCAGTCGCGATCAGGAACCACAGTTACACACGCATGCGGTGGTGGCTAATGTCACGCAGCATAACGGTGAGTGGAAGACACTGAGCAGTGACAAAGTGGGGAAAACCGGATTTTCCGAGAACGTGCTCGCGAACCGGATTGCGTTCGGGAAAATATATCAGAGTGAGTTACGTCAGCGCGTTGAGGCGCTGGGTTATGAAACCGAAGTGGTGGGTAAGCACGGTATGTGGGAGATGCCGGGCGTACCGGTGGAGGCCTTTTCCGGACGCTCACAGGCTATCAGGGAGGCCGTCGGGGAAGGGGCCTCGCTGAAATCCCGGGATGTGGCGGCACTGGATACGCGTAAATCCAAACAGCACGTCGATCCGGAAGTCAGAATGGCTGAATGGATGCAGACGCTGAAGGAAACCGGGTTCGACATCCGGGCGTATCGTGACGCGGCGGATCAACGGGCGGAGACCCGCACGCAGGCGCCCGGGCCAGCTTCACAGGACGGGCCGGATGTGCAGCAGGCGGTGACACAGGCGATTGCCGGATTAAGTGAACGAAAAGTGCAGTTCACGTATACGGACGTGCTGGCCAGGACGGTCGGCATACTGCCGCCGGAAAATGGTGTGATTGAACGGGCACGCGCCGGTATCGATGAGGCCATCAGCCGTGAGCAGCTTATCCCCCTCGACCGTGAGAAGGGGCTGTTCACATCAGGAATTCATGTGCTCGATGAGCTGTCCGTCCGGGCACTCAGTCGTGACATCATGAAACAGAACCGGGTGACCGTACATCCGGAGAAAAGTGTCCCCCGGACGGCTGGTTACAGCGATGCGGTCAGTGTTCTGGCACAGGACCGTCCGTCGCTGGCCATTGTGTCCGGGCAGGGCGGTGCAGCCGGGCAGCGTGAGCGGGTGGCTGAACTGGTCATGATGGCCCGGGAGCAGGGGCGGGAGGTGCAGATTATCGCTGCTGACCGTCGCTCGCAGATGAACCTGAAGCAGGATGAACGGCTGTCCGGTGAGCTGATAACCGGACGTCGTCAGCTGCAGGAGGGCATGGTCTTCACGCCGGGCAGTACTGTTATCGTCGACCAGGGCGAAAAACTCTCCCTGAAAGAGACGTTAACCCTGCTGGACGGTGCCGCACGTCATAACGTACAGGTCCTGATAACCGACAGCGGGCAGCGAACCGGTACAGGCAGTGCGCTGATGGCCATGAAGGATGCCGGGGTGAACACGTATCGCTGGCAGGGTGGAGAACAGCGACCGGCAACCATCATCAGTGAACCGGACCGGAATGTCCGCTATGACCGGCTGGCCGGAGATTTTGCGGCCAGCGTGAAAGCCGGAGAAGAGAGCGTGGCACAGGTCAGCGGGGTACGGGAACAGGCCATACTGACACAGGCCATTCGCAGTGAGCTGAAAACACAGGGCGTGCTCGGACACCCGGAGGTGACCATGACCGCCCTGTCACCGGTCTGGCTGGACAGCCGGAGCCGTTATCTGCGGGATATGTACCGACCGGGGATGGTGATGGAGCAGTGGAACCCGGAGACACGCAGTCATGACCGCTATGTTATCGACCGGGTGACGGCGCAGAGTCACAGCCTGACCCTGCGGGATGCGCAGGGCGAAACGCAGGTGGTGCGTATTTCCTCCCTGGACAGCAGCTGGTCGCTGTTCCGGCCGGAAAAAATGCCGGTGGCAGACGGCGAGCGACTGAGGGTGACAGGGAAAATTCCCGGACTCCGCGTCTCCGGCGGTGACCGCCTGCAGGTGGCATCCGTCAGTGAAGATGCGATGACGGTTGTTGTGCCGGGGCGGGCTGAACCGGCCACCCTGCCTGTGGCTGATTCACCGTTCACGGCACTGAAGCTGGAGAACGGCTGGGTGGAAACGCCCGGGCATTCCGTCAGTGACAGTGCGACGGTGTTTGCCTCCGTCACACAGATGGCAATGGACAACGCCACCCTGAACGGTCTGGCCCGCAGCGGTCGTGATGTCCGGCTGTATTCCTCACTGGATGAAACCCGTACTGCGGAAAAACTTGCCCGCCATCCCTCCTTTACGGTGGTTTCTGAGCAGATAAAGGCGCGGGCCGGTGAGACATTGCTGGAAACCGCTATCAGTCTGCAGAAAGCCGGGCTTCACACGCCGGCACAGCAGGCCATTCATCTGGCCCTTCCTGTGCTGGAAAGTAAAAACCTGGCCTTCAGCATGGTGGACCTGCTGACAGAGGCGAAGTCGTTTGCTGCAGAAGGAACCGGTTTTACTGAACTGGGAGGGGAAATCAATGCGCAGATAAAACGCGGTGACTTACTGTATGTGGATGTGGCAAAAGGCTATGGCACAGGCCTGCTGGTTTCCCGTGCGTCGTATGAGGCAGAAAAAAGTATTCTTCGCCATATTCTCGAAGGTAAGGAGGCGGTCACGCCGCTGATGGAGAGAGTACCCGGCGAACTCATGGAGACACTGACGTCGGGACAGCGTGCCGCCACCCGTATGATACTGGAAACGTCCGACCGTTTCACGGTGGTACAGGGTTATGCCGGTGTGGGTAAGACCACACAGTTCCGGGCGGTGATGTCAGCCGTGAACATGCTGCCGGCGAGTGAGCGTCCCCGAGTTGTGGGGCTGGGGCCCACGCACCGTGCGGTCGGTGAGATGCGCAGCGCCGGCGTGGATGCACAGACACTGGCGTCCTTTCTGCATGACACGCAGCTGCAGCAGCGCAGCGGAGAAACGCCGGATTTCAGCAACACGCTGTTCCTGCTCGATGAGAGCTCAATGGTGGGCAATACCGACATGGCACGGGCATACGCCCTGATTGCGGCCGGTGGTGGTCGTGCTGTGGCCAGCGGTGACACGGACCAGCTGCAGGCCATCGCGCCCGGTCAGCCTTTCCGTCTCCAGCAGACGCGCAGTGCTGCCGATGTGGTCATCATGAAGGAGATTGTGCGTCAGACGCCGGAACTGCGGGAGGCGGTATACAGCCTGATTAACCGGGATGTGGAAAGGGCACTGTCCGGGCTTGAGAGTGTGAAACCGTCTCAGGTTCCCCGTCAGGAGGGCGCATGGGCACCGGAGCACTCCGTGACGGAGTTCAGTCACAGCCAGGAAGCGAAACTGGCAGAAGCGCAGCAGAAGGCGATGCTGAAAGGTGAGACTTTTCCGGATGTCCCCATGACACTGTATGAAGCCATTGTCCGCGACTATACCGGCAGGACACCGGAAGCACGGGAGCAGACGCTGATTGTCACGCACCTGAATGAGGACCGGCGCGTACTGAACAGCATGATTCATGATGCACGGGAAAAGGCCGGTGAGCTGGGGAAAGAGCAGGTCATGGTGCCTGTCCTGAACACAGCGAATATACGTGACGGGGAGCTGCGTCGTCTCTCCACCTGGGAGAATAACCCGGATGCCCTTGCCCTGGTGGATAGTGTGTATCACCGGATTGCCGGTATCAGCAAGGATGACGGGCTGATAACCCTGGAGGATGCGGAAGGTAACACGCGGCTGATTTCGCCCCGGGAGGCGGTGGCTGAAGGTGTCACACTGTACACCCCGGACAAAATCCGGGTGGGGACCGGCGACCGGATGCGCTTCACGAAGAGTGACCGGGAGCGCGGTTATGTGGCCAACAGCGTCTGGACGGTGACAGCGGTTTCCGGTGACAGTGTCACGCTGTCAGACGGACAGCAGACCCGGGTGATTCGCCCCGGCCAGGAGCGGGCAGAGCAACATATTGACCTGGCTTATGCCATCACCGCCCACGGTGCGCAGGGGGCGAGTGAAACCTTTGCCATCGCGCTTGAAGGCACGGAAGGTAACCGGAAACTGATGGCCGGCTTTGAGTCAGCCTACGTGGCCCTGTCGCGTATGAAGCAGCATGTGCAGGTGTACACCGATAACCGTCAGGGCTGGACGGATGCCATTAACAATGCCGTACAGAAAGGAACTGCCCACGATGTGCTGGAGCCGAAACCGGACCGGGAGGTCATGAATGCGCAGCGGCTGGTCAGGACGGCACGGG
>ENA-OPSK01002274-OPSK01002274.1-human-gut-metagenome-genome-assembly--contig:-NODE-2274-length-11877-cov-2.494756_pt1 | contig 11877 bp, 10 predicted proteins | sample MGYA00241807_ERZ501905 | MGnify/ENA primary metagenome ERZ501905 (study PRJEB25962, sample SAMEA2042111) | human gut metagenome | biome: human gut; feature: human-associated habitat; material: faeces...
GGATATAGAAAATAAATAATGATTTAATGACTCTACTTTTTGGTAGGGTCTTTTTTATTATATAAAGGATGGTGGTTATTATGGTTTTACAAACAATTTTTCGGATTAATCTCCGACAATCGGCTTCTAAAACTGCTTCTGTCATATGCACTGCTCCTGCAAATACGGATGTCGGAATTGTCGGAGCTAAAATTATTTGGAAAGATAATATTCCTTTCGTAAAAGTTTCTTACAAAGGAAAATGCGGCTTTACCAACGGCAGATACCTTAGGGGGTTAGTTCTAAAAGTAAAAGCTAGAGATAGTACGAAATATCCTAAACTAGCAGTTATTGCATCTGGACGAGCTTCACGAAGAATTAAAATTCCACAACAAAAGAAATTTGGTTCTTTTTGTCAAAAACACGGATGTTCTATGGCAGCTGCTTCTATTGCTTTACAGTTTAGAGGAATTTTAAAATCTCCTGCGGAAGTACATCAATATGCGAAAAAGCATTTGGGCGGTTATACAGGAAGTAAGTTAACTATTTTCGGCATTGAAAAAGCGATTAATAAAATTGTAGGAAAAAAGATTGCTACTTGGAAAGGTTGTCCTGAAGGTGCTAATAAAAGAATTAAAGCTGATATTCGAAAAGCTATTCATGATGGACATATCGTATTACTTGAGCAGAAAAATCCAATTCATACAAATGTGATTATTGGGCGAAGCGTTGACGGTAAATATGTTGTTGCAACAAACGGTATGACAAAAAAGGTTACTATGAACTGGCTTATTAAGACGGTATTACATGGTAAAGCTGGCAGAAAAAATCAGGCTAACTGGTGGAAGGGAACGGCTCATGGAGCTGGATATGTGATCGTGAAGAGAGCATAAATATAAAGATATTGTTATTTATTCGGGAGAATTTACTACTCTCTTTTTTATTGCCTATAAACAAATTTTAAGGAGGAATCGTTATGAACAAATTAAAGAAATTTTTATCTCAAATTAATGTAAAGGACATTAAACCAAGTACATATGTTAGTGCTGTTGTTCTTATTTTTACGATGGTGAATTATGTACTGAACATTATGGGGAAACCTGTAATCAATATCAATGAAAATGAAATTACTGCATGGGTTACTGCTATTGTTGGCGTTGTCGGTATTGTTTATTCTTGGTATAAAAATCAGAGTATTACTCACCCTGCACAGGTAGCAGATGATGTTATGAAAATCCTTAAAGACGGACGAATCACTATTTCCGAATTAGAGGATTTTATTGCGAGATATTCCGAAACAGATTTAGATACAGAAGCAGATTTTGATGATATTGAAAAAGTACCAGAAGATGATGTGGATGATGATATTGATGAAGGAAGTGATGAATAATGGCAAAAATTACTAAGAATTGTTTAGACTTAGTTAAAGAATTTGAAGGATGTTATTTAAAGGCTTATAGAGATGAAGTTGGCGTTTGGACGATTGGATATGGCATCACTAACTCTGATAAGTCAATTACAAAGACAACTATTAAATCCGGCTTAACAATTAGCAAAGCTACCGCTGAATCATGGCTGGAAAAATCTCTGACTCAAAAATACCTTCCTCTTGTCATGAAATACAATGACCACTACAAATGGAATCAGAATGAAATTGATGCGCTTGTTAGTTTTGTGTATAACATCGGGAGTATCAAAGGCTTAACAGCTAACGGTACTCGCTCACGATCTACAATCGCAAAAAAGATGTTGGAATACAATAAAGCAGGTGGTCGTGTATATAGGGGGCTTACCCGCCGCAGAACAGCCGAAAAGAAGCTTTTTACTACTCCTGTTAAAGTTATTAAGGTTGAAGAAGCAAAACCATCTACAGCCGTTCAGAAAGATTATACGAAAGAGAGGATTGACGGAGTGAAATATTTTGGAATTTTAAAGAATACAGCAGTTAAATCATTTACGGAGTTCTTGCACAATAGAGGATTTGGTGCAGGAAAACCGAACCTGTCTAAGATTGCTTCTGCTAATGCCGGGAGTGCCGAAGTAAAAGAAGCTCTGCTTACTCTTGCAAGAAAAGGCTTACTCGTGAAACCAGATGGATTAAATAAGTGGGAAGAAAAGAAATAATCTAAATATAATTTAAGGGAAGAACTGAAATAGATTCTTCCCTTATTTTTTACGATTTTATTTTATTTGATTCTTTTATTTGAACGTGATATTAAATCAAGAACTTCTTGAAAACTGAGATTCTTCTCCTTTGCGGCAGAAAAAATCTGTTCCATTTCAATCCTTTCCCGTTCTTTATTTAATGCAATCAACTCTGTTTCACATATAGATATTTTCTCTTTTAACTTATTTATTTGAGCAGTTTTTTCTTCAATTCTAGTATATACACTTTTAGGTTTTCTAGGCATATTATATTCTCCATTCTTTTATTTATTAAGGTACATCTGGAATGGAATTTATTTAATAAATTAAAAATATAAGGGATAGAATGTTCTCCTATCCCTTATATTAAGTAGACTTTTATTTCCATTTTATCGGGGATATTAAACTGAGAATTCTTATAATAATACTCAAGAGTATCTTTTGTAAGATTTCTTGGAATAGTAAATGCCCCGATAAATAAAGGATTTTTGATTAATGTTTCATGCTTATCGCTGCCTGTGCTGCTGCTAATCTTGCGATAGGTACACGGAATGGTGAACAGGAAACGTAATCTAATCCAATTCTATGACAGAATTCTACGGATGATGGATCTCCACCATGTTCTCCACAGATACCACAGTGTAATTCTGGTCTCTGACCTTTTCCTAATTTAACTGCCATATCCATTAACTTACCAACACCATTCTGGTCAAGTTTAGCAAATGGATCGTTCTCGAAGATCTTAGCATCATAGTAAGCGTCTAAGAACTTACCAGCATCGTCACGAGAGAATCCGTATGTCATCTGTGTTAAGTCGTTTGTACCGAAGCAGAAGAAGTCAGCTTCTGAAGCGATCTGATCAGCTGTAAGAGCTGCTCTTGGGATCTCGATCATTGTTCCAACTTCGTACTCAAGATCGCTGTTTGCTGCTGCAATCTCAGCGTCTGCTGTCTCTACTACGAATTTCTTAACATATTTAAGCTCTTTGATGTCTCCAACAAGTGGGATCATGATCTCTGGTTTTACGTTCCAGTCTGGGTGAGCTTTCTTTACATTGATTGCTGCACGGATAACAGCGCTTGTCTGCATCTTAGCAATCTCTGGATATGTTACTGCAAGACGGCATCCACGGTGTCCCATCATTGGGTTGAACTCATGAAGTCCATCGATGATTGCTTTGATCTGCTCAACAGTTTTGCCCTGAGCGTCAGCCAGTTTCTTGATATCCTCTTCCTCTGTAGGAACGAACTCATGAAGCGGTGGATCAAGGAAACGGATAGTAACCGGATTTCCTTCCAGTGCCTCATACAGTGCTTCGAAGTCTCCCTGCTGTTCCGGAAGGATCTTCTCAAGTGCTGCTTCTCTTTCTTCTACAGTCTCAGAACAGATCATCTCACGGAATGCATCAATTCTGTTTCCTTCGAAGAACATATGCTCTGTACGGCAAAGTCCGATACCTTCTGCTCCCAGTTCGCGAGCTTTCTTAGCATCTGCAGGTGTATCTGCATTTGTACGAACTTTCATTGTTCTGTATTTGTCAGCCCATCCCATGATTCTTCCGAATTCTCCAGCGATTGTAGCATCAACTGTAGGGATGATTCCGTCATAGATATTTCCTGTAGATCCGTCCAGAGAAATTGCATCTCCTTCGTGGTATTCTTTTCCGTTTAATGTGAATTTCTTGTTTGCTTCGTCCATCACGATGTCTCCACATCCAGATACACAGCATGTACCCATTCCACGTGCAACAACGGCAGCGTGAGATGTCATACCACCACGAACTGTTAAGATACCCTGGGAAGCTTTCATACCAGTGATATCCTCTGGAGATGTCTCAAGACGTACTAATACGACTTTCTCTCCTCTTGCATTCCACTCTTCAGCATCCTCTGCTGTAAATACGATCTTACCACATGCAGCACCCGGAGAAGCACCAAGTCCTTTTCCGATCGGTGTAGCAGCTTTTAATGCAGCAGCATCGAACTGTGGATGAAGTAATGTATCAAGGTTACGAGGATCGATCATAGCAACTGCCTCTTCCGGAGTCTTATGTCCCTCGTCTACTAAATCGCAAGCGATCTTAAGTGCAGCCGGAGCTGTTCTCTTACCGTTACGGCACTGAAGCATGTATAACTTCTTGTTCTCAACGGTGAACTCCATATCCTGCATATCATGATAATGATTCTCAAGAGTCTCACAAACTTTTAAGAAGTCTGCATATGCCTCAGGGAATTCTTTCTCCATCTGAGCGATTGGCATAGGTGTACGAACACCTGCAACTACGTCCTCACCCTGTGCATTGATTAAGAACTCACCCATCAGTTTGTTCTCGCCAGTTGCCGGATCACGTGTAAATGCAACACCTGTACCGGACTCGTTATTTAAGTTACCGAATACCATAGGCATTACGTTAACTGCAGTACCCCAGGAATATGGGATATCGTTATCACGACGATATACGTTTGCACGTGGGTTGTCCCATGAACGGAATACAGCCTCGATAGCAAGTTTTAACTGCTCAACAGGATCTGAAGGGAAATCTGTACCTAACTGGTTCTTGTACTCAGTCTTGAACTGCTCTGCTAACTCTTTTAAGTCAGCTGCTGTAAGGTCGATATCAAATTTAACGCCTCTCTCTTCTTTCATCTTGTCGATGAGCTGCTCAAAGTATTTTTTACCAACTTCCATAACTACATCTGAGAACATCTGAATGAAACGTCTATATGAGTCATATACGAAACGCTCGAATGCAGGATCCGGATTACCTTTGATCATTGCAGCAACTACTTCGTCATTTAAACCAAGGTTTAAGATGGTATCCATCATACCTGGCATGGAAGCTCTTGCTCCTGAACGAACAGATACTAATAACGGATTCTCAAGATCGCCGAATTTCTTTCCGTTGATCTCTTCCATTTTCTTAACGCCTTCCATAGCCTGAGCCATGATCTCGTCGTTGATCTTGCGACCATCTTCATAGTACTGTGTACAAGCCTCTGTTGTGATTGTGAATCCCTGTGGTACAGGAAGTCCGATGCTTGTCATCTCTGCAAGGTTGGCACCTTTACCGCCAAGCAGGTTACGCATGGTCATGTCGCCTTCGCTAAACATATACACCCATTTGTTTGCCATTTTGATAATTCCTCCTAAAATAAATTACTATGTAATTATGGACACCGTATTTGTTTCCATAATCAAGCCATGTTATGTGCCTTTCTAAAACGCACATATTTATTCTAACATATTTTGTCTAAATAGCAACATTTTTTTTACTGTTTTTCCCTGTTTTTTTGTAACATTTTCACAATGTAAAACTTTGTTCCGTTATGTGGAACATTTTGGATTTGTTTATTTCTTTTTCCATTTTGCATACAGTGTGATTTTCCCCGTGCTGCCTTTCTTAATAGAGGTTACCTTTCTGGTACATTTTTTATCACGGTACCATCCTTTAAACACATACCCTTTTCTTGTTGGTGCTGCCAGTTTTATCATCTTTGAAGTAATGGTATATGTTTTCGGATTTTTCTTATTATTTTTGCCTCCGTTTAATTTGTAGGTAATGGTGTACTTTTCCTTTGCCCATTTTGCATACAGTGTTACTTTTCCGGTACTGCCCTTTTTAATAGAGGTTACCTTTTTGGTACATTTTTTATCACAATACCATCCTTTAAACACATACCCTTTTTTTGACGGATTTGAAAGTTTTATCGTCTTTGAAGTGATTTTATATGTTTTGGGATTCTTCTTATTATTTTTGCCTCCATTCAGGTTATATGTAATCTGATACTGTGCTGCTTTCCACTGGGCATATAAAGTTACGACCTCATCTGCTTTTTTTGTCAGATTTTTTACATAGGCATTTTCCTCATAAAAGGTTCCCTTCCCATCTGGCTGCGTATTCCAGCCTGCAAATGTATATCCTTTCTTTTCAAACTTATTTTTTGAAAGTTTTTCCTTCTGACCCGCCGCACATGCTTTCTCACTCATTTTCCCTTTTGCTGCACCATTTCCATCAAATTTTATTTGATAAAGATATGGACACACGACAACCGGAACATTCCTCTTTAATGCTTCTGCATTGATTTTATCTTTGGAGAGACTGGTTATTACATATATTTTTTCAGGTCCGTCTGTCGTTTCCCAGGAAAATGCTTCGCTGCCAATCTCTGTAGTCGTCTTTGGCAGCCTTATCTTCCCAAGCACGCCGCCGTCCTTATAAAACGCACAGATTCCAATTGTTTTTACCGCGGTCTGGGAAAGATCAAGTTCCCCCGTTAAATTTTTACAGGATAAAAAAGCATAACTGTCAATCGCCGTTAATGTTTTGGGGAATTTCACGGTTTTTAATCCACTGCAGGCAGAAAATGCACTACCGCCTATTTCTGTAACCAAAGTCTGGGATAAATCCATTTTCTCCAGTGAACTGCAGCCTGTAAATGTGCCAAATCCAATTTTCGTTATATTCTCTGGCAATTTCACCGTTTCCAATGCACTGCACCCCTCAAATGTTCCTTCCAATTCCGTTATCCCTGTCTGTGACAAATCTGCTTCTTCCAACAGCGTGCAGTCTGCAAACACACCCGCTCCATCATTCACTTCCAGCACGTCAATATCTTCAAATCCGCCACACTTTACCTGACGGATGTTTTTATTTTTTACAGCAGCTAAGTCGAAATACCAGTTTCCTCTGCTCCATCTATAAGAAATCAGACTGTAATACAATCCATCCTTCAGCAAGCCATCAACTCTATATATCTGATGATTTGATAATTCTGCAATCTCCTCCGGGGACAGGTCAAAATACCCGTCAGAATACCCCTGATACTCCCATTCTTTATCTACCGAATAAGAGTTGCGGCTGCACCATGTAGCATCTGCAAAAATCCATTTTCCATTTTCACTGTCATAAACAGCATTGTATTCATGGGCATGCCCCTCTAAATCCATGCACGGAATTCCAATGGAAATGCACAATGTTCTCATAAGGCTTGCATAACCCGAACACATAGCACGCTTTTGCTCGTACACCTCATACGGTGACCAATAACTTGGCTTATTATTATAATAGGCGTAATAATCATAATAAGTTCTGTCCGCAACAAATGCCATGATCGCTTTTATTTTCTCATACTGTGTAGTACACCCGGCTACAGCCTGTAATGCAGCCTGTCTTAATTCCTCAAACTGGGCATCTGTTATAGCATTCCTTTCAGGATCTGTTAAAAAGTAATCCGGGTCTGCATATTTATTAATCAGAGTCCAGGCCTTCTGTTCCGCTGCAATCTGCTCTTCACTTGCGTCCCCCTTGATTGAAGTTTCTTCCCGTTCTTCTGTTTCTTCTTCCATTTCCGACAGTTCTGTTTCTTTCTGTTCTGTTTCTGTGTCTGGCTGCTCTGTCTCCTCCGGCTGTTCTTCTGTGTCTGGCTGCTCTGTCTCCTCTGACTGTTCTTCTGTGTCTGGCTGTTCTGTTTCTTCCGACTCTGGCTGCTCCATATTCTCCCGTTTCTCCTGTTCGCCTGCCTGTGTCTCCTGACGTTCACGATCCATCAGATCCAGTTCTTCCGTATCCGCATATTTTTCATTTACTTTCTCTGATGCCGATTCCGTTTTTTCTGTCTCTGTAATCACATTCGCCTGCATATTTACCGGCATCCCACCAACCAAAACAGTCGCAGCCAGCAATGCCGTAAAAGCTTTTTTCATCCCTCCTTTCATAAACTAAAACTCCTCCTTCATTTGTACCGCTATGTTACATTACCTTTTCTATATTATAACCGCAATACGACTATTTTCAATTGTTTGCGAAATCATTTCTATCATATCTCCGCAGACTATCTGCCTGTACATACTTCAAAATATTTTTCTTCTCCTCCGCGAGGTGCGCATCCCGCCCGGAGGGCTTTTTCATTCATAGGACGTAATTTCCTATGAATGAAAAAAAACCTCGTCCTGTATATAGGACGAGGGCTTAATTACTTCGTGATACCACCTGATATACAAATGTACACGGAACTAATAAACTCCGGATACACGTTCCCTGTAACGCAGGAAATGCGTCAGCGCTTACTCTGTCACGGAAAATCCCAGTCGTGATCTGCCTTGACCATTTCAGACTGCGGCTTGGAAGTGATTTTCATTCAGCAGATACTCGCACCGGTTTCCACCTGCTCCGGCTCTCTGTTGCTTTTCCTGATGAACTACTGTCTTCGTCATTGCCTTTTACCAAAAATCTAGTCTTTAGTATAGACTCGGAAAGTGAGAATGTCAAGAGGGCTTCATGCTTTTCACAGAGCACGTTTTTTCACATCTGCGATCACGTTTAAAAACCGCTCCTTCATCTGTGCCTCTAACAGTTTTACATCCATGTCGCTGCCCGTACACGGTACAAATCCTCCAGCCATCGATGCGTGGCCGCCGCCATTGCCAATTCCTTTCAGTGCCTCCGCCACAATCTTTCCTGCATCGAGCATACTCTTTTCACTGCGCACGGAAAGTTTGATTCCGTCTGACTTTCTCGAATACACGACGGAAAATGACACTTCTTTTAAAGCAAGCATGAAATCGGATATATTTGCAATGACCGGACAATCCTTACCAGTATTGCAGAAACTGATGTCATCATATACTTCAATACTTGAAATCGCACTCGAATATGCCATCAGATCATCAAAACACAGATTACTGTTTTCTAACATATGGATGACCTCATAATCACATTCATCAAACATCCGGTAGAGCATCTCAATATCGAGTTTTGACACTCCACGGCTCAGATTATTGGTATCGATCCGTACACCGTATGTCAGAGTCGTGGCGATTCTTCTATCCATCGGGATATTATTTTCAAAGAAATACTGTGCAACGATCGTCGCACATGCTCCCACTTCCGGCCGGATGTCTTTAAACCGGTATGGAAACTTTTCATTTTCCGGATGATGATCGATGCAGATGATCTCGTCCCCCGTAATGTCAACGATGTTTGAATTACCCTTTTGTGCATCCACAAGGATCACTTCATCCTCATCTGTCAAAATGGTACTAAGATCCTCCACATTCAAAAGTTCGATCTCCATCAGTTCACGCAGCTTGTCGGTACTGTAACGGTCTATTTTTCCTTTATAACAGATCGTGGAAGAAATTCCATTGTGCTTTAACAGTTCCTGGATCCCAAGCGCACTCGCAATGGCATCCGGGTCAGGGAAATTATGCGTCTGGATATACACATGCTTCCGGTTGATCTGTTTTAGTAGTTCTTGTAATTTTGTCATATTAATCCTCTAAAATATGTTTCTGCCACCCGTTTTGTCACAAGTTCTGAAAATGCCTGTATCTTATACTGTGCTTCCGGTACGATTCCAAAACCGTATGCAGCATGGATAAATCCAATGCCCGCTTTTCTGCTGGCATCATAATCTCCCTGGATATCGCCCACATAGACTGCTTCTTCTAAATGGTTCCGGTCTGCAAGCAGTCTGATATTGTCCCCTTTCTGTAAAAGATTATTTCCGTAACATTCGATATCGGAAAAATAATCCCAGAAATGATAATGATCCAAAAATGCCTCAATGTAACCTTTCTGGCAGTTGCTTACAATGTAAAGTTCATATGTCTTTTTTAATTCTTTGAATGTATCCTCAAGATCCGGATAAAGCACTCCGCCATGTTCTCTTAAATAATCGTTCTCGATCCTGCAGCACTCCGCTAAAAGTGTCTCCTGCTCTTTCTCAGAAATTTCCGGGAATAACAGTTTTGCGATCACATCCATGGTCTTTCCCATAACACCCTTGATATCGGCTTCTGTGAGTGCCTTATTTAACCTTCCATCCTGACGGATCGCTTCATTCCAGGATTCTGCCACATTGGCGGCTGAATCCCAAAGTGTGCCCTCCATATCAAAAATAATTCCCTGTTTTTTCATATAAGTCCCCATTCCTGCGTGTAAAAATTCTCATTTTTCACACGATTCTGCTTCATTTATTTTAAATCGTAAACGCTGGCATATTTTTTTTCAAAATAACGCACCAATGGCTCTGCTGATACTTCTTTTCCACACACATTTGCAATCACTTCTTTTGGTGTGCGTGTGCTGCCATACCAGTGGATCTTTTCATTCAGCCACTTTGTGATTTCTTTGATTCTGCCCTCTTTTAAGATCTCATCTACCGGCCCTAACTCTTTTTCAAGCTCCTCTAAGTACATGCCGTCATAGATACTTCCTAACAGATAGCTTGGAAAATAGCCGAAGGAACCATCTGACCAGTGCATATCCTGTAAGATTCCCTCCGCATCATTTGCCGGAGTGATATCTAAATATTCCTTCATTTTCTGATTCCAGAGTTCCGGAAGTTTCGCAACCGGTACATTGTCACGAAAGATTGCCTTCTCCATTTCATAACGCAATATAATATGGAAGCAATAGGTCACCTCATCTGCCTCGGTACGGATCAGGCTGTTTCTGACATGATTGATCTCACGGTAAAACTCATCCAGCGAAATGTCCTTCATCTGCGGCATCAGCTCCTGCACTTTCTCATAGACAGGAATCCAGAAATTCTTATTGCGCCCTAAAATATTCTCATAAAAACGGGATTGGCTCTCATGCACGCCCATATAACGGCAGCTTCCTGCAGCCGTGTTGTCATATTCCGGATTGACATTCTGTTCAAAAATCGCATGACCACCCTCATGGATAGCCGAAAACATGGCAGAAATCGGATCATGTTCATAATAATGATTTGTCACCCGGACATCCTTGGAAGAAAAATTCAGTGTAAAAGGATGCTCTGTCTCTCCTACTGCACCGGCATCTTTGGAAAATCCGATGTAGGAAAGCAAAAGATCCTGCACTTTTCTCTGATCATCCGGATCAAAATAAGCATGGAATTTTGTATCATCCGGCTGTTTTGCGGCAAGTATTTTTTTCACAAGCGGAATCAGCGCTTCCTTTAGTTCACCAAACAGACGGTCAATCGTTGCAGAATCCATTCCCTCTTCATATTTATCTAACAATACATCATAAACTTCTTTGCCCGGATCTGTGTAACCTGCCATTTCTTTGGTAAGTGCAATCATTTTCTCCAGATGCGGTGCAAAAATGGAAAAGTCAGATGCATTTTTTGCATCTTCCCATGCATTTCCGGATTCTGCCTGCTCACGGACCATCACTTCATAACGGTCTTTTGGAATCCGTCTGTCTTTTTCCATATCGCGCTGCATGCGTGTCACGATAAATTTCATGGTATCTGACAGCTGTGCAAATTCTTCCGGTGTCTTTAAGGTCTCTAACATGCCGTAAAGTTCATCCGAAGTCGACATCGCAAAGCTCTCGGTTGAAAAATAAGTCAGTGCATCGATATGTCCTGCCTGCCCCAGTTTGGGTGCACAGGTTCTCATGTCCCAGTAAAGAAGCGTATTGATATGTTCATATTTTTTCATTTTATCGAGATACTGCTCGAATTGTTCTAATGTTTTACTCATAGTCGTCCTCCATTTTCAGAACGACGCCGGTCTGGCGTGTTACATTCCGTTCTTTCTGTTCCATATTAACACAGGACACCTGACCTGTCACTTATTTTTAGTATAACCAAAAACACCACGAACATGCGATTTTGCATGTCCATGGTGTTTTTCATAACAATCAGTCTGCCCGTAGTGCGTGCAATCTGTTTTTTCATCGGAAACCCTGACGCAACTACTTATTTTACCTCTACTGTCCAGCCATATTTATCCGGCAGTCTGCCCCACTGGATTCCG
>ENA-OPSK01002290-OPSK01002290.1-human-gut-metagenome-genome-assembly--contig:-NODE-2290-length-11782-cov-2.342287_pt1 | contig 11782 bp, 10 predicted proteins | sample MGYA00241807_ERZ501905 | MGnify/ENA primary metagenome ERZ501905 (study PRJEB25962, sample SAMEA2042111) | human gut metagenome | biome: human gut; feature: human-associated habitat; material: faeces...
GCCTTGGAGCCGACGCAACAGGCGCCACCGCGATCGGCTTCTGACTACTCAGCGCCCGCCCTGTCGGGGCTGCTTCCTCTTCGCCGGGACTCTCCAGCAAATTCACGGTGACGGTTGCCAGCTCCACCCATCCATCCGCCGCGCACTGCTGGTTGGCGATGTCCAAGCTCGTAATAACGAATCTCCCGACAATTCGCCCGTCTCCGGTAATGTACGGCAGCACCTCGAAAGCGTGCATCGACGCTTTCAACGCATATATCTCGGCCTGCGGATCACAAAATTCTGATGAATATGTGATTGTCAGGCCCAACTCCCGCAGCTCGGCACCAGTCGGCTGGATGGCGTCTTTGTCATTGACACGAGGGATTTGGCCGTATTTTACGGCATCTGCCTCGCTGGTCGATACGGGAGTTTTCAGCCCTTGAAATATGTGATCTCCGAGTTGTGCAAACATGGGTGCCAGCTATTACGCAAAGGACAAACGTGTCTTGTTTTCTTCATATTTACGAATCAGTTCCATGATCTCGTTCGCGTGCTGCTTCAGCATTTTTCCGAACTCGTCCCGCGCCTCCCGCGTAGTCGATCCGGCGAATGTGATCTGCGGGGCATAGGTAATGGACGGGCCGGTATTCCCGCCGCCTACAATGGTCGAGGTATTCACCGTGCTGGATTGCATCGACTGCGTGATTCCACGGGTCGCTTGCATGGCCACGCCCTCGGTAGCATTTTCGACGATTGCACCCCCTCGATCAAGGCCAACGACCAGCCCCTGCGTGATATTCAGACCATATTCGGCGAACAAACGGGACGGGGAATTGATACCGAGAATAGACTTGAAGCCGTTGGCAATCCTACGGCCGATATTCTTCATTCCCTCGACAATCTTATCGACCATAGAGGTTATTCCATTCCAAAGCCCTTGCAATAGGTTTTTGCCCCACTCATAAAAGCGGGGGCCGAGGTTCTCGAAGAACGTCCCCACATTCTCCCACGCGCCGCGCATCCATTCGACGGGTTGCAGGTTGCTGAACCAGTCTTTGATCCCGCCCCATGCGTTCGAAATGCCGCTCTTGACGTTACCCCAAAGGTTAGAGAACCAGCCTTTCACTGATCCCCATGCCTTTTGCACTCCCTCGCGGGCCTTGTTGATGGTATTTTTGATACCCTCCCAGGCTTTCCCCGCACCGGCCTTGATCCCGCCCCACAAGTTCGAGAACCAGCCCGTTACAGTGCTCCACACCTTTTTGATCGCTTCCCACGCCGCTTTGAATATCCCGACGATAGCGTCCCACAACTTTTTGAACCACGCGGCAATTTTGTCCCAATTCTTGATGACAGAATACACAACGGCCCCAAGTGCAATAATCAATGAGATAATGGTTAAGATAGGATTTGCTTTCAATGCTTTATTAAATAACTTTGTGGCAACTGTGGCCAGTTTTTGAGTTTTCGTATATCCTTTCATGGCCTTATCAACCACAAGAAAGGTATTTTTTATATTTTTGAATATTGAAATACCTATTGTTACAGCATCCGACATCGCTCGAAATGCTTTTCGGAACTGTAGAATAATAAAAGCAACGCTACCGATCGCAATGGCAGCCGTGCCTAATATAGCGATCCATTTACCCGTGGTCATCGCTATATTGCCGATTGTGGCGGCCAGTTCGGGATTTTCCTGTACCCATTTTGTTATCTTATCGATAACCTTTGATATTTTTTCGGTTGCCGCCGACAATGCGGGGATCAGTGCTGCACCTAACTGTAACTTAACGCCTTTGACCTGCTCTCCGATATTTTCGAGTTGGTCGCTAAATGCGTCGCCCTTGGCAATCATCTCGTTACTTAACGCAAGTCCCAAACGCTCGGCTTCGGCGTAAAACGCTTTTAGACCGGCCTTGCCATCGTTCAGCATAGGGATCAGATCGGCACCCGACTTGCCGAACAATTCAACCGCCAAAGCGGTCTTTCCGATGCCGTCTTCGGTATTATGAAAAATATCGGCTACATCCTCGAAAATCTCGTTCGGCTGGCGGAGATTACCCGCACTGTCTTTGATTTTGATACCGAGATCCTCGAACGTCTGCATGTACGTCTTATTTCCGCCGGTAGCTTCGGCGACCATTCTGTCGAACTTCACTAACGACGCGGACAATTTTTCAGTTTCGACCCCTGACATCCTACCGGCATACGCAAGTTTTTGGAATGCCTCTACACCGATCCCGGCTCCCCGGGCCATATCGTACATATCACCGGCGTAATCGGCTGTCGATTTTCCAACGGCCAAAATACTACCTCCGACGGCTGCGCTCGCGCCCAGCATGACGGTTCCTGCTTTCGTCATTGAGCGACCTATTTTGCTTGTGGTACGCTCGAATGCAGAAAGTTTGTCCGTCGATTTTTTGACGGCCTCGTCTATAATGCGGCTCATTTTATCCGTTGCAGACAAAATGAACGCTAATTTCAGAGTGTTGGCTGCCATGTGTCGTTATCGCTTTTCGATGCCGGATAATACCACCCGGCGGGGTGTTGTGATCTCTTTTTCGTAAATCTCGACTGCGCGGTCCAAGTAGGCAAAATAATCTTCCACGATCAGATCGAGAACGCCATCTATTCCGCCGCCGGTGAAGTGTGCTAAAAAAACAATATCCGCATGTGGGATTTGTCTGATTAGCACCCTTGCGCCAGCGTCGGACCTTATCCGTTTTTTGAGATGTCCCTTTCTACCTCTTTTTTTGCGTCGGGGAAAAGGAACTCGGTGATCTTATCCATCTCCTCGGTAGTGAAGCCGTCCATCAGATCGTCGTAAACGATCGGCTGACCGTTTACGAGAATTTTGGCGGCCATCAGGTGCATGCCGCGCTCGACGTCCGTCAGGCTCTTGTTGTTGGTTAGCTCCATCTGCTTGCGTACCGTGATACCAATCTCAGCGATCTCGGTGTTGGCGTCGAGCTGGAGCCGCCGCCGAACTGACAAATTCGGCTTGCGATTCAGTGCTTGCTGTCCCATTACAATCCAAGGTTTTGCCTACGTTCAGCCAGCAAGTCCTCGCCGCCTACTTTGTAGATGTTGTTAATTACGTCGATCTCGACGATCTCCTCGCCGTCGATCTCCAGCTTGTAGTACTGGACGGCCACGGTAGATTCCAGTTCGGTGTCCTCCTTGGCCTTGAACGATCCTCCCGGGAGCGTCTTGGAGTACCCACGTATGTACATCACGATGGGCTTTTCGTCTGTGATGCCGGTGTTGTCATACTCCGCTTTGCTGGATCGGATCATCAGATCCACGGGTTTGAGGAAATTCCCGAACGCCTTCTGTGCGTCGTTGTCCGGGTACGTCCATTTGATCGTCGTTTCGAGTTTGTCAAACCCGTTGAAAAACTCGGCCGAACCGATCATGCCCATCGCCTTGTAGTCGGTCATAAGGGCCGTGATGGTCGGGGCGGTGATCTCCGACGCCAGCCCGTGTTTGCTGGCATTGTTCACATAGACGTTTGCGTCGTAAACTTTTGCGATATTCATGGCTATTCGATGGTTGAGAGTTTGTTAAGGTCGATTTTGTGGTCGAACGTCATGCGCTGCATGGGCACGGCGGGCGTCCACTCGTTGGAAAACGTGACGTGGCCCTGCGCCAGCTCGGTGACGGGATTTTTCGCAGGGTCGAAAAAGCACTGACCGTAAACGATCTTTCCCTCCGCCATCAGCCGGTTGTAGTACTGGTTCACGGTGTTGCGAACCAGGTCAATGTCGGCCTGCTTCACCTGCTTGACGTCGATAAACGCGGCGCTGGCCATCGTGATCGATCGCTTCATGATCATCAGCGATCGGCGGACACACTCGAACGCCTCGGGGGTGGTAGTGCCGGGGAACGCAGCGGTGTAGTTGCCCCATTCCACGATACCGTTGCCGTACATGTTGACAACCGTCGTGATGCCTTGTGCGTTCAGCAGGTTGGCCTCACACGTTTTATCCGAGAGCGCGAACGTGATGGGTACGTCGGTACCCTCGATCCCCGTGTAGGCGTGGTTAGAGGATGACACATGCCAGCCCTCGGTCAAATCGACCTTGGCCCGCAATCCCGCCGCATAGGCCGACACCGGCATCGTGAGGTATCTTTCCCCAGGCTCCTCGGCGTCCGGATTGTACTCCGGGTTGGGAATAAGGACGTGAGGAAAAAGGAGTTTCTGCCCCGCTTTGAGCGTGGCAAAATCACCCGACGCACCGCGCGATTCGATGGCCTGGTTGAAGCCCCATCCGTCGGGCGTGTCGATGTATGCCATCGCCTCGGTTTTCTCGGTAATGACAGCCAACTCCTGTTTTACCGCATCCAGCGCCGAATATCGCGGTGCAATGTAGATCATCGGCTCGAAGCCGTATTTGTTTCCTGCGGTTTCAAACAGTTTGAGACCCGTTCGCTCGCCCGTCTCGGAAATCGTGCCCACGATGTCGGCACCGGTGATTTCGGCGGTGGCGTCCTTTACCTTGACGACGAACACCAAGGCGCTGCCGGCGGTGCTGTCTTGCATGCGGATCGCTTTAAGCGCTTCGGGAATGGTTCCTTGTGTGCCAAATGCGGCATCGTCTGCCGCGCTCTTGCACAACGTGAGGACATTGGTGTCGCCCTTATCCGCCGTACCCACCAGCCCGATAACCGCCGTAACGATGTCGTTCACGGGCACCACGTCACTGGCGACGTTGACGTGCTCTATACCATGTAAAAAATCTGCCATGTCATAAAATTGTTATGCCGTTACCGGCTGTTTGTAATGTCCGACTATTTCTTTTTACCGACAGCCGGCTCGGCAGTCGTCTCCGCAACCTCTTTGATTTGTCGGCGGGCGACCATAGCGCGAACCGCGATGTCATTTTCCGGCAACTCGACGGTATCGCCTTTTTTCAGCGCGTACTCCTTGCGGGCCGCACCATCCTTGACGCTGAATACAACGTAAGGACTCACTACCTCATACTTTTTCATTTTTGGGTAAATTCGTTTTCGATTTGTCTGATCGTCGGGATGTCATCGGGCCGGTCTACCTCGACAGAATACGCGGCAAACGAAAACGTGAGCGCATACTGCCAATAGTTATGTAGGCCCGATACATAGCCGAAAGAGTTAAAGTAAATGGGCGTTTTCGCGCCCTGCATCCGATAGCCCAGCAGGCGGGATTTCGCGGCCTCATAGACGTCGAAAAGCCCCAGTTTTCCCCGCCGGTTCTTTGCGCGGATGAATAGCTCGCATTGAACGGTTCCCAGTTGGGCCACGACGGCCAACTCCTCGCGCTCGGCGAACTCCGTACCATTGACCAGCACGAAAATCTGCGGTCTCTCCGTCTGACGCGGCAACTCCAGAGCCTCGATCTTGGGTAACGGCTTGACATCGACACCCGGCATCTGCAACAACGTGACCAGCTCGTCCTCATACCTTTCGTAAGGGGACATGCTGGCGTCTGCCTTGGTTGTCATTGGTTGCTCCATGATCTATTCTTCGCTTTCGGCGTGCGGTGTCAAATGCGCCACATAGGTTTTTCCGTCAAATTTGGTGTCCACCGCAGTAATCAAATACCGTTTTCCACGTATTTCGAGGTATTCGGTCGTTTCGGCATCCACGGCTTGCTTCAGCCCGACGAAATTACCTTCGTAATACTCTGCGGTGGCCGTGCTCGGTCTATATTCGTAGCCCTCGGAGTCTCCGATCTGCGTGGGTTCGCTCGGGTCCTTGAACAACGCCCGTCCGGGAATATTTCCCCGATTTGGGGATAGCCAAACAGCGGGTTCGCCCATAAGGTTGGAAATGGTCGAAGATGCTATTTTGGCCATCCTGTCAAATCGGTTGTTCATACGCTCGGAGGTTATACGTTCAACTTGACCAACACCGTGGTATCGCCTGCGTCGGCAGCCTCCCAAGCGCATCCGACAGCCTTGTTATCCTCGGCCGTTGCCACAATACCGGAACCGTCGGCAGCAGCATACACCTTTTGGCCCTGCGTGATTGCACCGGTACCTTTGGCCAATTCGTACACGCCCGTAACGTTCAACACGACGGTTTCGTCCACGGCGCCGTCAGTAACGGCAACACCAGCGACGTCACCGATTACGCGTACATCACCGCTCTTGATCGCAGTTTCTGCGACTTTATACTCGATGGTCTTACCATCCTGGATGAAGTTTTTCATTGCTCTGTATTTTTAGTTTTTGCTTAAAATAGGGGCAGGCACGATAAATTCCGCCCCTGCGGGAAGTTTGCCGTTACGCTATTTCCCCGCTGCTTTCACGATGCCACGATAGTCGATCGCCGCAGCACCGAAATCGCCACGGACGGCATAGTCCATGGAGTCGGTTTTGAACTCCTCTGTGCTGTCCACACGCAGACCCTCGTTGCCCTCCAGGTATGCGTAGTAGAGACTATCCACTGCATACGGGTCGGCCATCAGATACCAAGCTTTTGGATCGGTCAATCGCGGCTCGACGATCACGTCGAACGCACCGGCGAAAACGTTCACGTCCTCGAACTTGACGGGCGTTGTCGCTGTTACCAGTTTTTTGGCCATCATCTCGTTCTCAGGTGACACAATGAGGTAACGTGGCACCATGCGAATAATCTGTCCCGCGATGTCTTTCTGCTTCATCATCGCCGTCTTTGCCGCCGCAAGACTCTCCTCGCTTAATGCGCTGCTGGCACCCGTGAGGAGGTTGCCGTGGGTAGCATCGAAAATCCCCTTGCCGTCGGACATCTTCACGTTGTCGGTCAGCAGACCCCACACGAGGTTTCCACGGAGCATATCCCAATGGCGGACGAATGCCGACGGGATGATCGAGAACACGCCCAAATCATCGTTGATGAACGCCTGCCGGGTGTAACTGATGCCCTCGCCGAACGTCTCGACGCGGATCTGCTCCTTGCTTTCCTTAAGCGTTGTGTACTTGATTTCTCCACCCTCGGGGATCTTCTTCATGCCATTGGCGACACCGGCCGAGTAAAGACCGCGTGCACGGAAATCGTCCACGCTGGTCTGTCGGGCGATTTTGTCCCAAAACTCCGGTGCGAACTCATACTGTGCCCGCAACATCTTGTTGATCACACCCTCGAACAACAGCGGAAAGTCGCTGGTGCTGTGCGCACGGTTGAAAACCATTTTGGCCACTTCGGAACGATCCAAGCCTCGGGTGTTGATACCGCGCTCGGACAACAGTTCGCGCCCGATCTCTACCATGGTCATGCCGCGAAATTCGCGGGCGCCGGCGTCCAACGAGAACTTGGACGGATAAATGCGGTGCAGCAGTGCGTTCTCCACGGCCATACGCTTCTTGGTGCCAGCATCCAAGCCGGTCGCACGGACACTATGGTTACCGTTCACGCCGTTTTCCTGACTTCGTTTAGCCAGCCGTCGCATAATCGCGGTGCTGCACTGCTCCACGGTAAGAGCGGTACCGACCAGTGCCAGCGCGTAATCGGCGGAAAGGCCAGCGGCACGGGCCATTTGCTGGATCGCTTGCGTTCGCTTGCGGTTCTCTTCTGTCTGTTCCGTTCCTCCGGTAGCTTCAGTTACCGCAGCTGCGGCATCTTTAGCAGCTGCGGCTGCATCCTCGGCTGCGGCTGCTGCATCCTCGGCCGCTGCAACTACATCCTCGTTCGTTTTGGCTTCGTCGGAGTCAGTCGGCGTGACCTCTTCCTCAATCAGTGTGAGTGTAATGGTATCGCCCACTTCGCCATCGGAAAGGGCAACGCCCTTAACGCCATCAACGGTTACGATGTCTCCCTGCTTTACGGGATCGCCCTCGACGACGTACTCCATGGTCTTACCTGTTTCTGTTGCTCTCGTTTTTTTCATGTTGGTGGTGGTATTTGTGATTCGTTTGTTTATGATTTCGACCGGATGCTGCTGTTGTCCTGTGCGGATGCCGCTGTCGATGTCGGCGGGTACTGGAGCGAGGGAAATTTCGATCGGCATCCAGTCGGTAGCCCGGTAGATAGGCCGTGCACCGTTTGGGCGCTCCTCGCGCTCGAACTTGTAGATTTCGTAGCCGACCGAGATCCCTTTGACGATCCCGTCCACCACATCCTGGAACAGTCCGGCCACCTCGGGACGGCTGGAGAAACGAACGCGAGCGCAAAGCTGGCGCGATTCGTTGATCCACACCTTGACCGTGCGACCGACTTGGCTGTGCACCGAGTACGAATTATGACAGTCCAAAAGCGGAAGCCCCTGATTTGCGCGGTCCATTCGAACGGCGGATGCTTCGCAGACCAGCATTTCGTCGTAGTCTTCGTCCCAGCTGAAGCGCGTAACCATTTTTTCGGTCGCGCAAACGACATCTACCTCGCGGGCCTCCTGGTCGATGGTCGTAGGCTGCACGAGCGCCCGCCCGTACAGCACGCCCATGGTGCGGTTATTCGTTTCCTGTTTTGCCATTGCTATTTTCTTTTTGGACGACCGTAGCGGCGGTATTCACGCTGTCAATGGTAATACCCAACTCGGCCAGCCGGTCGATGTCCTGTTTATATTCTTTGAAAAACTCCTCGGGTTCGCGCCCCATCTCTCGGATCGTCTCGCTGATCGTCGCAAGACCGGCCTTGATCCTATCGACCTGTGCGGCGGTCTCGCGCTGCGGATCGAGCTGCTGAATGCGAGGTGCCGTCCAGTCGGCGGATATATATCGGGACAACTCTCCCTTGATCATACACGCGCTGATAAACCAATTCCACACGGGGGCACAAATCTGCGGTACGATCATAAAATACTGCCAGCTTTTGAAGTTGGCCGTAACGTCGATTTTCGCCATGCGCCCCGAGGTAAAATTCACACGGCTATAATCCATCGTCAGCATTTCGTAGGTGATGCCATAGCCAGCGGCCATTCCCTGCAATATGCGGCTGGCGTAAGCATCGTAATCGGACACGCTGGGCGGATTGGCGAACTCTACCGATTCGGCAGCTCCGAGGTGTTCGACGATGCCAGGCTCCAAGCGCTCGATACCTATCGCACCATCCTCGCCACCGTCATCTTCCGACCCCAATACAAATGCGGCGAAGCACGCGGCCACCTTTTGCTTTACGAGCTGGGCATCCTCGTAGTCGGAAAAATCGCTCGTTTTCATAAACGCCGACACTCCGATCGGCAAGCCTCGGACCTGTCCAGGCCGCAACACCTCGAAAGCATGTAGCACATCCTCCTTGGGGTAAAACTTGCTGGCAAGCGCCGGTGCAACGATAAAGCTGTCGCCGGGGTGGTAATCAAAAAGCCAGTAACCGAGCAGGCGCCCCTCTTTGCTGAATTGAACCCCAAGCCGACAATAACCCATATCGTTGCTGCCATTTCGGGTGTGGTCGAGCTGGTCGCCCTCCAAAACTTGCAACTGGAGCGGTAGCGGGTTGTTGTCGTCGGGCATGACCCAGCGTCTCAAAATCAACACTTCGCCACTCTCAGCGATGGACCGCATCGCTAATTCCTGCAACCCGTAAAATGTCGTTTTGCCATACCAGTCGCAGGCGGTCGAATTGGCCCATTTGCTCCAAAGTCGTTTTACGAGTTGGCAAGTTGCCAAATCGGCGTCAGGCGCCGGCTGGATGCCATCGCCGATCGTGTGCTTGGTGATCGCTTCGACAGCCCGCCGCGCCCATCCGTTGTTACGGACCATATTACGGGAACGATCCCGCAACGTAACCAGCGCGGCCGATACTTCGCTATTGACACTCGTGGACTTTGCCAACCGGAACGCCTTGCCGCGACGGCCTTTGTCGGCCGCCTCATAGGCCCGTTTTTTACGGCTACGCGATATTTCAAATGAAATTCTCATCTTTTGCTGAAATAGCCTCGGTCAATACAAGCGAGGCGACGACGGCGCAAGCGGCGTTCCGGAAACAACTCCTCCTCAATCATTCGAACCAAATCTTTCATCTCGGCAAGCGACCGATAGCTCACGGTTTTGTCGCCGTAGGTTATGGTTGTCGCACCGGTGGCGATGGCCTCCTTGAGCGCGGTATATTGTTCGATTGTAAAAGACATGGCAGCGTAACGATTTGCAACGAATTTATGAGAGGTGTTTTACATTCACAATACCACGCGAAAAGGTTTACCGAGTTCTCGGTAAACCTTTTCTAAATATACCGACATCTCGGTATATCAATCATCCCAAAAACTGCCACCTCGACGGCGCCCGGTGCTTTCGTCGTTACGAGCGTCTCTCTTTTTGGCGGTTGCACCACCCATCTGCGCCAAACGCTGTGGGTTCAACCGATCCAGCCCGAGGATAGCCGCAGCAGCCCGAGCATAGACACGACAGTCAAGCGGTTCGTTGCGCTCGTACCGCTTCACCCATTGCAACTTTCGGTACCCCCGCACCACCTTGACAACCTGCTCCTCGGCGGTAAGGCCACGGAAATAGTGTTCGTCATATTCGGGAAAATGGCAATAGTTCGGCGGAGGGATGCCGTTCTCGTCCTTTTCCAGCCGCAGGTGGGCGTATAACTCCGTTTTGAGGAATGACACGCCGATATTCCACTGGCGCATCTTTCCGACCTTTTTACCCGCCTTGGTGATGTCCACCTGCTTGGGTGGTGAAAACGCCATGCCGAGGTGATCCTGACCCTTGATCGGTATGACGCGATCACCGACGAACCGGCGGCAAAAGGTATGGACGTGCGTCGTGTTGTAGCCGGTATCCACCGCCATCATTCGGATAGGAAACTCCATCCCGTCCTTGCGCGGCCACCGTTCACCCACGACGGCTGCCAAATCGTCCCATACGGCGGTTCCGGCCGTGTCCCCCTCGATTACGCGGTAGTCGATCGAATAGCTGCGTTTGTCGGCACACCAGCCGACAATCTCTAACTCCAGGCGGTCGCGCTGTACATCGACACCGGCGGTGAGGAAGCACACATCGGCGGGCACATGGTTGGTTTTGTACTGCTCGCGGCGGTTGTAAAGATTTTTGTACGGCGGCGCCTCGCCCTTTTCCGCCCACGTCTGCCCGAGGGTTGTATTCACGAAAACCTTTAATTTGCTCGGGTTCTCCTTGGCCGCAATGAAATCTCGCGCGATCTGTTCCCAGCTATGCCACCCGTAGGGCGAATAGAGACTATTAAGATGGAAGCCAATCACATCGTGATTTACATTTTCCGGCTTGGCGGGTACCCACTGGCCGTTTGCTAACATGGTGATCTTGTGCCGCTCGGCGATCAATTCGCCGCAATGGTTGCACTTGTATTTTGCTGTTTGGGGCTTGCCCTCCTCCCACTTGAGATTTGCGAATACCAGCGGCTGCATAACGCCGCAGTGCGGGCACGGGACATGATAGTAGTTTTGATCGGTTTCCAAAAATTCCCGTTCGATTGCCGAAAGTCCCTCGATGGTGGGCGTACTCAACATGAAAATTTTATGGTTTGGAAAGGTTCGAGTACGGGCGATCGCCAAGTCGATCGGCGATCCCTCGCCGTCCAAGTCCTGCGGGTAAGCGTCCACCTCGTCCAAAATCAAATTCCGGATAGGGACAGACCGTAACCCCGCTGCGCTGTTGGCGCCGACCATCAGCAGCAGACCACGACGGGAGTGGTGATCGTGCTTGTGCTCCTTGAGGTGCTCGGTCAGATCAGCGATGCGCTTGGTGAGCAGAGCAACCTGGACCTCCGGGGAGCCGGTGTCACCCTCGTGGGTTGCGTAGGTCTTGATGATTTCCTGCTTTTCCTCAGCCGTAAGTGCCACGGCATCCTCCTTATATTGCTGCGCGGTGCTGCCGGCCCAATACCGACGCGCTCTCTATCCGCGGGCGAAACACGCCAAGGGAAC